>Ga0209148_1001238_pt1 | contig 14276 bp, 16 predicted proteins | sample AraplaCol_mMF_r2_2_FD_184288 | JGI IMG/M metagenome (GOLD analysis project Ga0209148, IMG submission 184288) | Arabidopsis root microbial communities from North Carolina, USA - plate scrape CL_Col_mMF_r2 (SPAdes) (version 2) | ecosystem: Host-associated > Plants > Roots > Endosphere | place...
TTGACGAAGAAGATGGTCTGCCAGCCGTAATTCTCCGTCAGATAGCCGCCGATGGTCGGTCCGATCGCTGGGGCGAAGGTGACGGAGAGGGCAAACATCGCGAAGCCCAGCGGCTGCTGCGGTTTCGGCAACCGGGTGACCACCATGGTGACGGCCATCGGGATGAGGACGCCGCCGGCAAAGCCCTGGATGCCGCGCATGACGATCATGGTGCCGAGGTCATGGGCGCTGGCGCAGGCCATCGAGAAGACGGCGAAGAAGAAGGTGCTGCCGATGATGAAGCGGCGGAAGGAGAAGACGCGGCTGAGGAAGTCGGTCAGCGGGATGACGACGATCTCGCCGATCAGATAGGCGGTGGAGACCCAGGCGCCGTTATCGACGCCGGTGCCGATGCCGCCTTCGATATCGAGCAGCGAGGCATTGGTGATCTGGATGTTGAGGATCGCCATGAAGGCGCCGATCATGCCGGCCGCCACGGCGATCCAGGTCGCCGCGGATGCCCGGCCGCTATTGGCGGCGGATGGGGCGGGGGTGGCGCTTGTCAGGCTCTTGGTTGTCATGATCGTTTCCTCCCGGTCAGGCTGCCGGATGAGACCACTTGAGCTTAGCCTTCGTGGGCGGTGCTGGCTGCCGCTACCTTGCTGACCGGCTGCGACGACGTTACCGGGACCTTGGTATTGATGGTCGGGTTGACCGACATGCCGGGGCGCAGGTCGCCGGCCAGCGGGCTGTCGGCATCGAGCACGATCTTCACCGGGATGCGCTGGACGATCTTGGTGAAGTTGCCGGTCGCGTTATCCGGCGGCAGCAGCGAAAACTCCTGGCCGCTGGCCGGCGCCATGCTGTCGACATGGCCGCGCGCCTTCTTGCCCGGGAACATGTCGATCTCGACCTCGACCGGCTGGCCCGGCTGCACGTCGGTCAGCTGCGTCTCCTTGAAGTTGGCGACGATGTAAGCAGCCTGGGTCGGGACGACCGCCATCAGCTGGGTGCCGGCCTGGACATACTGGCCGATGCGGAGCGTGCGGTTGCCGACGACACCATCAACTGCGGCGGTGATGGTCGTGTAGGAGAGGTTGAGCTCGGCCTGATGTTCGGCAGCCTGATCATGTTCCAGCGTGCCTTTGGCCTCGGCGAGCTGCGCCTTCAGAATTTCCACCTGGCTCTCGGCGGTGGCGAGGGCCGCCGTGTCGCGGGCCAGGACGGCACGCATCTCGGCGTTGCGCGAGCCGGCGCGCTGGGCATTCTGGGTGCTGCCGAAGCCGGTGGCGGCCAGGTCCTTGTAGCGTTGATCATCCTGCTGCGCGAAGGTCAGGTTGGCATTGTCGACCTGGAGCGTCGCGCGGGCGGCGTCGATCACCGATTGCTGGGTGGCGAGCGAGGCTTCCTTGCCGGCGACGGCGGCCTGGGCGGCGATGACGTCTGCCTGAGCCTGGGCGAGGGCGGCGCGGAAGTCGCGGTCGTCGATATGGGCGAGAACCTGGCCGGCCTTGACCGTCTGGTTGTCATTCACCAGGACATTGTCGAGATAGCCGGAGACCTTGGGGGCGACGATCGTGTTGTCGGCCTGGACATAGGCGTCGTCGGTCGACACCAGGTACTGGCCGATTGTCCAGTAATCCCAGCCGAAATATCCCGCGCCGATTAAGGCAACCAGGCCAACCCCTAGAAACAGCAGCTTTTTCCGCTTCGGCTTGCGGGAGGCGACGGGGGCTTCGGCTTCTGGGCCCGCCTGGGTGCTCAGGGCCTGCGGATCGACGTCGATCGAGAGGGGTTCGTTGCTCATGGCCGTTCTCCGGAAGGTGTCAGTGTCTTGACAAAGAGGTCGTTTGCGTTATTTGTAAAACCATCGTTTTCCAAAATTGGTGTAACTGAGCAGTTTCGTCAAGGGATTTTTGAAAATGGATGTTTTACAAAATAAAAAAGTGATCAAAAGGGGCCGCGGCCGGCCGCCTTGCCGGTCGGAAGAGGAGACGCTGAAGCTGGTGACAGAAGCGGCAGCGGCGGAATTCCAGGCCAACGGGTATGCCAATACCGGTGTGGACAAGATCGCCGAGCGGGCCGGGGTCTCGACCCGGACCATCTACCAGCTCGGCAACAAGGCCGAGCTTTTCTCCATGGTGGTGGGCGACCGGGCGGGCGGCTTCATGCTGACCCTAGACGAGGCACATCTCGAGGAGCTGGAGCCCATCGAGGCTTTGAGCCGCATCCTCGCCAGTTACGGCAAGCTGACCCTGGCGGCGGAAACCGTCGCCATCACCCGGTTGGTGATTGCCGAAGGCGGCCGGTTCCCGGAGATCGGCGAGGCCTTCTATCGGCAGGCGGTAATGAAGATCAACACCGTAATCGAGCGCTGGCTGGTGCAGCAGGTCGAGCAGGGCCGGCTGAAGCTCGACGACCCGGCCCTCGCCGCGGGTATGCTGCGCGGGATGATGCTGATGGAGCCGCAGCGCCTGCTCTTCATCGGCAAGGCGGAGCTGCCGAGCCTGGCGGAAATCGAAACACGCGCCAAGGCCTGCGCGGCCCTGTTCATCAATGGCTGTAAGCCGTGAGTTGAAGCGATCGGCGCGGCGCTCTATGTCCGATGTTGATCGACAAGGGGGCGTTGCTCGACATGGCCGTCGCGGATCCAGCCGATCAGCAAGGTGTAGCTGACCGCCAGGATCACCGGCCCGATGAAGAGGCCGACCACGCCGAAGCCGATCAGGCCGCCGGCGACACCGGCGAAGATCAGGAGCAGCGGCAGATGGGCGCCACGCTTGATCAGGATCGGGCGGATGACATTGTCGATGCTGCCGACGAACAGCGTCCACACCAGCAGCACCGTCGCCGCCACCATATTGTCGTGCCAGTAGAGCCAGGCGATCGCCAGTGCCAGGACCGGCACGGCGCCGATCTGGGCGATAGCGAGGATCAGCATCACCGCCGTCAGGAAAGCCACCAACGGCACGCCGGCGAAGAAGAGGCCGATGCCGCCGAGCAGGGTCTGGATGAGGGCGGTCACGATGACGCCCATGGCAACGGCCCGCACCGCTTGTCCGGCGAGTGCAACGGCCTGCTCGCCGGCATCGCCCGCCAGGCGTCGCCCGAAGCGGCGAACACTCGCCGCAACAGTCTCGCCGCGATAATAGAGCAAAGCAGAGAGGATCACCGTCAGCAGCAGGTGAACGAAGAACAGCAGCAGTGTGCCGGCCTTGCCGATCAGCCATTTGCCGACCGTTGCCGCCCAGGGCTCGGCATAGCGATAGAGATCATCCGTCGAGAGTGCCGCCATTGACTGCCATTCATCGGCAAGCTTGGCGCCGACCATCGGGATATCGGCGACCCAGGCAGGCGGCCCGGGGATCTGTGTCAGGGTGAGGTCGTGCAGGCGCTCGCCTAGTACCGCGGCATTGTCGACGATGGCGGCGGCGACCAGGGCCATCGGGATGATGACGATGAGAACAAGGGCTGCGGTCATGACGAGGACGGCGAGGCCGCGCCGGTTCCACAAGCGCTCCTGCACGGCCAGCATCAGCGGCCAGGTCGAGACCACGAGCAAAGTGGCCCAGATCAGGGCCGGCAGGAACGGACGCAGGATCCAGATGCTGCCGCCGATCAGCGCGCCGACGAACAGCACCGCCAGCATGTTCCGCACGAGACCACCTGGACGTTCCGCTTCCATGAATTCCCCCGAGCACAACTGCTGGACCCTGGATGCAGCCTAATCTCCAGTTCCGGGAAATAGAACCCTCTTTAGCTGCCCGGTTTGCCGCAGTCTCTTGACGATTTCTCTCCTGCGGTGGCCCGTGCACCGACTCTTGGCGGCGGCGATGACCAGCAGCGCGGCACCTTCGAGGATGCCTCGGATAACGGCGCGTTAAAATCGGCGCATCAATTGCGACCGAAGCTCATTGCCGCGATCCGCTTGCTATGGACCTTGCGGTTGCAGCACCCGGATCTTCCATCGCTCAGGAATCTCGCCTGAGAGCGCCGCTGCTGTAATTTGCGCCCATCTTCAGGGCGACTGCGGCAGCGGACGTCGTCTTGTCACATGCAAAATTTGCGATGCGGACCTGTCACATAAAGGCCTTGCGAGGGTGTACAGTTCTACTTTACGATCTGTGCAGTATCTGGGAAGTGACGAAATATGCCCATAAAAAAGGCCCCTGAACGGGCTCAGGGGAAAGCATCGCGGGCCAAGACGCGGCAGGTGAAGGCTCCAGCGACCCCGGATCCGAATCGCGCGCAAAGCGAACTCGGTGCACGCCTCAAGCATCTTCGGCTGGCGCGGCGGTTGTCGCTGCGACAGCTCGGCGAGATGACGAAGACCAGTGCCAGTTTCATCAGCCAGCTGGAGCGGGGCCTGACCGGCGCCAGCACCGCCTCGCTGAATGAGATCGCCTCGGCGCTCGGCGTCAGCATCGCCATGCTGTTCGACGATCGCGCGCCGCAAAGCGGCGATGTGCTGCGGCGGCGCGAGCGGGCGAGCATCCCGCCGGCGCATGGTTGCTACAAGATGCTGCTGTCGCGCCGGCCCCTGGCCGATATGGAAGTCTATGTCGCCGAGTTCGACATCGGCGGTTCGACCGGGCCGGATCTTTATACCCACGGCAAGGCGCATGAAATGCTGGTTGTCCTGCGCGGTGTCGTCGAGGTCGCCTTGGGCGATGCGCGGCACGTCATGGAAGAAGGCGACAGCATCGAATACCAAACCTCGACGCCGCATCGCACCGAGAATATCGGCAACGGCCGGGCCGAAGTGATGTGGATCATCGCGCCGCCGACCTCGGCGCGCACCGAGCTTGACCAATACACCACTTGGAAGCCGCTCGCGTCCAAGTAGGCCTTTCATCTTCGCGAGCATCACTGGTGAGGAAAACATGTCCAATTTGAAGATTGCGGGGCTGAGCCTGGTTGCGGCGCTCGGTATCATGGGTTCGGCTGCGCTTGCGCAAGACAAGCCGGTGGCGGGTGAGGTCAAGGAAGGCTCGCTCAAGGGCAAGACCCTGAGCTTCGTCTCCTATGGCGGCATCTATCAGGATGGCCAGATCGCTGCGCTGAAGGAATTCGCCGACAAGTCCGGCGTGAAGCTGCTGAGCGACGGTCCGACCGAGACTGCGAAGCTGCAGGCCCAGGTCCAGTCCGGCAACGTCACCTGGGACGTGGTCGACACCTCGGACCTGCCGCCTTATGTCTATTGCGGCAAGCTGTTCCAGAAGCTCGATCTCTCCAAGCTCGACGTCTCGCATATCCCGGCCGGCCAGGTCGGCGAATGCTCGGTGCCGGCGATGAATTACGGCGTCGTCCTCATGTACAACACCGAGAAGTACAAGGATAACCCGCCGAAGAGCTGGGCCGACTTCTTCGACACCAAGAAATTCCCCGGCGTGCGCGGCATCGACGGCTCGGGCGATTTCACCGGCGGCCTGCTGGAACAGGCTTTGAAGGCCGCCGGCGGCGATCCCAAGGCGATCACGGTAGCCGATCTCGACAAGGCGATCGGCAAGGTGCGCGAGCTCGGTACCGATACGATCTACTGGAAGACCGGTGCGGAATCGCAGCAGCTCGCCGAATCCGGTGAGGCCGACATGATCATGATGTGGACCGGTCGCGCCATGACGGCGGTCAAGAACGGCGCCAAATATGCGCCGGCTTGGCAAGACTGGCTGGTCGTCATGGACAACCTGACCATCCCTGTCGGTGTCAAGGACGTCGATGGTTCCTATGCCATGATCAATGCCTATCTCGGCAAGAAGTCGCAGGAAATCCTGTCGGAAAAGACCTCCTACACGCCGATCAACAATGAATCGAAGCCGAATGTCGATGCCGCGACGCAGGCCTTCCTCACCAACACGCCGGAGCGCGAGCAGCAGGGCTATCACCAGAACATCAAGTTCTGGGTTGAAAACTTCGCCGTCGCGCAGGAGAAGTGGAGCGCGTTGATGGCCGGCAACTGACCGGCCCGATGACGAGACACTAAAGGGGCAGAACGTGAGCGCGAACAATATATCCGTCGAAAGCGGCAGGGCGAGGATGGTCCGTGCCTGGAGACCGTTCGCGCTCGCGCTGCCTGCCTTGCTCCTGCTGATCGGGGTGGTCGGCTACCCGCTGCTGCTGATCGTCGTGCGCAGCCTCTCCGACCCCGAATGGGGCGCGCAGAATTACATCTGGTTCTTCAACACGCCGGTCAATCTCGTTGTGCTGCAGCGAACCTTCACCATCTCGGCCTGGGTGACGGCAGTCTGCATCATCAGTGCCTATCCCTATGCCTATCTGATGACGGCGGTGGGACCCAAGGTGCGGTTGGCCATGATCCTTTGCGTGCTGATCCCGTTCTGGGTCAGCGGCGTCGTGCGCACCTTGTCCTGGGTGATTCTGCTGCAGGATACCGGGGTGATCAATTCCATCCTGCAGGCGCTGGGCCTTGGCAGCGTGCGCCTGATCCGCACCCAGACCGGTGTCGTCATCGGCATGGCGCAGGTGCTGCTGCCTTTCATGATCCTGCCGCTCTATTCCGTGATGAAGGGCATCGATCTTCGCCTCATGCGGGCGGCGCAGAGCCTCGGCGCCAAGCCGCTGCGGTCTTTCCTCACCGTCTATCTGCCGCTGTCGCTGCCCGGTGTCTATGCGGGCGGCATCATCGTCTTCATCCTGGCGCTCGGCTTCTATATCACGCCGGCGCTGCTGGGCGGGCCGCGCTCGACCATGCTGTCGACGCTGGTGCAGAACCAGGTGCTGAGCCTGCTGCAATGGGGCCGCGGCGGTGCCATGGGAGTCGTCCTGCTGCTGACCACCTTCCTGCTGCTGGCGCTGGCTGGACCCTTGATGCGGCAGAAGCATAAAGAGGGGGCGCGGCACTGATGGAAATGAAGCCGCTGACCCGCGTCATCCTCGGCCTGTGTTGCATCCTGGTGGCGATCTGGCTGGTCGCCCCGACTTTGGTCGTGGTGCCGATGTCGTTCAACGAGAACAAGTCGCTGGCCTTTCCGCCGCACGGTTTCTCCTGGCAGTGGTACGATAATTTCGTCACCAATCCGGAATGGTCGACCAGCTTCATGAACTCGCTGCAGGTTGCGTGCCTGGTTGCGGTGTTCGCCACCGTGCTGGGAACGCTGGCCGCCTTCGGCCTCGATCGCATGAAGGCGCGGTCGGCCAATCTGCTGCGCATGCTGCTGCTGACGCCGATGGTGGTGCCGGGTGTCGTGCTGGCGATCGGCATCTATGCGGTCTATCTCGATGCCCAGCTGGTCGGCACGCTGACCGGTTTCGTGCTGGCGCATACCATCCTGGCGCTGCCTTTCGTGCTGATCGCGGTTTCCGCCAGCCTGGAGGTCTTCGACAAGCGGCTGGAGACGGCCGCCGCCAGCCTCGGCGCTGGCGCGCTCACGACATTCCGCACGGTGACGCTGCCGTTGATCCTGCCGGGTGTGCTATCGGGGTTGCTGTTTGCCTTCGCGACCTCTTTCGATGAGATCATCGTCTCGCTTTTCATCACCAATCCCTATCTGAAGACCCTGCCGGTACAGATATTCACCTCGATCACGCGCGACGCCGACCCGACCGTCGCAGCCGTCGGCACGGTGCTGCTCTGCGCCACGACGACCCTGATCGGCGGCGGCATGCTGCTCGCCACCCGCGAGCGGAAAGGACGTTCATGACTGCCCCCCAAAGAAGTTCCGGTGGAATGACCGCCACTGAAAGAAGTGCCGGGGCCTCGATCGAGATCAACGCGGTCACCAAGACCTATGGCAATTTTCGCGCGCTGGACAATGTCTCGCTGCAGGTCGAGCCGGGCGAATTCATGACCTTCCTGGGGCCGAGCGGCTCCGGCAAGACGACGACGCTGAATGTGGTGGCGGGCTTCACCGAGGTGACCAAGGGATCATTGTCGGTCAGCGGCCAGAATGTGGTGGGCGTGCCGGCGCATAAGCGCAATATCGGTGTCGTCTTTCAGCACTATGCCCTGTTTCCGCATATGACCGTCGGTCGCAACGTCGCCTATCCGCTCAGCTTGCGCGGCGTCGGCAAGGCGGAGCGTGAGGCCCGCGTCAATCGGGCGCTCGATATGGTGAAGATGCGCGATTTCGCCCATCGTTATCCGAGCGAACTCTCCGGCGGCCAGCAGCAGCGCGTGGCGCTCGCCCGCGCCATCGTCTTCGACCCGCCGCTGCTGCTGATGGACGAGCCGCTGGGGGCCCTCGACAAGAAGCTCCGTGAATGGCTGCAGCTGGAGATCAAGCGCATCCACCGCGAGCTCGGCACCACCTTCGTCTATGTCACCCACGACCAGGAAGAGGCCTTGGTGCTCTCTGACCGCATCGCCGTCTTCAATCGCGGTCGGATCGAGCAGGTCGGCACGGGACGGGCGCTCTATGACGAGCCGGCAACCCTATTCGTCGGCCGCTTCATCGGCGATTCGACCATCCTGCGCGGCGAGACGCAAAGCGACGGTACCAGCACGGCGCTAAAAATTGCCGGCGAGACCGTCGTCGTTCCCCGCCGCCTGACGGGCGACGGCGCACCGGTGATGCTGCTGCGGCCGGAGAAACTGACGCTGCACGGGCCCGGCCAGGATGCGGGGCAGGGGAATCATCCGGGCGTCAATAAACTGCCGGGGCGGATCGCAGAAGCGATTTATCTCGGCTCGGAATCGAAATATGAAGTGACGCTCGGTGATGGCTCGACGGCGATTGTGCGGTCGCCGCTCACCGAACAAAGCTTCCATATCGGCGATCCGGTCGTCCTGTGCTTCAATGGCGCGGATGCCAAACTCCTGGCCGACGACCAGACTGCCGATACCACGCTCACCTGATCAGGCGCTTTATCCGGGGATAATCATGCAGGTCAAACGCAACGGCGATCTTTCATTCTGGTACGCGGATATCGGCGGCCTGCCGGCGCCACGTCCGCCTTTGCCGGGCAATATCACGGCCGACGTGGCGATCGTCGGCGCCGGCTATACCGGGCTGTGGACGGCCTATTACCTGAAGAAGGCCAAGCCGGCGCTGAACATCGTCCTCATCGAGCGTGAATTCGCCGGCTTCGGGGCTTCGGGGCGGAATGGTGGCTGGCTGTCGGGCGGTTTCAGCTGGTCGCGGGAGAAGTATCTCAAGACTTCGAACCGCGAAGGCGTCATGGCGATGCAGGCCGCCATGGCCGGCACCGTGGATGAGGTGATTCGCGTTGCCACGGAAGAGGGGATCGATGCCGATATCATTCGCGTCGACAACCTGACCGTGGCGACCAATTCGGCCCAGCTGGAGCGCGCGCGGCTCGAATGCGCCGCCACCAAGGAATGGGATTACGATCAGAGTCGCTTCGAATGGCTCGACGCTGCCGCCGCCAAGGCGCGGATCAACATCAAGAACGTCATGGGCGGCTATGTGATCCATGGTCAGGCACGGGTGCAGCCGGCGAAGCTGGTGCGCGGCCTCGCCGCCGCCGTCGAGCGCCTGGGCGTGAAGATCTACGAGAAGACCGCCGTCACCGGCATCGAGAAGGGCCGGGTCACCACCGATCGCGGCATCGTCGAGGCCGAGACCATCGTCCGTGCGACCGAGGGCTTCACCGCCGGCATTCCCGGCGAGGAACGCACCTGGCTTGCCCTCAACAGCGCGCAGATCGTCACCGAGCCGGTGCCGGAGGCGCTGTGGAAGGAGATCGGCTGGCAAGGCCATGAGCTCCTCGGCAATGCCGCACACGCCTATTGCTATGCCCAGCGCACGCGCGAGGGCCGCATCACCATGGGTGGGCGCGGCGTTCCCTATCGCTATGGCTCGCGCACCGATGTCAACGGCCAGACGCAGCAGGCGACCATCGACCAGTTGCACACCATCCTGACGACCCTGTTGCCGCAGACCGCGAAGCTGCGCATCGACCATGCCTGGTGCGGTGTCCTCGGCGTGCCGCGCGACTGGTGTACGACGGCGGGGCTCGACAGCAAGACGCGGATTGCCTGGGCCGGCGGCTATGTCGGCCTCGGTGTCTCCAGCTCCAATCTTTCCGGCCGCACCTTGACGGACCTTATTCTCGGCCGTGATACGGAACTGGTACGCCTGCCCTGGGTCAACCGCCAGGTGCGCCGCTGGGAGCCGGAGCCGTTCCGCTGGCTTGGTGTGCATTCGATGTACCAGCTCTATCATATCGCCGACCGGCGTGAGGCCAATGGCCTCGATCACACATCAAAGCTGGCGCATTTCGCCGACAGCATTACCGGCCACTGACAGGCACTACTGAAGCGCAATTTCGCGTACCGCATATTCATGAAGGATGGGTCATGATCGATTTTTCGACATTCAAGGATCTCGCCAGCGCCGATATCGGCCCCTTTTCGCCGAAGCCGACCTGCCTCGAAGGCGACCAGCAGGAAGCGGCGCGCACACTCTTTGAATCCCTCGATGGATCGATGAGCATCGGCATCTGGGAATGCACGCCGGGGCGGTTCACCGCCGACCGCACCAAATCCTCGGAGACCTGCCATATCATTTCCGGGCGTGTAGAAATGCGCCATGCCGATGGCAGGGCGGAGCTCCTGGGGCCGGGCGATCTTCTCGTCCTGCCGCAAGGCTGGACCGGCGAATGGCGCATCCTTGAGCGGACGCGCAAGCTCTACATTATCAAGACCGGCGCCGCGGCGAAGTAACGCTCAGGCTCGCATGAGGTATCCCGAACGGGGAAGGTGAGCTGTGGCGTGGTGGGCTGACGGAGGCGAGTTGTCCGGTCCCCTAGCATCGAGGGGTCGAGCTATGGCTCTCAGCGGCCAGTGGCGTCTTTTGGCACGATCGAGGGGGATCGAGGATTAGCCGTCACGGCGTGGTACAGTCCAAATTGTCAATCTTGGTACTGTTTTCTGACCTCGATCGCGCGCATCTGTTTGCCATTGGCAACTTCGCTCGGTGCGCTTCAATGAACAGCTCCATGATGATTGCTATCGGGGCAGCCCTCTTCGCCGCCTTTGCGTGGTCCCTGAACTTCGTCGTTCCCTTTGTGATCGGAGACTACTCGGTCTTTGATTTCGCCCTGTTCCGGTTTGGCATCTCGGGTGCACTCGGCGCGGTTTTTCTTTTATGGAAATGGGACACCGTTCGCTTACTCAGCCCGCGCGATTGGCTTGTGGCGTTCCGGCTCGGGTTCATCGGGTATCTCGGATATTTTTTGGCGGTGGCCAGTGCTGCCATCTTCGCTGGGCCAGTGATCGCGCCTGCTTTTCTGGGATTGGTTCCGGTCGTGCTGGCGGTTGCCGGCAATATGCGCCAGAAAACGGTGGCCTGGTCTGCCCTGATCCTCCCGCTTACCCTGGTTGCGATTGGCCTGGGTTTCGTTAATGCCGCTGTGTTCGACCCGGCGAGCGTGACTTCGGCACAATCGCTCACAGTTGGCATCCTGCTAGCAATCGCTGCTGTCAGTCTTTGGACTTGGTTCGGTCTTGCAAATCAGCATGCCCTTGCCGAGCGGCCAAGCATGAATACGGGTGTTTGGACTGCTTTGATCCTGGTCGGCGGCGGAGCCGAGATGCTGGTGTTTTTACCCGCCGGCCTTGCGCTAGGCGTCTTTCATATTCCGCAGCTCGGTCTTGGTTGGGGCGTTGCGGGGCCGCTCTATCTTTGGAGCACTGCATTGGCAGTACTGGCGTCGGTCGGTGGCGCTTCGGCATGGACCTTCGCCGCACAGCAGCTGCCGGTAACACTTTCGGCACAATTGATCGTATCCGAGACCGTCTTCGGGACGGTATTCGGCTTGGCTGTGCATGGGCGCTGGCCGACAACGACTGACATCCTGGGGATTGCGTTCCTGGTTGCAGGTGTCATGACCGCGATCCATCTCTTCCACGGCGAGCGTAAATTGGCTGTAGGGATCTAGGGGCAGCGAGGTCCAATAGGACTTTGCTATTCCCACCCGTCATCAAATGGAAACCTCTTTGCCCAGAATTCCGTGAGCCGGGGATCTGCATCGACCCGGCGGACGATGTCGGTCATCTTTGGCGCGCTCTTATAAAAACGCGTACGTCCGGGGGCGAAGCGCGAGATGACCGTCACATAGAGATCCAGCACAGAGAGTTCGTCGCCGAGGATGTAGCGGCCGGGCGTGATCTGCTGGTCCATCATGTGCCAGCAATCGGCTCTTCGGTCGCGGATGCGGTCGACCACGTAAGGTGCCTGCTCTTTGCTGGCGACAATGCGTATTGGATCATCCATGATCCAGCCAAAAGCATAGATAGCCGCCGATACATAGGCCATCCAGCGGAGATATTGCGTACGCTTGGCGTCGCCGAGCCCGGGCGCAACCGCGCTTGTGGATAGAGGTCAGCGAGATAGATTAGTATCGCGGCGCTTTCGGTCATGATCTCGCCGGAAGATAGCGCCAGCGCGGGGACTTGGCGCAGCGGGTTGACCACCTCCACCCGCTTGCGCGCGGCTTCATTCTCCCAAGTGACGGCCTCGATCAGTTCGTACTGGATCCCGAGAAGGGCCAGTGTTGCCTCGATCGGAACTGAGCCCGATCCGCGCGCCCCAAACATCTTGAACATGGCTGCCTCCTAAGAAAGTCGCCATGCCGCGATGGTACAGCCAAACCGACCAAACCTGGCACCTCTTTATGGTCAGGGCGGGGCTTTGCGTCACGATTGTTCGACATCGCTGTGTGGCGGCGGTTGGTTCGGGCTATACGCCGCCTCACAACGTCAGCGCATGATGGATGTGATAGACTTATCGGGCGCGATCATGAAAAACATGATTATGTTCGCCCATCTTGTGCGATGACGTCGACACACAGTTGGCGCCATCCCACTCTCCGTCGGATCCGCAGACCTGCTGATCGGATGAATAGGCCTGGGCATAGCTGGGCGCCACGGACAGGGCGCTGCCGGCGATAACGGTGGCCAAGGCAAAGCAGATGGCTGATACGGTTTTCATCGAAAATCTCCTTTTGGTTCGGGCCGCCTCGAATGGCGGCTTCCTTCGGTGTAGATCAATCTTCGCGGATGTGAAGAAAGTGTCAGTCTTCACGCTCACGCAGTGTGAGGTTTTTCTCCCGCGCTCGGGGAGATGTCGCTGACCTGGGATGATTGGTGCTGGGCGCTTACCGTCGCATGACGTTTTCACGTGACGATCGTTACAAGCGCGTTTTCTGTTGACGTGAGACCGTTCATGGCTTGGACCATGGCGGGGCCACACAGCGTCAGTGCATCGTCACTGTAATCGGCCTATTCCAAGCGATCGCCTGATCGAGCGCGGTCGTTCGCTCGGTCATGGTTATGAAAGTCGTGATTGCGCTCGCCCATCTTGTGCAATGAAGTAACCACGCAGTTGCCGTCGCCAGGGTATTCGATTGAGCCACAGACCTGCTGATTGGTTGAGCCGGGTGAATAGGTCTGGGCATAGCTGGGTGCCACTGACAGGGCACTGGCAGTGACGACGGTGGCCAAGGCAAAACAGATGGCTGATACGGTTTTCATCGGAAAATCTCCTGTTCGTTAAGCCGCCTCGAATGGCGGCTTCCTTCGGTGTAGATCAATCTTTGCGGATGTGAAGAAAGTGTCGGCTCAGGCACGCATGCGGCGCGAGGTTCTTCTCCCGGAGAAGCGGAAGGTGTTGCTGACCTGGGATGATTGGCTCTGCGCGCTTACGGTCTTATGACGTCTTCTGGTGACGACCATCACAACGACGCTAGTTGCTGATGCGTGTCAGCCTATGACCGGGGCCATAGGCTGACGCCTTCACGATGCTGTCGCGTTGCCGACGTGAGTGGCTTATTGTGCGCGCCCGTTCGATCGGTCATGATTATTCGCTCGCCCGCCGTCGTGAAAGCCGTGGACGGGCCCAGCCATGTTGTGCGACGTTTTGGACGGGCAGTCGCCGTCATTCGAATATCCGCAGGCCTGCTGATCGGATGAATAGCTCTGGGCATAGCTGGGCGCCATTGACAGGGCACTGGCAGTAACAGCGGTGGCCAAGGCGAAACAGATGGCTGATACGGTTTTCATCGGAAAATCTCCTTGTGATTCAGACCGCCTCAAATGGCGGCTTCCGTTGGTCTAGATCAATCTTCGCGGATGTGAAGAAAGTGTCAGTCTCGAGGCTCACGCGGTGTGAGGTTCTTCTCCCACGGTCGGGGAGATGCTGCTGACATGAGATGATTGGCTCAGCGCGCTTACGATCGCATGACGTCTTCTGGTGACGATCGTCACAAGGGCGCCAGTTACTGACGCGCGTCAGCCTATGACCGTGACCATAGGCTGACTTTCTTCACGATGCTGTCGCGTTGCCGACATGAGCGGTTTATCGCGCGCGACCGTT
>Ga0209148_1001239_pt1 | contig 14273 bp, 10 predicted proteins | sample AraplaCol_mMF_r2_2_FD_184288 | JGI IMG/M metagenome (GOLD analysis project Ga0209148, IMG submission 184288) | Arabidopsis root microbial communities from North Carolina, USA - plate scrape CL_Col_mMF_r2 (SPAdes) (version 2) | ecosystem: Host-associated > Plants > Roots > Endosphere | place...
CTCTCTTCTCGCGACGAGGAAAGAATGACCACGGGCAGGCGCTTCCAGCGCTCGCCCTCACTGCGCAGATGCTTGAGCACTTCCAGGCCGTCCATGCGGGGCATCTTGATGTCCAGCAGGATCACGGCGGGGTCGCCCTCCACGCGATCGGCGAAGGCGCCGCGCCGGTGAAGCCAGTCGAGGCAGTCGACACCGTCTTCGAGGTGTACGACAGGATTGGCGAGCTTGGCCTCGCGCAGGGCGTCGATGGCCATTTCCGCATCGGCCATGGAGTCTTCGACGAGAAGGATGGTGCGCAGGTCGCGCTGGTTCATGTGTCACCTGTCTTGGCGCCGGGTACGTCCGACGCCGGCAATGAGAAATGGAAAGTGGCGCCGACGTTCGGTTCGCCCTCGGCCCAGGTGCGTCCTCCATGACGCGCGATGATGCGCCTGACGTTGGCCAGGCCAATGCCGTTACCGGGAAACTCGGAGGCACGGTGCAATCGCTGGAACACGCCGAAGAGCTTGCTGGCGTATTGCATGTCGAAGCCTGCGCCGTTGTCGCGCACGCTGAATTCGTAATCGCCGGCCGCGGTGCGATCGAGCCCCACCTCGATCCGGGCCACCTCGCAATTGCCGGTGTATTTCACCGCGTTGCCGAGCAGGTTCTGCCACACGGTGCGCAGCATATTCTCGTCGCCGATCACGATCGGCATCGGTGCGATCCGCCAGTCGATGCGACGGCCCGACGCATCCGCTTCCACCAGCGCGCGCGCCTCGTCCACCAGCGACTGCATGTCGACGGGCTGCAGGCGCAGTGCGCCGCGCCCCAGGCGCGAGAAGACCAGCAGGTCGTCGATGAGCTGGGCCATGCGACGCGACGAGCTGCTGATGACGTCGATGTAATGGCGAACGCGGTCGTCGGCCTGGTCGCCCAGTTGCGCCTCGAGCTTGCCCGCAAATCCCGAGATGTGGCGCAGCGGCGCGCGCAGATCGTGCGACACCGAATAGCTGAAGGCTTCCAGTTCGCGATTCACGTCGGAGATCTGTTCCACCTTACCTTCGAGCTGCCGGTTCAACTCCGACACCTTCTGCTCCACCAGCGCGCGAGCGGTGATGTCACTGACGGTCAGCAGCAGGGCGGGATCGTCGCTGTCGGGCTGTTCGATGCGCCGGGCGTTGATGACCACGAAGCGGTCCACGCCGTCGACGGTGCGCTGGGTGAGTTCGTAGTCCCACAGTTCGCGGTCGCGCGTCATCACGTCGGACAGGCGCTGCATGAGTGCGGTATCGGTCCAGGCGCCGTTACCGATCTGGTCCAGCGGCACGTGCTGGTCTTCGTCCGGGTTGTAGCCGTACAGCTCGGCGAACGCCGCATTGGCCAGCAGCGTGCGCAACTGACGATCCAGCATGATGATCGGCTCGCGCACCGCCTGCACGATGAGCTGCGAGCGCTTCACCGCCTGCGCCACCTGCGACTCGGCAGCGAGACGGATGGCAATCTGCCGCTCGGACACCACGACCACGATACCGAGCAGCGCGATCTGCGCCAGCGCCGAGACCAGCAGCACCAGACGATTGTTGGAGGCAAGGTCGCGCGCTTCGTTCCGGCGCTCGTTCAGCAGCCGGGTCTCTTCCGCGAGCACGTCCTCAATGGCCGTCGCGATGGGGAACAGATGGCGCGCGTCTTCCATGGAAGCCAGCGCACCGTCGTGGTCGCCGGCATTCAGCCGCTGCATGGCCTGCTCGGTCAGCGCCATGCGCCCGCTGGCAATGGATTCGAGTGCACCCAGGCGCGTGAGCTGGGTGGGATTGTCCCGGGTCATCTCGCGCAGTGTCGCAATGATCTGAGGAACCACCTTGCGCGGAACCGCGATGCGTTCGTCGAGCACCGATTCAGCGGGCGCACCCGCCAGCCGCGAGTACACGGCGGCCTCGCTGTCGCGCAGCACCGTGTTCAACTGATAGACGGCAGCCTTCACCTCCGCGGTGTGGGTCACCCAGTCGCGCGAGTTCAGCGCGTCTTCCGCGCTCGAACGCGTGACGACATAGGGCAACGCCACGATCACGATCACGGCGGCGAGCAAGCCCGTCATCCGCCACCGCTGTCCAATCCGCACCATCATGCCTTCGTCATCCCCCGCGACGAGTCCTGCCCGGTAAAGGCATGCATTGTAAACGGGCAACGCGTCGCTTCGGGGGATCTCATGAGGGCCTTCGGACATGAGGACGGGTACGCCGCTTTGCCTCCCGGCCGACCGAGAGGTAAAGCGGCGTACCCGTCCATTTGAAGCCGTGCTTAATGCCGAAAGCGCCGTGAAGGGCTGGTGACGGCGCGGGAAATACCCAGGAAAAATGCGGCTTAGCGCGAGGCGTCGCTCATCGAGTATGGCTGCGCCCCCGGTGCGGTGCCCCAGTCCTTTGCCGGGTTTTCTTGCATCGAGAAGTGCAACTCGCCCCCGGCCACGATTTCCTCATGGCGGATGAAGGTGCGCTCCAGAGGCTTGCCGTTGAGCGTGACCTTGCCCACATAAGGGTGCTTGGCGTCGAGGTGGTCAGCCGAGACGGTGAAGCGCTTGCCCCCCGCCAGGTTGAGCGTCGCCTTCTCCACGAACGGCCGTCCAATGACGTACTGATTGCTGCCCGGTGCCACCGGATAGAAGCCCAGCGAAGTGAAGATGTACCAGGCCGACATCTGACCGAGATCGTCGTTGCCCACCAGCCCCGTCGGCGTGGGCGTGTACTGGGTCTGCATGATCTTCACCAGACGTTCCTGGGTCTTCCAGGGCTGGCCGGCGTAGTCGTAGAGATAGGCCACCTGATGGCTGGGTTCGTTACCGTGCGCGTACCAGCCGATCAGGCCGGTGATGTCCTCGACGTGTGCGAACGACTTGGGATCGACCTTGGCGTCGAAGACCGAGTCGAGTTTCTTGACGAACGCGTCCTTGCCGCCGAGCGCCTCGATAAGGCCCGCGACGTCCTGCGGCACGTACCAGGAGTACTGCCAGGCATTGCCTTCGGTGTAGTCGCTGCCGTAGCCGGCCGACGACGGGTCGAACGGTTCACGGTAGCTGCCGTCGCTTTTGCGCGCGCGCAGGAACCCGGTCTTGGTATCGAAGCTGTTCTTCCAGTTACCGGCGCGCTTCATGAAGGTGGCAGCCACATCGCCCTTGCCCATCGCCTTCGCCATCTGCGCCAGGGACCAGTCGTCGAACGCGTACTCGACCGTCTTGGAGGCCGCTTCGGGTTGGCGGTCGATCGGCACGTAGCCGAGCTTCATGTAATCGTCGAGGCCGCCGTAGGGGCCGTAGGTGGCACTGGCGACCATGGCGTCCAGGGCAGCGTTCGCATCGTAGCCACGGATGCCCTTCATATAGGCATCGGCGATCACCGGCACGGCGTGGTAGCCGATCATGCACCAGGTCTCCATGCCTTGGTACGCCCACACGGGCAGGATGCCGAACGGGCTGGCCTGCCGCGCGGCGATCAGCGAACTGACAAAATCGTTGCTCTTGGCCGGCTCCAGCAGGGTCATCAGCGGTTGCTGTGCGCGGTACACGTCCCACAGCGACCACGTGGAATAGAAGTCGAAACCCTTGGCCGTGTGCACCTGATTGTCGGGGCCGCGGTACTGACCGTTGACGTCCATGGACAGGCCCGGCGCGATCATGGCGTGGTACAGCGCCGTGTAGAAGGTCTTGCGGGTCTGCGCAGGTGCCTGCACGTCGACGCTGGACAGCGCCTTTTCCCAGGCCTGGCGTGCATCGGCGCGACGGGCATCGAAGTCGAACCCGGCGCCATCCTTGTCCAGGTTGGCGATGGCGTTGTCCTCGCTGACCGACGATACGGCCACTTTCACGATCAGCGGCTTGCCGAGATCGCCGAAGTCGAACACGCCTTCGAGTGCCCGCCCGCTGATGCCATCGACATCCTCCGCACGGTTGCCGGGGCCGCTGAAGCCGCGGTACGGCACATTCTCCTCGCGGTTCTTCAGGCTGCGCGAGGTCATGGGCTGGTTGAAACGCATGGCGAAGTAGAGCTGGCGACCGGGAGCCCAGCCGCGCGTGGTGCGGCCGCCGGTCACGGTGCCGTCGGCACGCACGCGCAGCGACGACCACAGCACCTTGCCGTCGTAGTCGTAGATGCTCGGCCGCAGGTCGAGCAGCAGATGCGCCGGCTTGCCCTTGGGAAACGTATAGCGGTGCCAGCCCACGCGAGCGCCCGCCGTCAACTCGGCCCGCACGCCGTAGTCGGCCAGCGTAACGGCGTAGTACCCTGCCTCCGCTTTCTCGCTCTTGTGGTCGAAGCGCGAGCGATAGCCGCTACCGGGCTGGTCGGGGGAACCGGGATCCAGCTTCACGTCGCCGGCAATCGGCATGACGAGCACGTCGCCCAGGTCGGAATGGCCGCTGCCGGAGGAGTGCGTATGGGAGAAACCGAGAATGCTCGCGTCGCCGTACTGGTAACCAGCGGCCCACTTGTATGCGTGCTTGAAGTCCGGCATCGCCGTGTCGGGCGACAACTGGATCATGCCGAAGGGCACCGTGGCACCGGGGAACGTATGCCCGTCGCCGCCCGTACCGATCATCGGATCCACCGCATCGAAGGCACTTCCTGCCTGACCGGTGGAGGCCGCCAAGGCCAGGGCCGGCAGGGCGAAGGACAGGGCGGCGGCCAGCAGGCCGCGACGCAGGCGGGTAGTTCTCGGCATCGGTGGTTCCCCTCGGGTGGACGCGTGGCGAGCGGTCACGGTGATTTGGATCGTGACAAACAGACCGAACGTAGCAAAGATAGCGCCGTCGCGCATGTTGCAGTGCGTGATGCATCCCTCAGTCCGCCGCGCGATGATCGCCCGGTTTAGATCGTTTGAAGGAGCTCCGATGCCGAGGAATAACCCGCAGCGCCGCAAGGTGACGCTCGCCGATATCGCCCAGGGTTGCGACGTCTCGCGGGCCACCGTGTCGCTGGTGCTGCGTGGCAGCCCCTTGGTCAATTCGGCCACCCGCGCGCGGGTGGAAGCCGAACTCAAGCGGCAAGGCTACGTCTACAACCGCGCCGCCGCCAATCTGCGTCGACGCACGTCGTCGAGCATCGGGCTCGTCATCAACGACCTGGGCAACCCGTTCTTCGCGGAATTCGCCGCCGGGGCGGACGAAGCCCTGGCCCGGGCCGGGTACGTCACCCTGCTGGGCAACACCGGTGAATCGCCGGAGCGTCAGCAGGCGGTGCTGAACTCGCTGATCGAGCACGGCCCGGCGGGCATCATCCTCTCTCCCGCCGAAGGCAGCGAGGGCGAACAGGTTTTGGCCGCTGTGGGCATGCACACGCCCCTGCTGGTGTTCAATCGCGAACTGCCCGACGACGATGGCGCCCATCGCTGGGACACGCTGGAGATGGACAACGAACACGGCGCCCGGCTCGCCACCGAACACCTGATCGGCCTGGGCCACCAGCGCATCGCCTTCTTCGGCGGTCATCGCGATTCCAGTTCGGTAGAGCAGCGGCGCCGCGGCTACGCGGGCGCCATGCGCGACGCGGGCCTGCCGGTCGATCCAGCGTGGTTGATCGAAAGCGCACCGACCCGCCTTGAGGCGGCACGGCAGACCGGCGCACTGTTCTTGCGCGATCCCGCGCCGACCGCGGCGGTTTGCTACAACGATGCCGTGGCCCTGGGCCTCATCCTCGGCCTGACCAAACGGGGCCGGCGCCCGGGGGAAGATTTCGCCCTGACCGGCTTCGACGACGTCGCCGAAGCCTCGGTCTGCGTGCCGCCCCTTACCACCATTGCGGTCGATCCGCGTGGCCTTGGACGCCGCAGCGCCGAACTCATTCTGGAAAGACTTGCCAATCCCGAGACGGACACTGCCTATACGATCGCGCCGGTACGGCTGGTCGTCCGCGAAAGCAGTTGTCCGCCGTCCTCCCCCTGACCAACCTTGGAGCGCCCCATGGCCACCGGATACACGCCATCGCCCACCTCGTCGGCATCGACGAACGCTGGCGATACTCGCTACACCTACTTCCCGCTCGCGCTCGGCGTGATGACCACGATCTTCTTCATGTGGGGGTTCCTGACCTGCCTGAATGACATCCTGATCCCGCACCTGAAGGCCGTGTTCGAACTGAACTACGCCCAGGCGATGCTGATCCAGTTCACCTTCTTTGGTGCGTACTTCATCATGTCGCTCCCGGCCGGCAAGCTGGTCGCGGCACTCGGCTACAAGAAAGGCATCGTCGCCGGCCTGATCGTCGCCGGCATCGGCGCCGCGCTGTTCTGGCCGGCCGCCGGCATGCGCGTCTACGCGTTCTTCCTCGCTGCGCTGTTCATCCTCGCCACCGGCATCACAGTGCTGCAGGTGGCCGCCAACGCGTACGTCGCTCTGCTGGGTCCGGAGAAAACCAGCTCCAGCCGCCTCACGCTCGCTCAGGCGCTGAACTCCTTCGGCACCTTCCTTGCCCCGTTCTTCGGCGGTTTCCTCATTCTCTCCAACCAGGTGAAGAGCGGTGCCGACATCGCCAAGATGAGCGCCGCGGAGCAGGTCACCTATCGCGTGCAGGAAGCCAGCAGCGTGCAAGGCCCGTACATCGGTCTGGCCGTCGTGCTCGTGCTGCTCGCCATCGGCGTGTACCTGTTCAACCTCCCGGCCCTCGAGGAAACCACCGAGAAGGCCGACGACAGCCGCCACTCGCTGATGGACGCCTTGAAGACGCCGCACGTGTTCTTCGGCGTGCTGGGCATCTTCTTCTACGTGGGTGGCGAAGTTTCGATCGGCAGCTTCATGATCAACTACCTGCAGCTGCCTGAGATCGGCAACATGTCGGGTGAAGTGGCCGCCAGCCACGTGGCGTTCTACTGGGGCGGTGCGATGGTCGGCCGCTTCATCGGCTCGGCCCTGCTGGCGAAGTTCTCGCCGCGCCTGCTGCTCGCCTTGTTCGCCGTCATCAACGCTGTGCTGGTGATCACCACCATGATGACCACCGGCAATGTCGCCGTGTACAGCATCGTCGCCATCGGCCTGTTCAACTCGATCATGTTCCCGACGATCTTCTCGCTGGGCATCGAGCGCATGGGTCCGCTGACCGGCAAGGCATCGAGCCTGCTCATCATGGCCATCGTGGGCGGCGCTTTGATCCCCTGGATCCAGGGCGTGGTCGCGGATCAGATCGGCGTGCAGCACGCGTTCTTCATTCCGCTGATCTGCTACGCGTACATCGTGTTCTACGGCCTCAGCGGCTCGAAGATCCGCAATCTTCCGGTCGCCACGCGCTAACCGGCCCTTGACGACGGCCGGCCGTTCGCGCCGGCCGTCGTGTTTCCCCCTCGCCCCCAAGGACAGGCCGTACGCATGTCTTCCATCCTCTGCTTCGGCGAGGCGCTGATCGATTTTCACGCACAGCCCCAGGGCGGCGCCGGTCAGCCTCCCGCCTTCGTTCCTTTTGCCGGCGGCGCACCCGCCAACGTTGCGGTAGCCGCAGCACGACTTGGCGGCAAGGCCCGCTTTGCCGGCATGCTCGCCCGTGACATGTTCGGCGACTTCCTGCTGAAGAGCCTCACCGAACTCGGTGTCGGTACCGACGACATTGCACGGACCGACGAGGCACGCACCGCGCTGGCCTTCGTCGCTCACGACGACAAGGGCGACCGCAGTTTCAGTTTCTACCGACCGCCCGCCGCCGACTTGCTCTTTCGTCCCGAGCATTTCCGTCGCGAGGCGTTCGACGACCTCGCCATCTTCCACGTCTGTTCCAACTCGCTGACGGAGGCCGCCATTGCGGCGACCACCGTGGAAGGCATGCGCCGCGCGCGTGCCGCCGGCGCACTGGTCAGTTTCGACATGAACCTGCGCCCCGCGCTCTGGCCGCGTGACGAGGCACCTCTGCCGCGCCTGTGGCAGGCCCTGCACGAAGCGGACGTCATCAAGCTCAGCGCGGAAGAGTTCGCCTTCATCCAGGCGGGTGCCGGCTCCGATGCCGCCGTGCTGACACGTTTGTGGCAAGGCAAGGCTCGTCTGCTCCTGGTGACCGACGGCGCCGAGCCCATGCGCTGGTTCACGCGCACCGCAGAAGGCACCCTGCGCGGCTACCAGGTGGATGCCGTGGATACGACCGCCGCAGGCGATGCCTTTGTCGGTGGGCTGCTGGCGCGCCTCGCTGCCGAGGGCGTCACACCCGCACGCTTCGACGCCATGATCGCCGACGAAACGAGACTCGCCGACCTGATCCGCTTTGCCGCCGCATGCGGCGCGATCACCGCCACCCGCAAGGGTTCGTTCACCGCCATTCCCGACCAGGCCGAAGTCACGGCCTTCATGGAGAAGCACGCATGACGACCGTACCCCTTCCCGATTTCCATTCCGTCGACGTCCTGCGCGACCACGTCGCGAAGACGATGGCCTTCTACAAGCCCAACGAGGTCGATCCGGCCGGCGGCTTCTTCCAGTACTTCAAGGACGACGGCACGGTCTACGACCGAAGCCACCGTCACCTCGTCTCCAGCACGCGCTTCGTGTTCAACCATGCCATGGCCTACCTCGAGTTCCACAAGCCCGAGGACAAGGATCTGACCATGCATGGCCTGACATACCTGCGCGACGTGCATCGCAATCCGGAGACCGGGGGCTACGCCTGGACCATCGCCGACGGCAAGCGCGACGACCAGATGAATCACTGCTACGGCCTGGCCTTCATGCTGCTGGCTTACTCGTGCGGCGTGAAGGTGGGCTTCGACGAAGCCCGCGCATGGCAGGGCGAGATCTGGGATCTGCTGGAACAGCGCTACTGGGAACCGAAGTACGGCCTCTATCGCGACGAAGCGGACAAGGACTGGAACTTCACCAGCTATCGCGGCCAGAACGCGAACATGCACATGACGGAAGCGATGATCGCCGCGTGGGAAGCCACGAAAGACGACCGCTATCTCGATCGCGCACTCCTGCTTGCCGAGAACATGACCCAGCGTCAGGCGGGCCTCACCCCGCAGAAACTGGTGTGGGAGCACTACCACGAGGATTGGACGATCGACTGGGAGTACAACCTCGACAATCCCAAGCACCTGTTCCGCCCCTGGGGCTTCCAGCCCGGTCATCAGACCGAATGGGCCAAGCTGCTGATGATGTTGGAGCGCTATACGAAGGGCACGCCGCGACACAAGCACTGGCTGGTACCGACGGCAAAGCATCTCTTCGACGAGGCGCTGGACAAGGCCTGGGACGCGCAGTACGGCGGCATCGCCTACGGCTTCTCACCCGAGGGCGACGTGTGCGATGACGACAAGTATTTCTGGGTGCAGGCCGAATCGCTCGGCGCCGCGCAGCTCTTGTTCGAGACCACGGGCGAAGCGAAATACGATCAGTGGTACGAAAAGATCTGGGCGTATAGCTGGGAACACTTCGTCGACCATAAGTACGGCGCGTGGTACCGCATTCTCAAGCGCACCAACGAGAAGTACGACGACGAAAAGAGCCCCGCCGGCAAGACTGACTACCACACGATGGGTGCGTGCTACGAAGTGATGGCGTCGCTGCGACGCATGCAGGCGAAGTAGTCCATCGCATAACTACCGGCGGAAGGGTGCGATCGACCTTCCGCCGCTGTTAGCGGCAAGGACGAGGATCGGCAACCTGCCCTGGCCCGCCATCGTTACGATGGAAGCGTTTGGTTCAGCGATGCGATGCCTTCCCACGGGTCCGCATCCAGCGACTTCGCGCGCTTCGAGGCCTTCTTCAAATCGAAGGCCGAGCCACTTTTCAGTCGGGCGATTTCCTCCCAACGTACCGGCATGGCGACAGGCGCGCCGGGACGCGCGCGCAGCGACCATCCGGTGACGCTCGTTGCGCCCCGCGTGTTGCGCAGCCAGTCGATGAAGATGAGCCCTTCGCGCTTGGTCTTGCTGGCCTCGGCGATGTAGCGCTTGGGATGCTCTGCCACCATCGCATCGGCGATGCTTTCGCAGAATGCCTTGACCGCGATCCATGACGGCCCGCGGCGGAAAGGCGCGACGACATGCAGACCCTTGCCGCCCGACGTGCGCACGAAGCTTTCGAGCTTCGCTTCGGCAAGCCGCTCACGGATCTCACGAGCGGCCCCCACGATGGCTTTCCATTCGACGCCGGCAGAAGGATCGAGATCGAACACGAGACGATCCGGTTGATCGGGCTTGTCCGCATGCGCGCCCCAGGGATGAAATTCCAGCGTGTTCATCTGCACGAGTTCGAGCACGCCACGCACGTCGTCCACATAGATGTAGTGCGCTTCGTCGCCGTTCTTTTCCTCGATGTCCACCGACTTCACGTGCGGACCGAGCGTATCCGCGTGATGTTTCTGGAAGAAGCACGGACCCGTTGAGCCTTGCGGGCAACGCACCAGTGAAAGCGGCCTGCCGCTCAGCTCCGGCAGCATCCACGGGGCGACGGCCTCGTAGTAGGCCGCAACCTCGCCCTTGGTCGGCCCGTCCTCGCCGAACACGCGGCGTTCTGGATGGGTGATGGTGACGCCGCCGACGACTTGCCCGGCCATGGCTCAGCCCGCTCGCCGTTTGGCCGGCGCCTTGCGCGTAGAGGTCTTCTTGGCCGCCGTTTTTTTTGCAGCGGCTTTCTTGGTGGCGGTCTTCTTGCTTGTTGCCTTCGCCGGTGGCGCGCGTTTCGCCGCAGGCGTGCGCGTCTTCGAGCCGATGCTCTTCTTCAACAGCGCCATAAAGTCCACGACGTTGGTCGTGGCGTTCTCCGGCGTGCGTTCGTCCTCTTCCACCGTTGCCGTAACGCCCTTGCTCTTCAGCCGCTTTTCGATGGCCGCGCGGAGCTTTTCGCGGAACTCGTCGCGGTAATCCTCGGGCTTCCACTTGGCGGACATCGACTCGATGAGATCGGTCGCCATCTCGATCTCGCGCGGAGTAATGCGATAGTCGGCGGTGGCCTTGCCGGGAAGTTCGAACTCCTCGGTGTCCACCACTTCCGACTTGTAGCGCAGCAAGTTCAGCACCAGGGCATCGTCCTGCGGCATCACCGCCGCAAGGTATTCCTTCGTACGGATCACCACGCGCGCGATGCCGACCTTGCCGGTCTTCTTCAGCGTCTCGCGCAGCAGCACGTAGCCTTTCTCGGCCTTCTTCGCGGGCAGCAGTATGTACGGCTTCTCGAAATAGGCCGGCGAGATCTCGCTACCGTCGACGAAGCTGTCGATCTCCACCGTCTCGTGCGCATCGCTGGCGGCGTTGCGGATATCGTCCTCTTCCAGCACCACGTAACTGCCCTTCTGGTATTCGAAGGCCTTGACGATATCCTTCCAGGGGACTTCGTCGCCGGTCTCGGCATTCACCCGCTCGTAGCGCACCGGCGTGTTGTTGCGCTGGTCGAGCATGCGGAAGTGGATGTCATTACGGCGCTCGCCGGACATGAGCCGGATCGGTACGTTGAGCAGACCAAACGAGAGCGTTCCGGTCCAGATGGGGCGGGCCATGGGGCTGTCCTCGGCGCGGGTGTCTCGCGACCATACGGTCGCCCGCGTGCAGGGATTGCAAAAGCGGCACCCCTGTGGGAGCCGCTATAGCGGCGAGGGCGATTAGCCTCGCCGCTTCACTGCTCCGTGGGCTTCTCGCCGCTATAGCGGCTCCCACAGGGCCCGGGCGGAGGTTACTTCGCCCCCACCACCGGCAGTTCGATCGCGCTGGCCGTACCTGGCGCGTGCCAGATCTGCTGCGTGGCCTTCTGATAATCCGACGGCTTGGCGAAGAAGATGTTCGGCACGAAGGTCTGCGGGTTGCGGTCGTACAAGGGGAACCACGACGACTGCACCTGCACCATCACACGATGTCCGGGCAGGAAGGTGTGATTCACCGTGGGCAGGCCAAAACGATATTCCAGCGGCGTGTTCGGTGTGAGCGCTTTCGGCGTCGAGAAGCTCTCGCGATAGCGTCCGCGGAAGATGTCCATCGACACCGACAGCTCATAGCCACCCATCTTGGGCGACGTCGCATTCTCCGCCGGATAGACGTCGATGAGCTTGACTACCCAGTCGCTGTCGGTGCCGCTGGTGGACGCATACAGGTTCACCTGCGGGGCACCGGCCACCGTGAGCGGCGCGGTGAGCGGCTCGGTCACGTACGTCATGACATCGGGGCGGCCGTCCACGAAACGCTGGTCCTGCACCAGCCATGTCGTCCAAGACTGACGATCGCCGAAATTCACCGGGCGAGGTACGTATGGCACCGGCTTCGCCGGGTCCGAGACGTATTCGTCATATTTCGCGCTGCCCTCTGCAGGGGCCTCAAACGACAACTCTCCATTGGCATCCAAGTACAGCGGACGGCTCGTTTTCGCCTGCGGCCAGGACGAGAAGCGGTCCCAATGGTTTTCGCCGGTGTCGTAGATCAGCACCGGCGGGGTCTTCGCCTTGGGCGCGCCGTCGACCAGATACTGGTTGAAGAACGGCAAAAGCACGTCGCGGCGGAACTGGAGCGCCGTGTCGCCGTCCCAGTTCAGCGCACCCAGCGAGGAGGCGTCGTAGTTGACCTGGCTGTGCCGCCAGGGGCCCATCACCAGGTAATTCTTGTCGTTGCCCTTGTCCTTGGGTTCCATGGCCTCGTAGCTATGGATGGCGCCCCACATGTCTTCCTGGTCCCAGAGTCCCTGGATCCACATGGTGGGCACCTTGAGCGGCTGGCGCGCCATCTCCCGGTCCAGCGCCTGGGCCTGCCAGTAAGCATCGTAAGCGGGGTGCTCGCTCAGCTTGCGCCAATAAGGCAACTGGTCGAGACCGGCTGCGCGTGCGTAGTCGCCAGCGGAACCTGCGGCGAGGAAGTTGGCGTAGTCGTCGTAACCGGTGCGGGGAATCGTCGCACCCTTCCCGCGCTTGGCATTCTGCCCGGCGATGTAGTCGAAATTGGTCTGGCGAAACGCACCGTAGTGAAACCAATCGTCGCCCATCCAGCCGTCCACCATCGGGCTCTCCGGCGCCGCCACCTTGAGCGCCGGATGCGGATTGACCAGCGCCATCACCACCGTGAAACCCTCGTACGACGAGCCGATCATGCCGACCTTGCCGTTGGACTCGGGCAGGTTCTTGATCAGCCAGTCGATCGTGTCGTACGCGTCGGTAGAGTGGTCGACGGCCGACGCGTTCAACGGTCCACGCAGGGGGCGGGTCATCACGTAGTCGCCTTCCGAACCGTACTTGCCGCGCACGTCCTGGAATACGCGGATATAGCCGGCATCCACGAAGACCTCATCGCCCATCGGCAAAAGGTTGCGCATCGTGGAGGAATCGCTGCGGGCCGCGCGGCCGTCGGCGTTGTACGGGGTACGCGTGAGCAGGATCGGCGCGTGCTTCGCGTTCTTGGGTATCACGATCACGGTGTGCAGCTTCACGCCATCGCGCATCGGAATCTCGACGACGCGCTTGACGTAGTCGTTGGCGGCGGTGGGCGCGTCGAACTTGGCGGGAATGTCCGGCGCCAGCGGCGCGGTCTGCGCAAAGGCGAAGGACGAGGCAACAGCCAGGGACAGCGCAAGCATGGGCATCAACGAACGATGGGACATGGACATTCCTGTGGCAGCGGGACGGAGGAATCGCCCTAGCGTGCCCCATCCCGCAAGGAAGGGCCATGGGGCCGCAGCACAGGCCCAGGCCAAAAAAAAACGCCACTGCATGCGCAGCGGCGTTTTTTTCGCGCGACCGGCTCGAAAGCCGGTCCGGCGACGGCGACTTACTGACCCGAAGCGGTCGAGGTCGACGCCGGAGCGGCGGTGCCGGCGGCAGCCGGAGCAGCCGTGCTGGCGGCCGGCGGGGTGGCGTCAGCCGGAGCAGCAGCCGGAGCAGCGGCGGTCGAAGCCGGGGCGGCAGCGGCCGTCGAAGCGCTCGACGGGGTCGAAGCAGCGTTGTCGTCGGACTTGTTGCAGCCGGTCAGCATGGCAGCAGCGACAAAAGCCAGGGCGGTGATGGAAATGACCTTCATGATGTTGGGCTCCTCATTCGTTATGTATAGGGCAAGCGCAGCGAAGCATACCGCCGAAATGGCGGCCCTTGCACGGCATTCGCCACACGCGCGGATAAAAAAAGTACTCGCACCTGTTGCGCAAGCGTCCAGGGACGAATGCGCCAGGTGAGGCCGAGGGCCTCCCCCGGGGTGTAACAGCCATGGTGAAGCATCGATGTCCGGCGGCGCAGCTCAGACGGCGTTCGCAGACATTTTCAGAATAATCGCGTTCCGCCGGTCGAAGCCAGTCCCTACCCTGTCACCTGGAAGTTGCGGTTCGGCACCCCCGCCGACCCCATGACATGGAGTGACCCTGCATTGAA
>Ga0209148_1001242_pt1 | contig 14218 bp, 14 predicted proteins | sample AraplaCol_mMF_r2_2_FD_184288 | JGI IMG/M metagenome (GOLD analysis project Ga0209148, IMG submission 184288) | Arabidopsis root microbial communities from North Carolina, USA - plate scrape CL_Col_mMF_r2 (SPAdes) (version 2) | ecosystem: Host-associated > Plants > Roots > Endosphere | place...
TACGTGTTCGGGACGCGGCCACCGGCAATCTTCTTGACCTGTGCATAGACATCACCAGTGGCACCGGTGGCAGCTTCAATGGCGGGAATCGCGATACGGCTCATGGTACGGGTCTCTCATCAGGTGGTCAGGAGCCTCAACTTTAGGCGTCCCCGGCGCCGATTTCGAGACTGCATTTGCTCATTAAGCTGCTCCAAAGGATCAACACGACGCAATGCGTTCCCAGCTGGGCCACGGCAGTGCGGATTGTTGTCGCGGCACGTTCCGCGGCCGCAGTGAGGAACAGGCCGAAGAAGGTCGCGCCCAGCGTGCCCTGGACGATGCGCCCTTGTCGTTGCGGACCTTGAGCTGCGCGATGTGTTCGCGCTGCGAACCGGAACCGCACGCCCGCCTGCACCCGCACCTGACCCTGCACCTAGGCCCCGATGGGTTTACGCCGTACTTTTGATAGTAGGCGTTCCTGATGTCGTCCTGACTTCGGGGCGGGTCTGCAAAGACGTGGGCTGGAGACAGCAACGGGATGATCGACGTGGTTTCGATTTTGACGACGTGATCGACGGGATACTCCGGGCCATTCGTCGCCCGAACCCGGTTGGCGATCAGCAAAAACTCTTCATCGTCGGGCATCAGTATCAGCGCACGCCCCTTGAATCGATATCCGCGTCTCTGGAAGATGTCGACGACGTTAATGTCGACGGCGGGATTGCGCTTCAGGTTCAGTATCGTCCGGGGCGATGCGATATCGGCGAAGTAGAGCAGGCCGTTCGCGACCGTCAGGGACGCCTTCGGCGAAAGATTCGGCGTCCCATCCTCGTTGACCGTCGCGACGAACGACAATATCGCCTGCTTGATGATCGCCTCCATGTCGGCAGTGATTTCTATCATGGCCATTCTCCCTTCAATCTTCATTGCTCGCGCTTGGAACCTCTTCCATGACCGTCAGGTCGATCGCCGCGAGCGCGTTCTCCGTCGCTGAAGCGGCGTGGTCCTGGTCGAGAAACGCGGTGGCCTGCACGGCGAGGAATTGCAACGTTTTCAGGCCGATGCTGCTCAGCACGGCCGACAGATACGGCGTGAGGAAATCGGGCTGGTTGGCGCGCTCGCCCGTAAAAACGCCACCGGATGCGATGCCGATGAACACGGGACGATCCCGCAGCATTCCCACCTTGCCGGCAGGCGTGGACACGAAACTGCGACCGGCCCGCAGGATCTGGTCGATCCACGCCTTCAGCACCGATGGAACGGTGAGGTTGTGCATGGGTGTTCCGATGACGATCACATCGGCTGCCTCGACTTCCCGGATGAGCGCTTCGGAGCGATCCAGCGAACCCTTCGGCGGTGCGGCTAAGGTGGCCGGCGACGACAGGGCAGTCGCATAGTCCGACGCGCCGTGCGGCAGCGGGGCAGCGGCATAGTCGCGCCGGCAGATGCTCGCGCCCGGAGCAAGCTCGAGCAGCCTGGTGACGATAGCCGCCGACAGCCGGCGGCTGTGTGATTCTGGACGCGGACTGCAATCAATGTGAAGGATGTTCATGCGCAAGGCCCTGACCGCTTGGCGAAGTCAATCAAGGCGTACTGCGTCGGCCTGCAGGCAGGAATAGCGGGACGGCTCATGGTGTGCATCTTTCATCAGGTGACCGGGAGCCACCACTGTACGGCTTGCCCGTACCGAATTCGAGACTGCGTCGGCTCAATAAAATGCTCAACAGGATCAACACGGCGACGCGGGCTTTCCGACGTCGTGTCGACAGCGGGGTCGCCATCGGCAGCGCCCCGGTATAGGCGAACGCGTGGCACCGCGCGCACGCGATGGAGGGCCGCGCGTACGTCTGACCGTATCCGGGCCCCGGACCGAAATCGAAACGCGTTACTCCGCTTCGTGCGCAAGGCTGCGCCATTGCCCCGGCGTCATCCCCATCTTTTCGGTGAACGCTCGCCGGAACGCCGCCACGGATTGATAACCGACCGTATCGGCGACGGCTTCGGTGGTCATCAATGGCTTCTTCAGCACGTTCGCGGCCATGCTCATCCGTATGTCGGTCAACATCTCGATCGCGGAGCGCCCGAGCTTGTCCTGGAATTGCCGCATGAAGGTGGCACGCGACATATTGCATAAGCCGGCCAGATCGGGCACGGTCCACGCCCGTGCGGGATCGCCGAACATGGCTGAAATGGCTGGCGCCAGGCGCGGATGGCCGGCCAGCGCCAACAAGCCTGCCGGAGCCTGTTCGGATTCGCTCGCCGCGCGCAGCACCAGCGTAAACAGCGCCGCGGTCAGCGCATTGAGGACCGCATGCCCGCCAGGTTTTTCACCCATGGATTCCACGCGCATCAGCCGCAGGAGGCCAGCCAGATGGCTCGACGCGGACTCGGCGACCTCCTCGGCCCGGCCATCCATCGTCCGGACCACGACATTCGTCGGCAAATAGTCGCGAATCAGCCGGTCATGGGGCGCTCCGATGCAAAATCGTCCGCACAACATATCGAGGCGCTCGCCCTCCCCGCCGTTCTCGCTGACGAGGAATCCCGCGGCACTTTGGCGATTGAAGGTTCGACCAGGCGTATGTCCGCTGCCATCGTGCAGGACGTGCGCCGCCCCGTCGGGCAACAGCACGAGATCGCCGCCTACCAGCTCCCTGGCCGTCCCCGTCTCTGCATCCTCGATGATGGCGCGACCCTTCAGCACGACGTGGTAGGGAATTTCGTGCGCCGACGACTGAGCCCAGGCGACACGCCATGGCGCACCATAGGTGCAGCGAACCTCGAGCCGGCCGGTGACGGTAATCATTTGCAGGAGATGGCTCAGCCAGTCAACGTGGGACATAGGATCTCGGGTTCAAACAATTTTTAGGGATGGGTGCAGAAAACAATCGGACATTCCGCGTTAAAACGGACAGAACGCTGCGGCGCCAGCACTGACGAAGATTGCAAATGTCGTGCTCAATGCGGCCAGAATCGAAAAACGATCATGGTCGGGCTTCTGCCTCTTGATCCAGACATTTTGTACGATTGATGGTGCAAATAAAAGAACCAAGATTCCGCATTTTGCGTGTACCAAGAACATGAATCCAGACCTGCAGATTCAGCTCGACCGGACAGCCGCTCCAGCAACGGACCTGGCGACACTCACCTAGCCGGAAGCTACACGCCACCTCCATTTGGGATATGACGATATTCCAAATGGAGAAATCATGAAGAAAGCCGCTTTACCTGACAGCCCTCATCCGGACCAGACCGCCTCGACGCAGAATCCCTTCGCGGCGTTGCGTCGCGAATTGAAATCCGGCCGCGACTTGGTGCAGGCGATCCGAACCGGTTTCGGAGCCGACCTGTTAGCGGCCGCCGGCGACTACTTCGAGGTCCCCACCGCCCGTATCAGGGCCATCACGCGGGTGCCCGACACCACCGCGCATAGGCTGGTCAAGCGTCATGCGCTTCTGGACGCCTCGGCCTCCGAACGTCTGTGGCGACTGGCGGACGTGGCGGCGATGGCAGAAGACGTTTTTGAAGACGAACTGGCAGCCAAACAATGGTTGCGCTCGCCTAACCAGGCATTCCTGGGTGCGGCCCCGATCGACTATCTGGACACGGAACCTGGTGCGAAAGCCGTACGCCAAGTGCTTAACGCGATCTCCACGGGCGGCGCGGTATGAGGGTATGGCGCATTACCCAACGCAAGTACGCGCTCGACCGCTTGGGTGCCGGCTCAGCGCTGTATGGCGGACGCTGGAATCCAGTTGGACTGTCGGCGCTGTATTGCGGTGCATCGATCGCCATCTGCGCGCTTGAGAAATTCGTGCACATCGGATCGGCGCCCCTGCCACCGCTGGTTCTGGTCGCGGTCGACCTCCCAAACCAGAGCAGTATATTTTTCCCCACAGCGAGCGAACTCCCGTCCGGCTGGGACGAACTGCCGACCTCGGTCAGCGAGCAGACTCTCGGCCGCGGATGGATCGAGCGTGGCGATACGCTGGCTATGCGCGTACCGTCGGCGGTACTGCCGGAAGAGTGCAATGTGATCCTAAATCCGCGGCATCCCGACTTCGAACATGTGGAGCTGACAGTCGTCCGGCCGTTTTCATTCGATCAATGCATGTTCAAGCAGTAAGATGAATTGCCACGAGGTCGGTAGATGCGCGCGACTCATCTGACATATACGATTATTGCAAGAATCGACCACTTATGAGGTAGATGAGTGCAAAAGTGTTGGTCTGAAGATATGCTGGAGGCGAGGATGGGAGTCGAACCCATCTACACGGCTTTGCAGGCCGCTGCATAACCGCTTTGCTACCTCGCCGGAGGAAGACTTGACATCGAAGCGACCGGTTATTCGTCGCAGCGATCCGAGAAGGCTGGCTTCTCTGTAACTGGAGCGGGAGAAGAGTCTCGAACTCTCGACCTCAACCTTGGCAAGGTTGCGCTCTACCAACTGAGCTACTCCCGCATCGGTACTGCTTTTCGTGAATCACTGGAGCGGGAGAAGAGTCTCGAACTCTCGACCTCAACCTTGGCAAGGTTGCGCTCTACCAACTGAGCTACTCCCGCTTAGGAGTTCATCACGCACTGCCGTAAAACACTGGAGCGGGAGAAGAGTCTCGAACTCTCGACCTCAACCTTGGCAAGGTTGCGCTCTACCAACTGAGCTACTCCCGCATGGAGTCTTACTTTTATTTCTGCCCCAGCATCATCTGTCGATGTATGGAGCGGGAGAAGAGTCTCGAACTCTCGACCTCAACCTTGGCAAGGTTGCGCTCTACCAACTGAGCTACTCCCGCGTCGCTGGAACTTGCGATTATCTCAGATTTTTTACTGATTTCCAAGACAACCTTTTTGTTACGACCATTCATCACCTGCAAACTCTGGAGCGGGAGAAGAGTCTCGAACTCTCGACCTCAACCTTGGCAAGGTTGCGCTCTACCAACTGAGCTACTCCCGCTTCGTTTCGTTTGCCGCGATGTCGTTCGCAACAGGCAGGCATTATAGAGATGCTGAGCTATGTGTCAAGGATGAATGTCGTAAAGCTATACGGCGCCGGACTTTTCCTTGATGAGCGGCCAGGCGCGGCGCAGGTAGTAGAACATCGACCAGACCGTCAGCACGCCCGCGATCCACAGCAGGAGTTCGCCGCAGCGGTGGATATCGAGCGCGCCGTCGAACAGCGGGTCGTGGAACAGCAGCATGGGAATGGCGACCATCTGCGCGGCCGTCTTGATCTTGCCGAGCGAGCTCACCGCGACCGACTTGCGCGCGCCGATCTCGGCCATCCATTCGCGTAGCGCGGAAATCGTGATCTCGCGGCCGATGATGATGAACGCGATGATGGCGTTCACGCGGCCCAGCTGCACGAGCACGAGCAGCGCGCCCGCCACCATCAGCTTGTCCGCGACCGGGTCGAGGAAGGCGCCGAAGGCCGACGTTTCGTTCCAGCGCCGGGCGAGATAGCCGTCGAACCAGTCCGTGATCGCGGCCACGATGAAGACGAGCGTGGAGGCCAGGTTGCGGTCGGCCACGTGCAGCCAGTGCTCGGGGAGATAGTAGACGCCAACGACCAGCGGGATGAGCGCGACGCGTAGCCAGGTCAGGAGAATCGGGATATTGAAAGGCATGGGTGAGGCTGGTCGGTGCTGGACTTGTTGAGTTTCGTGCGCGCTAGTCTACATGGCTCTTGCCGTTTAAACCAGTTGCGCCAGGCCGTGGCGCACCCGGTCAATACAAACGAAAAGGAAAACCGGGCACAGGCCCGGTTTCCGTTTTACGTTTGACGTTCAGTGCAGCTGCCGGTAAATCTCTTCGGCCAGCGTACTGGAAATACCCTCCACCGACATCAGGTCCTCGACGCTCGCATCCACCACGCCGCGCAGCCCGCCAAAGCGCGCCAGCAGCTTCTGGCGGCGTTTGGCGCCGATGCCCTCGATCTCTTCCAGGCGCGACGCCTGGCGCGTCTTGGCGCGTTTGGCGCGCATGCCCGTGATGGCGAAGCGGTGCGCCTCGTCGCGGATCATCGCCACGAGCATCAGCGCGGCCGATTCCTTGCCCAGTTCCTGCGCGGCGCGGCCGTCGGCGAAGATCAGCGTCTCGAGGCCGACGCGGCGCCCCTCCCCTTTCGCCACGCCGACGATGGAGGCGATGTCCAGGCCCAGTTCCGTGAACACCTGGCGCGCCATCTCGACCTGCCCCTTGCCGCCGTCGATCAGCGCGATGTCCGGCATCACGCCGTCGCCGTTCGCCACTTTTTCGTAGCGCCGCGTCAGGACCTGGCGCATGGCGGCGTAGTCGTCGCCCGGCGTGATGTCCGTGATGTTGTACCGCCGGTATTCGCCGTTCTGCATCTGGTGATGGTGGAACACGACGCACGACGCCTGCGTCGCCTCGCCGGCCGTGTGGCTGATGTCGAAGCACTCGATGCGGAGCGTGTCGAGGTCCTCGCTGTCCAGCCCGAGCACGTCGGCCAGCGCGCGCGTGCGCGACTGCTGCGAACCCTGTTCGGACAGCAGCCGGGCCAGCGAGATCTCCGCGCCCTTCTGCGCCAGCTCCAGCCACTGGCGGCGCTGGCCCTGCGGCTGGAACACGAGGTTGATGCGGTGGCCGCACTGCTCCGTCAGCGCCATCATGAGCTCGGGCTGGTCGAACTCGATGTTCAGGATGAACGTGCCCGGCACGAACTTGTCGCCGTAGTGCTGGGCGAGGAACGCGGCCAGCACTTCGACCTCGATGGGACATTCGTCCATCGCCTCGCCCACCTGCGTCGGGAAGTAGGCGCGGTCGCCCAGGTGGCGGCCGCCGCGCACCATCGCCAGGTTGACGCATGCGCGCCCACCCTGCACGACAACGGCGATGATGTCGACGTCGGCATCGCCCGTCGTCTCCATGCTCTGCTGGTGCAGCACGCGCGACAGCGCCTGGATCTGGTTGCGCACGCTGGCCGCCTGCTCGAATTTCAGGTCCTCGGCATAGGCGAGCATCTTCTTTTCGAGTTCTTCCAGCACCTCGGTCTGGCGTCCGCGCAGGAATTTCGCGGCGTTGTCGACGTCGCGCCTGTAGTCTTCCGGCGCGATCAGGTCCACGCACGGTCCGCTGCAGCGCCCGATCTGGTGCAGCAGGCAGGGCCGCGTGCGGTTGGCGAAGACGCTGTCCTCGCACGTGCGCAGCATGAACACCTTCTGCAGCAGCTGCATGGACTCCTTCACGGCCCAGGCGCTGGGGAACGGTCCGAAATACTGGTTCTTCTTGTCCAGCGCGCCGCGGTAGTACGCCATGCGCGGGAAGTCGCCGCCCGTGAGTTTCAGGTAGGGGTACGACTTGTCGTCGCGGAACAGGATGTTGTAGCGCGGCTTGAGGCTCTTGATCAGGTTGTTTTCCAGGATCAGGGCCTCGGCCTCGCTGTGCGTCACCGTCGTTTCCAGGCGCGCGATCTGCGCCACCATCATCGCGATGCGCGGGCTCGACAAGGTCTTCTGGAAATAGCTCGATACGCGCTTCTTGAGGTTGCGCGCCTTGCCGACGTACAGGACCTTGTCCTCGCCGTCGAAATAGCGATAGACGCCCGGCAGGTCGGGCAGCTTGGCCACCGTCGCCAGGACTTGTTCGCGCGCTTCCTCGCTGGGGCGCACGGGAGATTCCGCATCCTTCGTCATCGTCGCGCTCAATTCCTCTTTCATGGCTTGCCACGCGTCCGGACGGGCGCGCGGCGCTTTCGCCGGGGCCGGCCGCGGCTTGCGCCGCGGCGTCTTCGGTCCGGCAAGTACTACGACGTCGTCTTTCACTTCCGCTGCACCTGCTTACGACGCGAACGTTCCTTCCGGGGCCTGGGTCACGATCACGAACGCGACGCCGAAATCGGCTTCGTCGCTGATCGTCACCTGGGCCGTGAGGCGGTGCGTCCGCATGAATTCTTCGAGCGCCCCGCTGCACACGATGACCGGCTTGCCGCCCGGGGCGTTGAGCATCTGGGCCGAGCGCCAGGTCATGGGCATGCGCATGCCCAGGCCGATCGCTTTCGAGAACGCCTCCTTGGCCGAGAAGCGCGTGGCCAGGAAGCGCAGCCCGCGCACCTCGTTCCTGGCGCGGCGGGCATGGTATTTGACGAGCTCCTCGGGGCCGAGGATCTTTTCGGCGAAGCGTTCGCCGCTGCGCGCGAGGGCCGCCTCGACGCGCGAGATCTGGACGATGTCCGTGCCGATCCCGTAGATCATCATTGCCCTTTGGCGGGGTAGGCGACGCCCAGGCGCGCGGCGACCATGATCGCCTTCATCTCGCGCACGGCGTTCTCAAAACCCGTGAACAGCGCGTGCGCGACGATCGCGTGGCCGATGTTCAGTTCGTGGATCTCGCGGATCGCCGCGATCGGCTGCACGTTCGTGTAGTGCAGGCCGTGGCCCGCGTTCACGCGCAGGCCGTGCTGCACGCCGGCGCGCACGCCCTGCTTGATGCGTTCCAGTTCGTGCGCCAGTTCGTCGGCGCTCGCCGCCTCGGCGTAGCGGCCCGTGTGCAGTTCGATGACGGTGGCACCGACAGCGGATGCCGCGGCGATCTGCGCTTCGTCGGCATCGATGAACAGCGAGACGCGGATGCCCTCGCCTTGCAACTGGCGGACCGCGGCTTCGACTTCCTTCTGGTAGCGGATCACGTCCAGGCCGCCCTCCGTCGTCACTTCCTCGCGCCGTTCGGGCACGAGGCACACATCCTGCGGCTTCACCCGGCACGCGAAGTCGATCATCTCCTGCGTGACGGCCGCCTCCAGGTTCATGCGCGTCGCCAGCTGCGGGCGGATCGCGAGGACGTCGGCGTCCTTGATGTGGCGGCGGTCTTCGCGCAGGTGCAGGGTGATCAGGTCGGCGCCGGCCTGCTCGGCCAGCAGCGCGGCGCGCAGCGGGTCGGGATAGACGGTGCCACGGGCGTTGCGGACGGTGGCGATGTGGTCGATGTTCACGCCCAGGTCGATCACCTGGCCGGCGGGTTGCAGGAAGCTCATGGTTGTAATCTTTTTAAAGCTGCATCAAGTCGATCAAAATCTGGCGCGTGTTCAGCGGCGCGCCTCCCAGGTGATAGGCCAGCAGGAAGCGCATCAGCTGTTTGCTCTGCGCTTGCGTCTGCGGGTCGGCATAGTTTTCACGCTCCATGTCGACCAGCGTCTTGCCCGACACGACGGGCCACGATTCCACCGCGGCCGCCGTGCGCGCGCCGCGCTCGGGATCGACGACGTACAGGCCGTCCGCCTCGACGGCCGCGCGCGTGGTCGTGCAGCGCGTGAGGTCGGCGGCGACCCCGGTTTCCTTAAGTAAGGCCCGTTCGAATTTTCGCAAGGCGATCGGGGCCGGTTCGCCGTGCGCCAGCTCGTTCAGCGTCGAGACGTAGTGGTTGAACAGCGCGGGATGCGGATCGTCGCGCGCGAGCAGTTTCACCAGCAATTCATTGAGATAGAAGCCGCACAGCAGCGCCGTCTTTTCCAGCGGCAGCATGCCGCCGACCCATTCGGCGTCGATCAGCGTGCGCAGTTCGGACTTGCCGGAAAACGAGACGGACAGCGGCTGAAACGTCTGCAGGACGCCGCGCAATTTCGAATGCGGCCGTTTCGCGCCCTTCGCCACGACGCCGATGCGGCCGTGGTCGCGCGTGAACATGTCGACGACGAGGCTCGTTTCCTTGTACGGATAGCTGTGCAGCACGAACCCCGGTTGGCCCGTGACGCGGCCTTCGCGCACGGGCGCGCGGCGCTTGCCCACGGTCGGCGCCGGTGAGTGCGCGTCCGGGTCGTTGGCGATGAGTTCGTCGTCGCGGCTGGGCATGCGGGCTATCTTACCCCGGCTTACTCGTAGCCGTAAGCGCGCAGGCCCGCTTCGTTGTCGGCCCAGCCGGATTTCACCTTGACCCAGATTTCCAGGTACACGGGACCGCCGAACAGTTTTTCCATGTCGAGGCGGGATTGCGTGGAAATCTCTTTCAGGCGCGCCCCCTTGTTACCGATGATCATGGACTTGTGCGTGTCGCGCTCGACAAGGATGGCGGCGAAGACGCGGCGCAGGTTGCCTTCCTGCAGGAATTGCTCGATCAGCACGGTGCTCGTGTACGGCAGCTCGTCGCCCAGCAGGCGGAAGACTTTTTCGCGGACGATCTCGGCCGCGAGGAATTTCTCGCTGCGGTCGGTGATGTCGTCCGGGCTGAAGATCGGCGGATTTTCCGGCAGGTGGCGCTTGATCTCGCCTTCCAGCGCATCGACCTGGAAGCGCAGCTTCGCGGACACCGGCACGACCGCCGTGAAATCGCGCAGGCCGGCCACCTTGGCGGCGAACGGCATCAGCTCGGCCTTGTCCTTCATGCGGTCGGACTTGTTGATGACGAGGATGACGGGCACGTTCTTCGGCAACAGGTCGAGCACCTGCTGGTCGGCCGGGCCGAACGTGCCGGCCTCGACGAGGAACAGGATCACGTCGGATGCCGTCAGCGTGTTCGACACGGTCTTGTTCAGCGTCTTGTTCAGCGCGTTCGCGTGGCGCGTCTGGAAGCCCGGCGTGTCGACGTAGATGAACTGGGCGTCATCCCGCGTCTGGATGCCCGTGATGCGGTGGCGCGTCGTCTGCGCCTTGCGCGACGTGATCGACACCTTGGCACCGATCAGCACGTTCATGAGCGTCGACTTGCCCACGTTCGGACGGCCGACGATGGCGATGTAGCCGCAGCGGAAGCCTTCGGGCGTCGCGCCTTCTTCGGGAGTGTCGTTCGGGGTGGTTTCGATGTTCATGCTGACGGAGTTCCTGACTGGTGTGGCGGTGATTGTTTTTGCTGCGACTGCGGTTCTTCGGCCTGCACCGTCAGCTCGCTCTGGTCGGTGGCGATGCCTGCGAGCTTTAGCTGCGCGGAACGGGGCCGCGACTTGCGCGCCGTGGACGGGCTCTTCTGCAACAGCTGCTCGGCCGTTTCCAGCGCGAGGCGCGCGGCGGCCTGCTCGCCCGCGCGGCGGCTGCCGCCGCGGCCGAACACCTGGATGCCGAGTTTCGGCACGAGGCATTCGATCTCGAATTCCTGGCTGTGCGCGGCGCCGTGCGTGGCGACGACGTTGTACGTGGGCAGCGAGATCTTTTTGCTCTGCAAGAATTCCTGCAACAAGGTCTTGGCGTCCTTGCCGAGCGTGCGCGGGTCGACGGAATCGAGCAGCGGGATGTAGAACGCGCGGATCGCGGCGCGCGCCGCCTCGAAGCCGCTGTCGAGGAAGATGGCGCCCAGCAGGGCTTCCAGCGTGTCGGCCAGGATCGACGGCCGGCGGAACCCGCCGGATTTCAGCTCGCCCTCGCCCAGGCGCAGGAATTGCGACAGCTCCAGCTTCTGGGCGATCTCGAACAGCGACTGCTGCTTGACGAGGTTGGCGCGCAGGCGCGACAGGTCGCCTTCGGGCAGGTTATGGAAGCGTTCGTACAGGATCGAGGCGACGACGCAGTTCAGGATCGAGTCGCCGAGGAATTCGAGGCGCTCGTTATGCACACTGCTGTGGCTACGGTGGGTCAGCGCCTGTTGCAGCAGGCCGGGGTCCCGGAACGTATAGCCTAGGCGGGTTTGCAATAACTGAAGATTCATTGTCGTACCAATCTAATGGGCCGGCGCCGCGCGCCGATCCCATCGCGCGCCCTCCCGGCGGTGTTACTTCGTATCGGCCCTGGCGGCGACGACGCCGCTCGGGTCGGTCGTGCCGGCAAAGTCGAACAGCAGGCTGACGTTGCCCGTCAGCGGGACCCGCTTCTCGTAGGAGAAGCTGATTTCGGTATCGCCGCCGTCGCGCGTGATCACCAGGTCGTGCCCGGAGATGGCGTTGACGTCGTTGACGCCGGCATTCTTGTCGAAGGCTTGCTGGATGTCGCGCACGGTGCCGCTGCCGGCTTCCGCCTTCGCCTTGACGATCGAATCCTTGACCGCCCGGTACTCGAAGAACGCCGGGACCACCTTGATGGCCACCAGCGCCAGCGCGCCCAGCACGATCAACACGACGATCAGGCCGGACAGCGACACACCGCTCTCCGCGCCGATCCGATACCGCTTGCTGCTTTTCATCTCACCCTCCGCGTCCGGCTCAGTGGATACCGCCGATGCGCTTCAGGTTGCCGAAGTTCATCCAAACAAACACAGCCTTGCCGACGATGTTCTGGTCCGGCACGAAGCCCCAGTAGCGGCTGTCTGCGCTGTTGTCGCGGTTATCGCCCATCATGAAATAATTGCCCTCCGGTACGATACAGGTAAATCCATCGTAGGAATAGGTGCAATTCTCGTGATGCGGAAACTCTTCCACGGCGCTCAGGTTGATCGTGCGCGCGCCGTCCATGTTCAGGATGCGGTGCGGGGCAGTCGGCAGCTTTTCCAGGAACTGCTTGTGGTAGACCGGGCGCTCGTCGTCCAGGTAATCGTCCATCGGCTGGTACTCGACCGGCTGGCCGTTGACGGTCAGGCGCTTGTTCTCGTAAGTGATTTTATCACCCGGCACGCCGATCACGCGCTTGATGTAGTCCTGGCTCGGATCCTTCGGGTATTTGAACACCATGACGTCGCCCCGCTGCGGATTGCCCACCTGGACGATCTTCTTGTTGATCACCGGCAAGCGGATGCCGTAGTCGAACTTGTTCACGAGGATCAGGTCGCCCACGAGCAGGGTCGGCACCATCGACGACGACGGGATCTTGAACGGCTCGAACAGGAAGGACCGCAGCACGAACACGAGCGCGATCACGGGGAAGAAGCTGCCGGAATACTCGACCCACGTCGGCTGGCGCAGGATCGCCGCTTCCAGCACGGCGCGGTTGCCGTTGTCCAGCTTGATGCCGTCGGCAGTCAGCTTGGCGTTGCGCGCGTCGTACTCGGCCAGCGCCGCATCCGCTTTCGCGCGGCGCTGCTTGGCCAGCACGAACACGTCCAGGCACCAGATGACACCCGTGACGACCATGGCCACGAACAGGATTAAGGCAAAGTTGCCGAGGATCAGTTGCAGATTCATCGCTTGTTATTCTTTCCTTACTTGTCGTCCACTTGCAGAATGGCGAGGAATGCCTCTTGCGGGATCTCCACGGAGCCCACCTGCTTCATGCGCTTCTTGCCGGCCTTTTGTTTCTCGAGCAGTTTCTTCTTGCGGCTGATGTCGCCGCCGTAGCACTTGGCGAGCACGTTCTTGCGCAGCGCCTTGACGTTCTCGCGCGAGATGATCGTCGCGCCGATCGCGGCCTGGATCGCCACGTCGAACATCTGGCGCGGAATCAGTTCGCGCATCTTGGCGGCCACCTGGCGGCCACGGTAAGGCGCATTGGCGCGGTGCACGATGATCGCCAGCGCATCGACCTTTTCGCTATTGATCAGCATGTCGACCTTGACCACGTCGGCCGCACGGTTTTCCTTGAACTCGTAGTCCATCGAGGCATAGCCGCGCGACGTCGACTTCAGGCGGTCGAAGAAGTCCAGCACGATCTCGGCCATCGGGATCTCGTAGTGCAGCTTGACCTGGCGGCCGTGGTAGGCCATGTCCATCTGGACGCCGCGCTTGCCGTTACACAGGGTCATTACCGCACCCACGTATTCCTGCGGCATGTAGAGGTTGACGTCGACGATCGGCTCGCGCACTTCATTGATCTTGGACGGCTCCGGCATCTTGGACGGATTGTCGACGCGGACGATGGAGCCGTCGCGCATCTCGACCTCGTACACGACGGTCGGCGCCGTCGTGATCAGGTCCATGTCGAATTCGCGCTCCAGGCGCTCCTGCACGATTTCCATGTGCAGCAGGCCGAGGAAGCCGCAGCGGAAGCCGAAGCCCAGCGCCTGCGACACTTCCGGCTCGTACATCAGGGCGGCGTCGTTCAGCTTCAGCTTTTCCAGCGAGTCGCGCAGCGCGTCGTACTGGTTGGATTCCACCGGGAACAGGCCGGCGAACACCTGCGGCTGGACTTCCTTGAAGCCCGGCAGCGGCGCCGGCGCGGGACGGGTCGCCAGCGTCACCGTATCGCCCACCTTGGCGGCGGTCAGTTCCTTGATGCCGGCGATGATGAAGCCCACCTGGCCGGCCGACAGTTCCGGCAGCGAGACCGAGCGCGGCGTGAAGACGCCGATGTTCTCGACCAGGTTTACCGACTCGGTCGCCATCAGCAGGATCTTGTCCTTCGGGCGCAGCGTGCCGTTGACCACGCGCACCAGCATGACGACACCGACGTACGGGTCGTACCAGGAGTCGACGATCAGAGCCTGCAACGGC
>Ga0209148_1001243_pt1 | contig 14218 bp, 13 predicted proteins | sample AraplaCol_mMF_r2_2_FD_184288 | JGI IMG/M metagenome (GOLD analysis project Ga0209148, IMG submission 184288) | Arabidopsis root microbial communities from North Carolina, USA - plate scrape CL_Col_mMF_r2 (SPAdes) (version 2) | ecosystem: Host-associated > Plants > Roots > Endosphere | place...
CTGCGTCAGATCAGGCGCGAGCATGCCGGCCCACGGATGACGCTGTCCGAGTTCAAGATGCTGGTGCGCGAGCAGTTCTTCATGCTGCTGCTGGACCGGGAGGGGGCGTTGGCGGCCATTCCAGGGCTGTTGCCCGCCGATATGGGCCAGCGGCGCGCGGCCTTCGCGGCGATGCGCGAGGTTTTGTCGGCGAGCGAGGATATCACCGGTGAGCGCGCCAATCGCTTGCGCCGCGTTGCCGGGCTGTTCGGTCTGGACGGGGAAGGCGAGGCGACGTCGAACGTCGCCCCTTTCGACTCCCAGGCAAGGGCCTCGTAGCGCGGATTGGCGGAAACGGGAGTGACATGATGTCGGCCAATACGACGCATGAGACCGGCAGCAAGTACGACCGGCTGATCGCGATGGCGCGGGCCGCGCCGGCGACACCGACCATCGTCGTGCATCCCTGCGACGAGACCTCACTGCGCGGTGCCGTCGACAGCGCCAGCGCAGGCATCATCCGGCCGATCCTGGTCGGACCCGAGCGGAAGATCAGGGACACGGCCGCGAAATTCGATCTCGACCTGTCCGGATTCGAGATCGTCGACGCCGCGCACAGCGACGAGGCCGCGGCCAAGGGTGTCGAGCTGATCCATGCCGCCAGGGGCGAGCTGCTGATGAAGGGCAGCCTGCATACCGACGAGCTGATGCGCGCCGTCACGGCGAAGACGGGCGGCCTGCGAACCGACAGGCGCATCAGCCATGTCTTCGTCATGGACGTGCCCGCCTACGCCGAGACGATTTTCGTGACGGACGCCGCGATCAACATCTTCCCCGATCTCGACGCCAAGCGCGACATCATTCAGAACGCGATCGATCTCTACAACCAGGCCGGCTTCGGCAAGACGCCGCGGGTTGCGATCCTGTCGGCGGTCGAGACCGTTACCGCGAAGATCCCGTCCACGATCGAGGCCGCGGCCCTCTGCAAGATGGCCGATCGCGGCCAGATCACCGGCGGCTTGCTCGACGGTCCGCTGGCGTTCGACAACGCCATCGACCCGGAGGCGGCGCGGATCAAGGGCATCGTCTCCGAGGTCGCGGGACGGGCCCAGATCCTGATGGTTCCGGACCTCGAATCCGGCAACATGCTGGCCAAGAACCTCGCTTATTTCGCCAAGGCCGACGGCGCCGGCATCGTGCTCGGTGCACGGGTGCCGATCGTGCTGACCTCGCGCGCGGACTCTCCGCGCGCCCGCATGGCGTCCTGCGCGGTCGCGGCGCTTTACGCATCCGCCCGGCGCCAGCAGGCGCCAACCGTCGCCGCGTGATCGCCATGGACACGATCCTCGTCGTCAATGCCGGCTCCTCGAGTGTCAAGTTCCAGGTCTACTCGATCGAAGGCGAGGGCACACTGCGCCGGCAAATCAAGGGACAGATGGACGGCATCGGCAGCCGGCCGCGCCTGCGCGCCGGCGATGCCAACGGGAGTTCCCTGGCCGATCGTGCCTATCCAATCGAGGCCGTGCCCGATGTTCCCGCGGCGATGGCCGTTGCCGGAGACTGGCTGCGCAACGAGATCAAGGTCACGCCCATCGCGGTCGGCCACCGCGTCGTGCATGGCGGCCCGGACTATTCGCGACCGGTCCTGATCGACCATGGCGTCGTGTCCCGTCTCGAGCGATTTGTGTCTCTGGCGCCGCTGCACCAGCCGCACAATCTCGCACCGATCCGCTCGTTGCTGGCGAATTTCCCGGAGCTGCCGCAGGTGGCCTGCTTCGACACCGCCTTTCACCGCAACCATGATGCCGTCGCCGATCACTATGCCATTCCGCATCAGCTTCACGCCGAGGGCGTCAGGCGCTACGGATTCCACGGTCTGTCCTACGAGTACATCGCCCGAACGCTGCCGAACATCGCGCCCGCGATCGCAAAGCAGCGCGTGATCGTCGCCCATCTCGGCAGCGGCGCCTCGATGTGTGCGCTCAAGGATGGCCGCAGCGTCGAGAGCACCATGGGCTTCACGGCACTGGACGGCCTGCCGATGGGAACGCGTCCCGGACAGATCGATCCCGGCGTGCTGCTTTATCTGATCTCCGAGAAGGGCATGCCGGCTGCGAAGGTGCAGGACTTCCTCTACCGCGAGTGCGGCCTGAAAGGCCTCTCCGGTGTCAGCAACGACATGCGCGAGCTGGAGGCCAGCGCCGATCCGCAAGCAAGGCTCGCGATCGACTATTTCGTCTACCGCATCGCCCTCAACGCCGGAATGCTGGCCGCGGCGCTGCAAGGGCTCGATGCCTTCGTGTTCACAGCCGGTATCGGCGAGAACTCGGCATCGATCCGCGCGCGCGTTGCAGCCAGGCTCGAATGGCTCGGCGCAGTGCTCGATGCCGGCGAGAACGCCCGGCATGCCCGGCTGATCTCGCATGCCGACAGCCGCATCCCCGTTTATGTCGTTCCGACCGACGAGGAGCTGATGATCGCCCAGCATACGCTGTCGCTGCTCATCAACGGCCGATCGCACAACACAAGACCTGAGAGGGTGTCATGATCCCCGTATTTCCGGATAGCAAGGTCGCCCTCAAGGGAAAGAAAGGGCTGATCGTCGGCATCGCCAACGACCAGTCGATCGCCTGGGGATGCGCGCGGGCATTCCGCGCGCTCGGTGCGGATCTCGCCGTGACCTACCTCAACGACCGCGCCAAGAAGCATGTCGAGCCGTTGGCGCAGGCGCTGGCAGCTCCGATCTTCATGCCACTGGACGTGATGGCTGAGGGCCAGACCGAGGCCGTCTTCGACCGCATCGCGACCGAGTGGGGCCAGCTCGATTTCGTGCTTCATTCCATCGCCTTCTCGCCCAAGGAGGCGCTGCACGGCCGCGTCGTCGACGTCGGCCGCGACGGCTTCCTCAAGACCATGGACGTCTCCTGCTGGTCGTTCCTGCGGATGGCCCATCTTGCCGAACCCCTGATGAAGAACGGCGGCACGCTGTTCACCATGACCTATTACGGTAGCCAGATGGTGGTCGAGAACTACAACATCATGGGCGTGGCGAAGGCCGCGCTCGAAGCCTCCGTGCGCTATGTTGCGGCGGAACTCGGTCCGAAGGGCATCCGTGTTCACGCAATCTCGCCGGGACCGCTTGCGACCCGTGCGGCCTCCGGCATTCCCGAGTTCGACGAGCTGATGGACAAGGCACAATCCAAGGCGCCGTCGCGCAGCCTCGTCAGCATCGACGATGTCGGCAATGCCACCGCTTTCCTCGCGCTCGACGGCGCCAAGCTGATCACCGGCGGCGTGCTCTATATCGACGGCGGCTATCACATCATCGATTGAGCGCGCTCAGCGATAATGCAAGGCAATGAGCTCGGCGACGCAGGCCGGCTTCTTGCCGCCCTCGATCTCGATGACGAGATGATAGTTCACGCGCAGCCCGTCCGGCGGCACGTCTTCCGCTTCCGCCACCGTGACGCGGCCGCGCAGCTTTGAACCGGCCGGAACCGGCGCCAGATAGCGGATGCGATCGGCGCCATAATTGAGCGTGTTGCGCAAGCCTTTCAGGCCGATCACGGAGCGGATGAAGAGAGGCGCGAGCGCCAGCGAGAGCAGGCCGTGGGCGATGGTCTTACCGCCCGGCATCTCCTTGCTCGCGCGCTCCTGATCGACATGGATCCACTGCTCATCGCAGGTCGCTTCCGCGAACTGGTTGATGCGATCCTGCGACACCTCCACCCAGTCGCTGACGCCGATCTCGGTGCCAATCGCGGATTTGATATCGTTGAAATCGCTGAATATCCGCATGGCCTGGCCTCGTCAGATCTTCATTTCCGGCACGGATTCAGGGATTGCAAGCTCGGCTTCGGTCACCGCCAGGACTTCGCCGACGGTGACGCCGGGAGCGGTTTCCAGCAGAGTTGCCTTGCCATCGGGAAAGCCGATTACAGCCATGTCGGTGACAACCAGATTCACGGGCCGTGCCGAGGTCAGCGGCAGCGAGCATTTGGCGACGATCTTGGACTTGCCCTTGGCCGCATGCTGCATGGCGACGATAACGCGCTTGGCGCCGGTCACGAGATCCATCGCGCCGCCCATGCCGGGCACCATCTTGCCCGGGATCATCCAGTTGGCGAGATGGCCGGAGCTATCCACCTGGAGGCCTCCGAGAACGGTGACATCGACATGACCGCCGCGGATCAGCCCGAACGACATTGCGCTGTCGAAGGTCGCAGCACCCGGCAGAGCGCTGATCGGACGGCCGCCGGCGTCCGTGAGCGTCGGGTGCGCCATGCCTTGCTCCGGAATTGGGCCGGTGCCGATCAACCCGTTCTCGGATTGGAAGAACACCTTGAGATCGGATGGGACGTAGTTTGCGACCAGCGTCGGGATTCCGATCCCGAGATTGACGAGATTGCCGCTTCTCAGCTCCTTGGCGACGCGCCGGGCGATGATGATCTGCGGGTCCATGTGTCACCCGTTCGTGATGAGGTAGTCGACGAGCGGTGCCGGCGTCACGACGTGATCGGGTGCGATGACGCCGACGGGCACGATGTTCTCCGCGGTGACGATGACGGTGTCGGCGGCCATCGCCATGACGGGATTGAAATTGCGCGATGTCAGCGCGTAGGCGAGGTTGCCGTGATAGTCGGCGAGAAATGCATGCACCAGCGCGAACTGCGCGCGCAGCGCGGTCTCCAGCAGGAATGGCTTGCCGTCGACCTCGATCTCACGCTTGCCTTCAGCAACCAGCGTGCCGACCCCTGTCGGGGTCAGAACGCCGCCAAGGCCGCATCCGCCTGCGCGAATACGCTCGACGAAAGTGCCCTGCGGGACGAGATCGACGGCGATCTGGTTCGCCAGCATCTGCTGCTGCGCCTTGGGATTGAGACCGATATGGGTGGCGGTCAGGCGAGCGACCAGCGCCGCATCGAACAGCTTGCCGACGCCCTTTCCCGGGGTGGCTGCATCATTGCAAATGAGGGTCAGCCCGGTCTTCTTCTGCCGCACGAGTTCGTCGAGCAGGCGTTCCGGCGTTCCAACACCCATGAAACCGCCGACCATAAGGCTTGCACCGGCGGGAATCATCGCAACGGCTTCTTCGATGGAAACGGCCTTCATCGATGGAACTCCGATCGGCGGAAGCGGACATGGCGTTGAACGAATGGTCGTGGAAGGAAGATTTCCATCCTTGATCTGCGTCAAAGCTTCGGATCATTCGCGTGCGTCGATACCGATGCTCGCCAACATCTCGCGCCAGAGCCTGCGCACCTCATGGTGCCGGTTCTCCAACGCAGCACTGATGGCATCGCGGAAGGGCACGAGCTCAGGCCCTTTCAGGAACAGGATTTGCGCCTGGAGCAAGCGGCCGCTCTCGAACTCGACGCGGCGCAACGCCAGGACGAAGGGATCGACCGGGCTGGCTTCGGTTGGCAGCAACGCTGCTGGGCGAATGGCCGCATGAACGGCATGCGCAAGCGTTGCGAGATTGACGGCGGGCGCAAGGTTGCGATCCCCGGTCAATGCGATCGGCCGAGGAAGCCAGGCTGTCTCCCACGATGCGGCCATGTAGCCCAGGGCGATATCCGGCATCCAGGTGGTCGCGCGCTGGAGCAACGAGACGATCTCGGACTCGCGGTAGAACTGCGCGTTCAATTCGGTCTGCCAGGCCGCTTCGATCCGTAATGGCAGCGCCAGAGCGAACTGCCGCGCGAGCGCGCCATGCGCCGAGATCAGGAAGGCGGCCACGCGCGTCTGCTGGTGCTGCGGCACACGACCGTCAGCGTCGAGCGGTCCGAGGAAGGCGCTCATGGTGATGGCCTCCGCACGGGGATCGCGCGCAGATGGTCGTAGCCAGCCGGAAACGGCGAAAGCTCGCCGCCGGGCTCGCCGGGCGCGATCAAGACGGCCTTGTTGCCCTTCCAGCGCCCGGCCAGCACGTCCTCGGCGAAGCGTGCGAGCAGGTCTGCGGTGAGCGCTCCCTTCTCGAGGGTGAAGGCGTGATAGGCCTCCGGAATGATCACCAGCGCACTGTCGGGGATTTCGACGCGAAGGGTCTCGTGCAGGGAGCGGGGTGTCAGGAAGTCGAATTCGCCATTCAGGATCATGGTCGGGACGGCGATGGAGGAGAGCTGCGAGGTGATCGGATGGAAATCCAGAAATGACTCCATCAGGTTTTGCAGGGCATAGACGTCGTTGACGAGCCACCCCTGCCGCTTGACGCCGTCGAGTTTATTCAGAAGCGGCTTCAGCCATTGGTCGGACAGGTTCATCGGCAGCAGCAGGTCCTGGAGGTAGCCGGTGCCGCCGAGGATGAGGCCGGTACGCAGGGCGTTGCCGATCAAGAGCAGCTGCGGCGACAGCTCGGCAAAACAACTCATCGGCACCAGCCCGGACAGACGCTTGCCGTGTTCGATGGCATAGCGCAGTGCGATCAGACCGCCGAAACTGATGCCGCTGAGGAAGACGGGTCCGTCGCCGAGCGCGCTGATCAGCCGGTGAAGCACGGCGACATGACCGTCCTGATTGATGAAGAGCGCCGGCTTGTCCGAGACGCCCTGGCCGAGCAGGTCGAATGTGGCGACGCGAAACTGCCGGGCCAGCAGAGCATCACGGTAGGCCGCCCACAGCTCGGCATACTGCGTAAGCCCATTCACCAGCACGTAGGCGGGGGCGTCTGCCGGTCCGTCCAGCTCATAGCGGATCCGGTACGAGCCATGACTGAGGAAGGGCATTGCGTTCGCCAGCAGTTTTTGACCGCACGATCCTTCATCCGATGGAGCGCATTCCATTGAGTTAGATCAACGCTCGCCCGATCGAGCTGCCTAGCGTCTCGCCAAAATGCGTCAGGGAGGCTCCGTCATGATCGCGAGAGGATTCGTAAGGCGCAGTTTCTTCAGCCTCATCCTGCTTCTCGTCGGCACCTCGCTGGCAGTTGCACAACCTTTCACGCGGCGTTCGTCGCAGGTGCAACATGATGGTTTGAAGAAGACCTACGAGATCGCCAACTTCAAGATTGGCGGCAAGTACGATCTGTCCGACCCCTCGAAATTTGAGTTCGGCGGCGAGGGTGGCGTCACGCTGGAATCGCTCGGCGCGGGCAAGCTGCGCACCGGTTACATCGCGATCGGCACGGCACGGCGCAACGCGGCCGGTGAGATCACCAATGCCGTCGTCATCAATTCCTATTACTCCGGCGACTCCACCGACATGTATGAGCAGTGGGTCAAGGGCGCGCCGCTCTCCGGCGGCGTCCCGATCATCGGTCCGGGCCGGCCGATCGACACCGATCGTTATTACGTCATCATGGTCGATCCGCTTGGAACCTGGGGCGCGAGCAAGCCGTCCGACGGTCTCGGCATCAAGTTTCCGCAGTACAGCTACTACGACATGGTGCAGGCAAACTATCGCCTGCTGCGCGATGAGCTGAAGGTCGCGCGCGTTGCGCTCGTGACCGGCGTCTCCATGGGCGGCACGCAGACCTATGTCTGGGGCGTGATGCATCCGGAATATATCAACGCGCTAATGCCGATCGGCGGCACGACGCAGTCGGACGGCGACGACCCCGTCGGCAACTGGACCTTCCAGATGATGACGGCCGCGATCGAAGGCGATCCGGTCTGGCAGGCGACCAAGGGCGACTATTACAAGCTGCCCAAGGAGAAACATCCAGTGCCGGGCGTCGCGTTCGGCTGGTCGATCCTGGGTATGACCGGATACGATTTCGCTTATCGCACGACGCAGGACTGGAAGGCCGTCCAGCCCGAAATCTTCTACTGGGATCCGCCGAACGAGAAGGCGGGCCTGAACGTCACCAACCGTGCCAAGCTCTATGACGCCGTCGATCTCGTCTGGCGCAACCGGGTCGGCGAGACCCACAACATCAATCCCCATCTCGGCCGTATCCAGGCACGCACGCTGGTGATGCACATCACCAATGATCTTTGGCTGAACTTCAAGCTGGCGCAGAAGGCGGTCGATCGCGTACCTGGGGCGGACCTGATCGCGCAGGAGAGTCCGGTCGCGCATTACGGCGTGTTCCCGATCATCAACCAGCGCAAGAACGATCCCAAATTCGTCGCCTTCATGGACGACGTGGCGGCGCTCGATCGCGCGCAGCTGTTTGTCGACAAGAATTATCGTGTTCCTGGCGTCGCCGAGAAGATCGATCCGAGCAAATCCTTCTGGAAGGACTTCCTCACCTATCCCTATCCAGTCAAATACGCCAATGCCAAGGACAAGATCGGCAACACCTGGCAGATCGGTTACATGGACGAGTATGCCGGCACCGATAAGGATCCCAAGGTCCTCGTCATCATCCACGGCAAGGGCGCGTTGGCGGGCACTACGGCAACATCATGCAATACGCCCTGCGCAGCGGCTTGCGCGTGATCGTTCCTGACTTGCCGGGCTACGGCATGTCGGGACCGGGCAATCTCGACAAGAGCCCGGCGCGGACCATGCAGGACATGCGCGAGACTATCTACGATCTCGTCGTCAACCAGCTGGGCGTCAAGAAGGCCTATTATCTCGGCCACTCGCTCGGCGGCCAGTTCGTTGTGGGCTACGCGCTGACCTGGCCGGACGCGGTGCAGGGGCTTGCGCTCGAGGCACCGTCGGGCCTGGAGGAATATCCGCGCGACATCACGACCGCGAAGGACAAGAAAGCACCTTTGTTCCAGCCGGGTCTCGGCCGCGACTTCGACAAGTGGCGGCAGATCTGGGACCAGACCGGCATCCTGGCCGCGGAGAAGGCCCGTGACGAACAGGGCATCCGCGACTTCTTCTATTTCAAAAAGCGTGATCCCGACACCGGCGTGGTGTCGGCAGCGAAGAGCGGCTATTTCTTCAGCGACAGCGAATATGCCCGCTTCCACACCGAGCAACGCGTCGGGCTCACCAGGGGCAACCCGAAGGAGCTCGAACAATGGTGCAACGTCTTCATTTTCGACATCTACACAATCGGGTCTGAACTGCAGCAGGATGATCCGAAGAACCTCTACGAGCGAGTCACGGAGATCAGGGCGCCGATCTTCCTTGCGTTCGGCGACAAGGAGCCGTTCATCCCGACGCCCGCCTTCAACGGGTTGACCGATCTCGGGCGCGACGTCATCACGCCGTTCATGTCGCGGATGACCAATGCCGGAAACCGGCCGATGCTCAAGATCTATCCGGAGACGGGGCACTTCATCCACACCGACAACCCGGTGGAGTATTCTGCCGATGTCGTGGACTTCGTGACCAAGGGACGCGTGGACACGTCATCGCCACTCGGCACCGACCGCATGATCAAGGGCGCGGTCGCCTCGGCCATTCCGGTGGCGCCGACCCCGCCTGGCGCGGCGCCGACAGCCGGGTTGAACAAATAGGATGAACCAATGCCGCGCGTACAGGCGGGTGAAGTCCAGCTCGGCTGGCGGGAGTGGGGGCGGGGCGACGTCACCGTTGTCTTCATCCACGGCAATCTCGCCAGCAAGGACTGGATCGAGCTCGCCGCACCGCTGTTTCCCTCAGGCCTCCGTGTCGTCGGCATCGACTGGCGCGGCTGCGGCGACAGCGATCGGCCGAAGCCCGCGGCAGACTATTCAAATTACTCCATGCAGCAGCACGCCGACGACATGATCGCCGCGCTCGATACGCTGGGCATCGGCTATTGCCATCTTGCCACGCATTCGACCGGCGGCATCATCGCCGCGCGCATGCTGCTGGCGCAGCCGCAGCGCTTTGGCCGTGTGTTCGCGCTCGATCCGGTGACGCCGCTCGGCATGGCCTTCAATGCCGATCAGATCGGCCTGTTCCGGGCGATGATGGCGAGCAAGGAGCTGACGCGGACGATCATGGCGACCGCGGCTTCCTCGCTGTTCGTGCCTGACAGCATGGTGCCGAACGCCGTGCCGCGCTTCCGCGACGGCGTGGGCGAAATTCAGGCCTTGTTCGACCGCATCATCAACCAGACCTTTGGCGTCTCGGAAGGCATCTGGATCGGGACACCGATCAATCTGACGCGGGAAAGAGAAAGCCGCGAGCTCGAACGCCGCATGAAGGAGTTGCGGCATCCGCATCTGGTGCTGTGGGGCGAATGGGACGGCTGGATTCCGCCGGCTGACTTGCGCACCATGGCAGAAGCGATGCCGGACTGCCGCCTCGTGGTCGTGCCCGGCGTCGGGCATTCGATGAACCTCGAGGTTCCCGCGCTCTATGCCGGCTATTTCGGTGCCTGCTTCGGGGGACTTGCTGCATAACCAAGGGAGTGACGCCATGGCTGATTTCAATCCGTCCGCCGAAACAATCCGAACAATGCTCGGAGAGACGCTCGGACGTTTGCGCAAGGCGAACGCGGAATACTTCGATCTGCTGGAGAAGGGGCTCAGCTCGTCTCCGCTGCCGATTTCCAATCAGGCAAAAGAGATCTGCGCGCGCATGCAGCACAACGTCTCGGCGACGTTCGATCTCGGCGAGAAGCTCATCCAGGTCCAGGACGTGCAGGATGCCCTCAAGATCCAGTCCGACTTCTTCCAGGACCAGATGCGCTCACTCACCGACCAGGCCAAGATCATGGGCGAGTCTGCGATGAAGGCGGCGAGCGCCATGTTTGGCACGAAGATCTAAGGCCCATCGCCCGATTGGAGAACGTCATGGCGGAAATCAGGAAGCTCTCGGTCGAAAAAACGATCGAGAAGCTGCGCGGCACCGATCAGCGGATATCCAGAGATCAACGGCTCGACGCAAAGACTGACGAGCTGAACAAGGAGATCAAGCGCATGAGGGCTCAACGGAAACGCCTCGATCCGCGCAAGCAGGATTGAGCTGGGAGCATTCATGTCGCTCCTTGCGCCGCTGGCGGGATGACATAGAGCGTCACGGCGAAGATCGCGTAGATCAAAAGCAGCAGAACGCCGATGAACCAGGCGGAGCGTCCGCTATTGGTGATGAAGGTCGCCATCACGGCCGAGATCATCACCATCGTCACCGCACCGGGCCAGAACTGGAGGTTCATTGGCGCGGGTCCGACGACATAGCTGAGCAGCACGAGGGCAGGGGCCACGAACAGCGCGATCTGGGACGCGCTGCCGAGCGCAATTGAAACGCTCATGTCAAGGTGGTCCTTGCGGGCTGCGGAAAACGCCACGGCCATTTCAGCAGCGGCGCCCACGATCGAGACGATGATGAAGCCCACGAAAGCCGGGCTCATTCCAAACGTTTCCGCCGCCTTCTGCACGGATTCCACGAATATCTCGCTGACAAGCGCGACCAGCACCGTGACGACGAGCAGCGTGCCGACGGCGATGCCGATCGGCCAGTGCTGCTCCGCCTCGCCATGCTCCTCGCTCGCAAAGAATTCCTTGTGGGTGTGAAGCGAAAACACGAGGCCAAGGCCATAGGCGAGGATGAGCACGATGGCGAGACAGATGCTCAGCTTTTGCGTCACGGCTTCGCCGTGGGCGAGATCGGCAACCGCGGAAGGGGCCAGAAGTGCGACTGTCGCCATCAACAGCAGCGCCGAATAGAGCCGGCCGGTGGCGCGGTTGTATTCCTGGACGTGATAGCGCAGGCCGCCGAGCAGGAAGGAGGCGCCGAGCATGAACAAGGCGTTCGTGATGATTGCTCCCGCAATCGATGCCTTCACCAGCATGTATTGTCCCGCATGAAGCGCGGCCACTGCGATGATCAGCTCGGTAAGGTTGCCGAGCGTCGCGTTCAGCAGGCCGCCAATCGCATCGCCCGTCTTGGCGGCGACGGCCTCGGTCGCGTGGCTGAGAAGTGCGGCCAGCGGCACAATGGCCAGGACTGCGAGCACGAACAGCATCGTGTGCGCATCCGGGGCAACCTTTTCGGCGACCAGGACGATCGGTACGACGACCAGCAGCCATAGCAACGGATTCTGCCGGACTTCCTTGAGCACAGATCGCATGAGAGGCCCTCCGCGGGCGACTGTCGGATCGGCAAAGGGACGGGTATTGATCTGGCTCAACGAGGGCGCGGGCTCGTCCCGGTGCGCGGACGGGGCCCCGGTTTCCATCGAGTTCCGCGAGCGGCTGACAGCGCCTCTGCAGCGACGAGCGCTCGAATCCTGGCTTCTCCGTTTTGCGAAATCATGGCCAAAAGAAGAAGTTGAATTCGGTAAGCTGCTGAGATCACGGGGCTATTTGACACTGTCGCGTCTCAGCAACAATGTGGTACGAATACATCAGTATCCGCCGCCGCGGCCCCCGTTTTCAGCACCATTGCCGGAATGACCAGCGCAGACACCTCGGCCGCATCCTTTGACACGGCCCCAGCCGAAGAGCCCCGACGTTGGTCGGCGCGACGCTGGCTGGCTCCGTTCGCGGTGGCCCTGGCGCTGATCTCGGCGTTCCTGACGTTCCTGGTCCTGACCGGGCTGACGAAGATCGAGCCGACGCCGGAAGTGGTGCGCTCGATCTATCTGATCAACGCCGGCACGATCCTGCTGCTGGTCGGCATCATCGTCCGCGAGCTCTGGCAGCTGATCCTGGCCCGGCGGCGGGGAAGGGCGGCCGCGCGCCTCCATGTCCAGATCGTCAGCCTGTTCTCGATCGTTGCCGTGCTGCCGGCGGTGCTGGTCGCCGTCGTCGCCAACGTCACCATCGAGCGCGGCCTCGACCGGCTGTTCTCGGGGCCCACCAATCAACTGATCCAGAACTCGCTGACGATCGCGCGGGCCTACATGAACGACCATGCCCTGCTGATCCAGGGCGACATTCTGGGAATGGCCAACGACATTGCCCACGCACGGCCGCTCTATGATCAGGATCGGCGGTCGTTTCGCGAAATTCTGACGGCAAGCGCCGCCTCCCGCAACTTGCCGGGCGCGATGATCATCGACAAGAGCACCAACATCCTGGAGTCCGCCGACACCGGCATGCGGCTGACCTATTCGCCGCCCGCGCCGGATTTCCTCAGCAACGTCAAGGAGACCGAGCCGGAAATCGCGGTCCTTCCGGACGCGAGCTCCGTCGCTGCAGTGATCCGCCTGCGCGCCTTCAACGATACCTTCCTGTATGTCGCCCGCCCGCTCGACCCCAACGTCGTCAGTCAGGTCAACCAGACGGAGATCGGCGCCGCCGAGTACGCGCAGATCGAGTCGCGCCGGCTCGGCATCCAGGTCGCCTTCGCGTTGATGTTCGCGGTGATCGCACTGACCATCCTGATGGCGTCCGTGCTGATCGGCCTCAACTTCGCCAACTCGCTGGTTGCGCCGATCCGGCGGCTGATGAACGCGGCCCACACCGTCTCGACCGGAGACCTGCATGTGAAGGTGCCCGTGCATCAGTCCGAAGGCGACCTCGCCCAGCTTGGCGAGACCTTCAACAAGATGACGCAGGAATTGCGCAGCCAGCGCGACGAGCTCGTCAATGCCAGCGACCTCATCGACAGCCGCCGCCGCTTCATCGAGGCCGTGCTGTCGTCGGCGAGCGCCGGCATTATCGGCGTCGACACCTCGGGCAGCGTCGGCATCCTCAACCGCTCCGCCGAGAAGCTGATCGGCCATTCCGAGGCCGAAACGCTCGGCCATCCGCTCTCCGACGTGTTGCCCGAGCTCGACGAGATGATGAAGGCGTCGCGGGAAGGGGCCCAGCGCCTGGTGCAGGGCCAGATCACGATCACGCGCGACGGCACCGAGCGCAATCTCTCGGTCCGTGTCAGCGCCGAGAAGAACCAGCCGCATGACAGCTACATCATCACGCTCGACGACATCACCGAGCTCGTCTCGGCACAGCGCACCTCGGCCTGGGGCGATGTCGCCCGCCGCATCGCCCATGAGATCAAGAACCCGCTGACGCCGATCCAGCTCTCGGCCGAACGCATCCGCCGCAAGTTCGGCAAGGACATCACCGAGGCCAAGGACAAGCAGATCTTCGATCAGTGCACCGATACCATCGTGCGCCAGGTCGACGACATCAGGCGCATGGTCGATGAGTTCTCGCGCTTTGCGCGGATGCCAAAGCCCGTGATGGAAGGCGAGGACGTCGCCGACACCGTGCGGCAGGCCGTGTTCCTGATGAAGGTCGCTCATCCCGAGCTCGATATCGAAGCCGAGTTTAGGGAAGATCCGCTGCGCGCCCAGTTCGACCGGCGGCTGATCTCGCAGGCGGTCACCAATATCGTCAAGAACGCCACCGAGGCGATCGAGCAGGTCCCGCCGGAAGAGCTCGGCAAAGGCCGCATCGACGTCGTGGTGTCGCGCGAGGGCGAAGACGTCCTGATCGACGTCATCGACAACGGCATC
>Ga0209148_1001244_pt1 | contig 14215 bp, 8 predicted proteins | sample AraplaCol_mMF_r2_2_FD_184288 | JGI IMG/M metagenome (GOLD analysis project Ga0209148, IMG submission 184288) | Arabidopsis root microbial communities from North Carolina, USA - plate scrape CL_Col_mMF_r2 (SPAdes) (version 2) | ecosystem: Host-associated > Plants > Roots > Endosphere | place: USA...
CACGCGCGCGCAGGCGCAGCGCGCACGCCAGCACGAGCGCGCCGGCCGTCACGCGGACGGCGCCGAACGTCGCGGGGTCGATGTGGCCGTCGCGCAGCGCGACGCGGCACAGCAGCGAGTTGGCCGCGAATGCCGCCATCGCGAGCGCCGTCAGGGCGAGCGTGGCGGAGGTCGCGCGCGCCACGATGGTCCGGTCAGATGTCGAGGTGGGAGATCAACAGGCGGCGGCGTTCGCTGTCGCCGTCGGCCACGGCTTCGCCGGCCGGGCCGAGCGAGATGCCGACGGCCATGATGTCGATGAGGAGCAGTTGCAGGATGCGCGAGATCATCGACAGGAACGTCGTGCTGTCCTCGCTGTGGTCGACGGCGAGGCACACGCTGGCCTTGCGCGCCAGCGCCGACTTGCTGCTCGTGATGGCGATGACGTCGGCCCCGGCGGCGCGCGCGACGTCGACGGCGTCGAGCAGTTCCGGCAGCTGGCCCGTCGTCGAGATGGCGATGACGACGTCGCCCGGACCGAGCAGCTCGGCCGCCAGCGCGAACAGGTGCGAATCGCCGTACGACGACGTCGGGATGCGGAAGCGGAAGAATTTATGCTGGCCGTCCAGCGCCACGACGCGCGAATTGCCCATCGCGTAGAACTCGACGCGCTTGGCGCGGCGCAGGATGTCGATGGCGCGGTCGATCGAGTTCACGTCCAGCTGGTCGCGGAACCGCAGGATCGCGGACACCGTGTTGTCGATGACCTTCGCCGACAAATCGTGGGTGCTGTCGGTCATGCGCACCTGGCTGTGGCGCACGGGGATCGTGCCCGTCAGGCTGCCGGCGAACTTCAGCTTGAAGTCGGCCAGGCCGGAGAAGCCGAGCGAGCGGCAGAAGCGGATCACGGTCGGCTGGCTGACGTCGGCCAGCTTCGCGATCTCGGCGATCGGCTCCGACAGCACCTTGCGCGGATGCTCGATCACGAGCTGCGCCACGCGCTGCTCGGCCGGCGACAATTCGGACTGCAGGTGCTGCACCCGTTCCATCAGCGTGTTGGCGCCGCTGCGGTTGCGCAGGTGTTCGGACAGGATGCTCGAGACGCCGTACAGGGCCGGCGTCGGCATCATGATCACATAGGTCGGGATCTGCGCCAGGTAGCTGGAGAAGCGGCCCTTCGCTTCGAAGCGCGTGCGGAACGGCGACGTCTTGAACCACTCGGCCATGCGCGGCACGATGCCGCCGCCGATGAAGATGCCGCCGAACGCGCCCAGCGTGACGGCCAGGTTGGCGGCCGCGCCGCCCAGCATGCCCGCGAAGCATTCCAGCACTTCGAGGCACAGCGGGTCGTTCTGTTCCAGCGCGCCCGCGACGATGGCGGCGGCGTCGCGCTGCGGCAGGGACGACAAATTCGTGACGCCGTTGCGCAGCGCCAGCGCGCGGTAGATGATTTCCATACCGGGGCCGGAAATGAGGCGTTCGTTCGACACGTGCTGCCACTCGCGCCAGGCGTATTGCAGGATGGCGAATTCGCGCTCGTCGGCCGGGGCGAAGTTGACGTGGCCGCCCTCGCTGCCGAGGGTGACGAAGCCGTCCACGGTCGGGATCACGCCCGACACGCCCAGGCCCGTGCCCGGACCGAGCACGCCGGACACGGCGTTCGGCACCGGCTTGCCGCCGCCGATCTGCAGCAGGTCTTCCGGCTTGAAGCCCGGCAGCGCCATTGCCAGCGCCGTGAAGTCGTTCACGATCAACAGCGTCGTCAGGCCGAGCGTGCGGCGCACTTCCTCGGTCGAAAACTGCCAGTCGCGGTTGGTCATGCGGATGAAATCGCCGCTGATCGGGTTCGCGAGCGCGAACGCCGCGTGGGTGATGCGGGCGCCGCTGCTCTGGGCCTGGGTCTGGGCCAGGTAGGCGTTCAGCAGCGGGACGATGCCGGGGTAGTCGTCGCACAGCAGCACGGCCACGTTGCGCAGCACGCCGGGTGCGATCTCCAGGGCAAAGCGCGCGTGGGTCGCGCCGATGTCGGCCAGCAGGCGCGGGCCGTCGGAATAGGCGGCGCGGGTCGGCTTTTGTTGGGTATCGGGCTCAAGCATCATGGTCGCACTTCTTGGAGGATCTTGTCTATTGCGCCAAGGATACCATCGATTGAAATGCACAAAGGGCGGTTTCGCGCGAAACCGCCCTTCCCGTCGTGCCGCCGCGATTATTGCCCGCGGGCCTCCGCATCGATCCGCGATTGCGCCCCTGTGTCGCGCATGAAGCAGCAGACGATCAGCGTGCAGGCGATCACCGCCGTCGCGTACCAGTAAAAGCCGCTTTCCAGCTGCACCGACTTGAACCACAGGGCCAGGTACTCGGCCGTGCCGCCGAACACGGACACGGCGAATGCGTACGGTACGCCGACGCCGGTGGCTCGGATCGTGGCCGGGAACAGCTCGGCCTTGACGAGTGCGTTGATCGACGTGTAGCCGGACACGATGAGCCAGGCGCAGGCGATCAGGCCGAACGCCTGCCACGGGCCGCTGGCGTGGCGGATGCCGGTCAACAGCGGCACGGTGAACAGGGTGCCGAGCAGCGCGAAGCCCACGAGCAGCGGACGGCGGCCGATGCGGTCGGACAGCGCGCCGTACAGCGGCTGCAGGCACATGGCGAACAGCAGCGACGCGGCCGAGACGGCGGTGGCCTGCGCATCGGTCAGGCCGACGGACAGGCGCAGGAACTTCTGCATATACGTGGTGTAGACGTAGAAGGCCAGCGTGCCGCCCATCGTCAGGCCGACCACCAGCAGCACTTCGCGCGGATGCTGCGCCAGCTGCTTCAGGCCGCCCATCGGTTTCGCGCTTTTGCTCGCTGCCTTGCGCGCGGCCTCGAACGACTGGGTCTCCGGCAGGTCATGACGCATGCGCAGCGCGAGCAGCGCGAGGCAGGCGCCGACGAGGAACGGGATGCGCCAGCCCCACGCGCGCAGCTGCTCGGCGTCGAGCAGGAATTTCTGCAGCACGAGCAGCAGGACGAGCGCCAGCAGCTGGCCGCCGATCAGCGTCACGTACTGGAAGCTGCTGTAGAAGCCGCGGTGCTTCGAGTCCGCCATTTCCGACAGATAGGTGGCGCTGGCGCCGTATTCGCCGCCCAGGCTGAGGCCTTGCAGCAGGCGCGCCAGCAGCAGGATACACGGCGACAGGATGCCGGCGGCGGCGTAGGTGGGCGCGCAGGCGATCAGCAGGGAGCCGAAGCACATCAGCAGCACGGACGTCATGAGGGCCTTCTTGCGGCCGAGGCGGTCGCCGATGTGGCCGAACAGGACGCCGCCGATCGGGCGCACGAAGAAGCCCAGCGCGAAGATGCCCGCCGTCGACATCATCTGCGCCGTCGGGTCCTGCTTGGGAAAGAACGAGCTGGCGAAGTACAGCGCGAACGCCGAATAGCAGTAGAAATCGAACCACTCGACGAGGTTGCCGGCCGAGCCGATGAAGATGGCCTTCAGGCGCTTGCCGGAGATGCGTTCGCCGGCGTCGGCGCGCACGTCGGCGCTTGTCTTCGTTGTGACTGTGTTCATGGTTTGTCTCCTCCTTATTGGTCATGCCACTATCCCAGCCGGGGGCCGCGCGCACATCCGCAACATCGGCGCGCCCTTCTCCGTAAAATTACGGAGGCAGTTCCCATCCGGGTGCGCAACTGCTATCGTTTGCGCCATGCCCGCCCTGTTCACACCACGCTACTTGCGCCGCTGCCTCGTCGCCGCCGGCGCGCTCGTCGTCATCGCGGCGTCGGGCAACTGGGCCGAGCGGCACGAACTGCAGACCAAGACGGAAGGCCTGCGCCAGGCCGCCGCCGCGCACGTGCTGGGGCTGCGCGGCCTCGTCGAACGCCACGATTTCCTGCCGCACGCGGCGGCCCGCCACCCCGACGTGCAGGACCTGCTGCGCACCCCGCGCGACGCGGCGCTGCGGGCACGCGTCAACGATTACTTCGCCGACCTGCAGTCGACGACGGGCGCCGCCGCGCTGTTCCTCGTCGACCGCGCGGGCCTGACGCTGGCCGCCAGCAACTGGAACCTGCCGTCCAGCTTCGTCGGCCAGTCGTACCGCCAGCGGCCCTATTTCGAGGATGCCGTGCAGGGCCGGCGCGGCCTGTTCTATGGTCTCGGCCTCACGACCGGCCAGTCCGGCCTGTTCATCGCGGAGCCCGTGCGCGCGGACGGCGCCGTCCTCGGCGTGGTCGTCGTCAAGATCAGCCTGGAGCCGCTGCAGGCCACGTGGATGCGCGGCGCCGATCCGGTGGTGCTGCGCGACAGCCGCGGCATCGTGTTTCTCAGCGCCGTGCCCGAATGGCTGTTCCATGCCATGCGGCCCGTGTCCGCCGCCGACCTGCGCTGGGTCGCGGCGCACCGCCAGTACGGCAACCGCGAACGCTTTCCCGTGCTGCCCTGGACCATCGAAGCGCGCGGCGGCACGCCCGCCTTCGTGCTGCACACGACCGCGCAGGGCCGGCGCACGAACCTGCTCGCGCTGGACACGCCGCTGCCGGAGCTGGGCTGGACCCTCACCGTCACGACGGACATGAAGGAAGTCGTGCAGGCGCGCCAGCTGGCGCTCATGCTGGCGGCGCTCGCCGTCGCGCTGCTGCTGCTCGGCGTGCTGTACTGGCGCCTGCGCGAAAAGCGCTTCATCGAACAGCGCACCGCCCGCATCGAGCTCGAACGCCGGGTCGAAGAGCGCACCCGCGACCTCGAGGAAGCGCACGCGTTCCGCAAGGCGATGGAAGACTCGCTGCTCGTGGGCATGCGCGCGCGCGACCCGGACGGCACGATCATCTACGTCAACCCGGCCCTGTGCGCGATGGTCGGCTACAGCGCGGACGAGCTGCTCGGCCGCCGGCCGCCCTACCCGTACTGGCATCCGGACGACCTGGAAAAACAGGCGCGCGAGAGCGACGACGCGCTGCAGGGCCGCGCCGCGCCGCACGGCTTCGAATCGCGCATCCGCCACAAGGACGGCCACGACGTGATCACGATGGTCTACGCCGCCCCGCTCGTCGACGCGCAGGGCGTGCACCGGGGCTGGATGAGTTCCGTCGTCGACATCACCGCGCAGAAGCAGGCCGAAGCCCGGCAGCGCGACCAGGAAGTCCGCCTGCAACGCAGCGCGCGCCTCGCCAGCGTCGGCGAGATGGCGTCCACGCTCGCGCATGAACTGAACCAGCCGCTGATGGCGCTGTCGAATTTCGCCGTCGCCGCGCGTGCCCTCGCCGCGCAAGGCGCGCCCGACATGCTGGCCGGCGCGCTCGACGAGATCGTCGAGCAGAGCAAGCGCGCCAGCGAGATCGTCAAGCGGGTGCGCGCCTTCATCAACCCGCAGCGGGCCCAGTACGAAACCCTGACGATCGCCAGCGTCGTCACGCACGCGGCGGCGCTCCTGACGCCGGAGCTGCGGCGCGACGGCATCGCCCTGCGGCTGGCGCTGGACGACGGCGATGCACGCGTGCGCGGCGACCGGGTCCTGCTCGAACAGGTGCTCGTCAACCTGATCCACAACGCGATGCACGCCATGCACGACCAGCCGCGCGGCAGCATCGAACTGGCCAGCCGGCGCGTGGACCAGGGCGTGCGCATCACCGTCAGCGACGACGGCCCCGGCGTTCCGCCCGAACAGCTGGACCAGATCTTCGCCCCGTTCTTCACGACCCGCCCCGACGGCCTGGGGCTGGGCCTGAACATCTGCCGCACCATCGTCGAGGCCCACGGCGGTGCCATGGACGTCGACAACCGCGCCAGCGGCGGCGCCGCCTTTTCCTTCACGCTTCCCACCGTGCCATGAAAGACATCCCACTGACCCTGTACGTCGTCGACGACGACGAGGCCCTGCGCCGCTCGCTGCTCCTGCTGCTGTTTTCGCAGGGACTGGCCGTGCAGGCCTTCGAATCCGGCGAAGCGTTCCTGGAGGCCGTCGACATGCGCCAGCCGGGCTGCGTGATCCTCGACCTGCGCCTTGGCGGCATGAGCGGCCTGGCCGTGTTCGACCGCCTGCGCGCGGCACACAGTCCGCTCGTCACGTTGTTCCTGTCCGGCCACGGCGACATCCCGACCGCGCTCGAAGCGGTCCGCCTAGGCGCCTGGGATTGGGTGGAAAAGCCGGACACGCAGCACCTGCTCGACAAGCTCCCGGCCGCCGTCGCCGAGGCGCGCGCCCGCGCCCAGGCGCTGCGGTCCTGGGCGGAGCTGACGCCGCGCGAACGGGAAGTGGCGCGCCTCGTGGGAATGGGGCAGCCGAACAAGGAGATCGCGCGCGTGCTCGTGCCGCCGTGCGGGCCGCGCTCGGTGGAGACGCATCGCGCGAATATCTTCAGCAAGCTGCAGTGCGCGAACGACAACGAATTGGGGCGGTGGCTGGCCGCCCATCCGTGGTTGGGGTGATGTCTCCGGCTCAGTCCTGCGCGATCAACGCCACCGGCGCGCGCGTATCGAACTGCACCTTGCCGCCCGAGACGACGGCCGTCCTGCCCGTGTACGCATCGCGCACCGTCTGGCCGTCGCCGAACACGCCGGCCACCGGGATCGGCACCGTGCGGTCCTGCGGCAGGTCGAGGGCGACGACGACGCGGTCGCTCACGCCGTCCTTCTCGTAGGTGCGCTTGAACGTGTACGGGCTGGACGCGATCATCTGGTGCACGCCCGCGCCGACGGCCGGATGCGCGTGGCGGAAGCGGATCAAACGCGCCCAGTAGTCGCGCACCTCGGCCACGCCGTGCAGGCCGACGCGCGCATTGTTCTTGAGCTGGTCCCAGTTCATGAAGGAACGCAGGTTGGCGTCGCCCACGGCGCCGTCGATCTTGAGCACGCGCGCCGTCTCGTCGCCGTAATAGACTTGCGCCTGGCCCGGCGCCAGCAGCAGCTTGTTCGCTTCCTCGAACGGATGCTCGCGCATGGCGTCGAACGGGTGGCCGTCGTCGTGCGAGTCGAGGTAGTTCAGGACCGTGACGCCCTTCAGCGGGCCGTTCAGCAGGGTCGAATACCCGGAGAACAGCTGTTCGTAGCCCTGGCCCGCGTCGTGGGGGAGGCTGAAGTTGATCATGCTGTCGAAGCCGTTGTTGTAATAGTCGACCTTCGTGCCGTCGTCGTAGGCGAACTGGCGGCCGTCCGCGATCGAGTGGCCGAACGCCTCCGCGGTCATGAAGAACGGCACGTTGCCCATCTTGTCGACGGCCTGCCTGCCGGCCGGCGTGCGCTTCCAGTCTTCGTAGGCGTGGCTCGCCACCTTCTTGAGGTCTTTCCACACGCCGGATTCGGTGTGCTTGACGGTGTCGGCGCGGAAGCCGTCGAAACCGTACTTGCGCACCCAGTCGGCATGCCATTTCATCAGGTAGTAGCGCGGTGCGCGCGGGTAGCCGGTGCGCTTGAAGAAGTCGTCCAGCTCCTTCACCTCGCGCTCGTAACGCCCTTCCTTTTTCCACTTTGCGACGAGGAAAGGCGGCAGGGCGACGTTCGCATTGCTGTCCGTGCGGAAGTCCGGCAGGTTCTTCACGAGCGCGCAGTCGACCGTGCCCTTGACGTCCTTGAAGTTACAGGTCGGCGAGGTGCGCACCCAATCCGACGGCCACACGGTATCTTCCGCCGTGACGGGACCGGTGTGGTTCATCACGACGTCGAGCAGCACGCGGATGCCGCGCGCGTGCGCCGCTTCGACCAGGTCGCGCACGTCCTGTTCCGTGCCGAGGTTGGCGTCGACGGCCGTGAAGTCGCGCGCCCAGTAGCCGTGGAAGCCGTAGCTGACGCCCGTGCCTTCGTCGGTGGACGCGTGGATCTGCTCGACGGGCGGCGAGATCCACAGCGCGTCCACGCCCAGGTCCGTGAAATACCCCGCCTTGATCCTGGCCGTGACGCCGGCCAGATCGCCGCCCATGAAACCGCGCGCGACGGCCGCGTCGTTCTTGCGGCCGTAGGCGTGGTCGTTGGACGGGTCGCCGTTGTTGAAGCGGTCCGTCAACAGGAAGTAGACGGTCGCGTTATCCCAGGTGAACGGCTTGCTTTTGACCGGAGACAGGTCGGGCGCGGCCGAGGCGGCACCAAAGGCGAGCATCAGGGAGGCGGCGAGAACGGGGAGTTTCATTCAGGGTCCTGTTTAAGTGATTAAAAAGACCGTCGTTCCCGCGCAGGCGGGAACCCAATTTTGCATGCGTTTCGACGGCGCATGACCTTGGATCCCCGCCTGCGCGGGGACGACGTGCTAACGGTACATAACGTGCTACCGGTACATAACGTGCTAACGGTACATAACGTGCTAACGGTACATAGCGCGCGAACGGTAGGAAAACAAATCACGTCACCACGCTTGGCTGCTCGCGCCCCGTGCGCGCCTTGAGTTCCGACACCTGTTCCGCGATCGCGATCAGCGGCGCCAGCGCCTGCTGGGTATCGAGGTCGTGGCGGGCCGCGTCGGCTTCGTAGCGCTCCAGGTACAGGCGCACGGTCGCGCCCTCGGTGCCGGTGCCGGACAGGCGCAGCACGATGCGCGAACCGTCCGTCATGACGATGCGCACGCCCTGGCGCGTGGCGACGGACTGATCAACCGGGTCGGTGTAGGTGAAATCGTCGGCCAGCTCCACGCGGTAGTCGCCCAGCGTCTGGCCGGCCAGCGCCGCGAGCTTGCCGCGCAGCGCGTCCATCATCGCGTTGGCGGCCGTGGCGTCGACGGCCTCGTAGTCGTGGCGCGAATAATAATTGCGGCCGAAGCGGGCCCAGTGGTCGTGTACGAGCTCGTTCACGGACTTGCCCGTCGCGGCGATCAGGTTCAGCCAGAACAGCACGGCCCACACGCCATCCTTCTCGCGGATGTGCGCCGAGCCGGTGCCGTAGCTCTCTTCGCCGCACAGCGTGGCCAGGCCGGCGTCGAGCAGGTTGCCGAAGTACTTCCAGCCGGTCGGGGTCTCGAAGCACGACACGCCCAGCGCCGCGGCCACGCGGTCGGCGGCCTGCGACGTCGGCATGGAACGCGCGATGCCCTTGATGCCGTCGCGGTAGCCCGGCGCGACCGCCGCATTCGCCGCGATGATGGCGAGGCTGTCCGACGGCGACACGGCCAGCTTGCGGCCGACGATCATGTTGCGGTCGCCGTCGCCGTCCGACGCGGCGCCGAAGTCGGGCGCATCCGGGCCGTCCATCAGCGCGATCAGTTCGGCCGCGTTGACGGGGTTCGGGTCCGGGTGGTGGCCGCCGAAGTCTTCCAGTGGCTCGGCATTGACGACGGTGCCGGCCGGTGCGCCCAGCATGCCTTCGATGATGGCCTGCGCGTACGGGCCGGAGACGGCGGACATGCCGTCGAAGCGCATCGTGAAGCCGTGCGCGAACAGGGCGCGGATGGCGTCGAAGTCGAACAGGCCGGCCATCAGCTCGGCGTAGTCGGACACGGAATCGATCACCTCCACTTCCATGTCCTCGATGCGGATGCTGCCGATGCGGTCCAGGTCGACGGGGCCGGCGTCGCTGATGCGGTACGACGTCAGCGTTTGCGTGTGCGCGTAGATCGCCTCGGTGATCTTTTCCGGTGCCGGGCCGCCGTTGTCGATGTTGTACTTGATGCCGAAGTCGCCGCTTGGCCCGCCGGGATTGTGGCTGGCGGAGAGGACGATGCCGCCCAGCGCGGCGCGCTTGCGGATCACGCAGCTGACGGCGGGCGTCGACAGGACGCCGCCGCGGCCGACGAGCACGCGGCCGACGCCGTGGGCGGCGGCCATGCGCAGGATGGTCTGGATGGCGTTGCGGTTGAAGTAGCGGCCATCGCCGCCGAGCACCAGGCTGCGGCCCTGGAAATCGCCCAGCGTCAGGAAGATGGCCTCGACGAAGTTTTCCAGGTAGCCGGGCTGCTGGAACTCCGTCACCTTCTTGCGCAGGCCGGACGTGCCGGGGCGCTGCCCGGCGAACGGCATCGTCGCGATCGTCTGTATCGTCATGTGTTGCTCCTGTCCATGTCGTGCTCCCGTGGGGGGCTGTTGTCAAACCCGTAAGGATACGACACTCGCAGCGAGCATGGCGCAGTGCTTACCGGGCGGCGCGTTCCGTCCGGTCGGTCACGAACAGCGCCAGCACGGCCGCGATGACCATCGACACGCCGCCCAGCACCAGCGTGAACACCGCGTGGTTGCCGAACAAATGCCTGGTGAACCAGCCGAGCACGAGGCCGCTGACGACCTGCGGGATGACGACGAAGAAGTTAAACAGGCCCATGTAATAGCCCATGCGGTTGGCCGGCAGCGCGGCGGCCAGGATCGCGTACGGCATCGTCAGCACGCTGGCCCAGGCCAGGCCGACGCCGATCATCGGCAGCATCAGCGCGTGCTTGTCGTGGATGAAGAACATGCTCGCCAGCGACAGGCCGCCGATCGCGAGGCACACGGCGTGGCAGGACTTCCGGCTGGTGGCGCGCGCCAGCACGGGCAGCACGAAGGCGGCCAGCGCGGACACGCCGTTGTACACGGCGAACATCACGCCGACCCAGTTGCCCGCGTCCTGGTAGCCGGCCGACAGCGGATCGGTCGTGCCGTAGACATTGTCGGAAATCGCGGCGCCCGTGTAGATCCACAGGGCGAACAGCGCGATCCAGGTGAAGAACTGCACGAGCGCCAGTTGCACCATCGTCTTCGGCATGTGCGCGAAGCCGCCGATGATCTCGCGCAGCGCCACGCCGACGTTGCGCGAATGGCGGCGCTGGGCCTGGAAGCGGTCGAGGTCCGGCGGCGGCAATTCGGTCGAGCTGAACACGGTCCACGAGACGGCCAGGATGAACGCGGCGCCGCCGATGTAGAACGAGTAGCGCACGGAATCCGGCACGCCGCCGCCCACCGGCACGTTGGACACGCCCAGGTAATTCGTGAAGACGATCGGCAGCAGCGACGCGATCACGGCGCCGCAGCCGATGAGGAAAGTCTGCATCGCGAAGCCGGCCGTCTGCTGCGACGTATCGAGCTTGTCGCCGACGAAGGCGCGGAACGGTTCCATCGAAATGTTGATGGAAGCGTCCATCAACCACAGCACGGCGACGGCCATCCAGATGCCGACCGAGTGCGGCATCAGGAACAACGCGGTGGCGGCGAGGACGGCGCCGAGGAAGAAGAACGGACGGCGCCGGCCCCAGGTCGGGTGCCAGGTGTTATCGCTGAGGTAACCGATCACCGGTTGCACGAGCAGGCCCGTGACGGGGGCGGCCAGCCAGACCAGGGCCAGGTCGTCCATCGAGGTGCCGAGCGTGGCGAAGATCCGGCTCGTGTTCACGTTTTGCAGCGCAAAGCCGAACTGGATGCCGAAGAAGCCGAAGCTCATATTCCACAACTGCCAGAACGACAGCCGCGGCTTGAGCGTGTGAGTTTGCATTTCCATCTGTGTCCCCTAACGCGCCCGGACTCGTGCCAGGCTGCCACATGTAGCAAAGTAACATGGGGTTTTTGGAGTGTCAATGAAGATCACACCCTTGGACAGCAAAGAAATGTAGTCAAACAACAAAACGACACCGGGGTCAGAGCCCGTTTTTGGGCAATTGCCAAAAATCGGGCTCTGACCCCGGTGTTTATTTGCGGGGCTTTTTGTCGGCGAATTTGCGCTTCGCCGGTTTCTGTTCCGGCGGTTCCTGGCCGTCGCGCGTGATGCCCAGCTGCTGGCCCGCCACCCACACTTTTTTCAGGTGATCGACCAGGTCCTGCGGCAGGTCGGCCGGCATGTCGAGCGTGCTGAAGTCGTCGTAGATCTCGATGCGGCCGATGTCGCGCGCGGCGATGCCGCCCTCGTTGGCGATCGCGCCCACGATGTTGCCCGGCTTGACGCCGTGGAAGTGCCCGACTTCGATGCGGTACGTGGCCATGCCCGGCTCGGGCGCGCGTTCCACGCGCTCCTTTTTGAACCCGTCGCGGCCCGCGCGTGCCGGACGCTCGGCGGCAAAGCTGTCGCGCGTCGGGCGCGCCGGGCGCGCATCCTGCTCGTTGCCGCGCTCGCGGAATTCCGGCTTCGGTTCGCGGTCCGGCTTTTCGAGCAGCAGCGGCTCGTCGCCGCGGTACAGCTTGGCCAGCGCGGCCGCGATGTCGATGGCCGGCACGTTCTGCTCGCGCTCGTACTCTTCGATCAGGGAGCGGAACACGTCCAGGCCGCCGGCCGCCAGCGTCTGGCCGATCTGCTCCTTGAAGCGCGTGATGCGCACCTCGTTGACGGCCTTGATGGTCGGCAGCGCGAGCGGCGCCACCGGCTGGCGCGTGGCGCGTTCGATGGCCTTCAGCAGGCCGCGCTCGCGCGGCGTGATGAACAGGATCGCGTCGCCGCTGCGGCCCGCGCGGCCCGTGCGGCCGATGCGGTGCGTGTAGCTTTCCGGGTCGGACGGCACGTCGTAGTTGATCACATGGCTGATGCGCTCCACGTCCAGGCCGCGCGCGGCCACGTCGGTGGCGACGAGGATGTCGATCTTGCCGTTCTTGAGCTGCTCGATCGTGCGCTCGCGCTGTTGCTGGGCCATGTCGCCGTTGATGGCGGCGGCCGCGAAGCCGCGCGCCTGCAGCTTGGACGCCAGTTCCTCGGTGCCGAGCTTCGTGCGCGTGAAGACGATCATGCCGTCGAACGGTTCCGCTTCCAGGATGCGCGTGAGCGCGTCGAGCTTCTGCATGCCCGCGACGAGCCAGTAGCGCTGCGTGATGTTGGTGGCCGTCGTCGTCTTGGCGGCGACCGTCACCTCGCTCGGCTCGCGCAGGTAGGTCTTGGCGATGCGCTTGATCTGCTGCGGCATCGTGGCCGAGAACAGCGCCGTCTGGCGTCCCTCGGGCGTCTCCTGCAGGATGCGCTCGACGTCGTCGATGAAGCCCATGCGCAGCATCTCGTCGGCTTCGTCCAGCACGAGGGTCTTCAGCTGCGAGATGTCGAGCGAGCCCTTGTCGAGGTGGTCGATGACGCGGCCGGGCGTGCCGACGACGACCTGCACGCCGCGGCGCAGCGCCGACAACTGCGGGCCGTAGCTCTGGCCGCCGTAGATCGGCAGCACGTGGAAGTTCTTCAGGTGCGCGGCATAGCTCTGGAAGGCTTCGGCCACCTGGATCGCCAGCTCGCGCGTGGGCGCGAGCACGAGGGCCTGCACGGCCGGGTTCTTGACGTCGATGCGGGACAGGACCGGCAGCGCGAAGGCGGCCGTCTTGCCGGTGCCCGTCTGCGCCTGCCCCAGCACGTCGCGGCCTTCCATCAGGAGGGGGATGGTGGCCGCCTGGATCGGCGACGGCGTCTCGTAGCCGACCTCCTTCAGTGCCTTGAGGATGGGGGCGGGAATGTCGAGGTCGGCGAACGTCTGGAGCGGGGTGTCATGCATGGAAAGAATCTTTAAAAAATCGTAAGCAATCCCGCAGTTTACTCTTTCGGGCGCCATGGTTCAGGATTATTTGCCGCCTGTTGCGCACGAAGCGCTCCAAAAACGTAGGGTGGGCACCCCGTGCCCACGCGCAACGCCAGCAAAACGCGGACGTCAAGCGTGGGCACAGGGGTGCCCACCCTACAAAATGCTCAGGCGAATCTGAACTTGATTACAGCTTGTAGTTAAAGCCGAACAGCATCTGGCGGCCGTATTTCGTGTAGCCGCGCGGACGGTCCGTCGACCCCGAGTAGGTCTGGAACGCCGTATCGGTCAGGTTGTTCACCTGGAACAGCACGGACAGGCCCTTGACCGACTTGAAGTCGTAGCCGAGCTGCAGGTCGACGACGCGGTCCGGCTTGGTGAACGTCAGTTCGGTCGCGCCGCCGATGCCGCCGATCTCGGCCACGTAGTCGCTGCGGTAACGCTGGCTGACGCGGGCCGAGAAGCCGTTGTCCTCGTAGTACGCCGTCACGTTGAACACGCGCTTCGACAGGCCCGGCAGCGGGATGCTCATGTCGCCGAAGCTCTGGTTCTTGATCGAGATCTCGCTGGTCGTGAACGCCGCGTTGGCCGTCACGCCGAAGCCGCTGAGCACTGGAGTGAACATGTCCAGCGGCACCGAAGCGGCCAGTTCGAGACCTTGCAGCTTGCCGCCCTTGCCGTTTTGCGGCTGGGTCATTGTGCCGATGTCGCTGGTCGCGCCCTGCAGATGGTATTCGGAGAAGTCGCGCGGTCCAGTCACGGTATAGATGTAGGACTTCAGGTCTTTATAGAAGCCCGCCGCCTGCACATAGCCCTTGTTGCCGAAGTATTTTTCCCACGACAGGTCGACCGCGTTCGCGCGCCACGGATTGAGCTGGGCATTG
>Ga0209148_1001245_pt1 | contig 14212 bp, 15 predicted proteins | sample AraplaCol_mMF_r2_2_FD_184288 | JGI IMG/M metagenome (GOLD analysis project Ga0209148, IMG submission 184288) | Arabidopsis root microbial communities from North Carolina, USA - plate scrape CL_Col_mMF_r2 (SPAdes) (version 2) | ecosystem: Host-associated > Plants > Roots > Endosphere | place...
CGACCATGCGACGCCGAGCTCGAACCGCGAGTGCGCGTCCAGCGCATCCATCGCCTCGGCGATTCGGCGGTGCACGGTGCGCGGCGAGATGTCGAGGCTCTGAGCGATCGCCGCATCCGACAGACCCCGCTCGAGGAGCCGCAGCACGGGTTGCCACCCGTCGTCGCCCAGCGGGAAGTCGACCGCCCTCTCCCAGACGCTCTCGACGTAGAGCGAGACGATCTCGGTGATCGAGGGGTGCGTGACGATCGCGATGCTGCTCGGCGGATGCTCGGCCCAGTCCAGCGGCAGCGCGCACAGCACTCCGCGGTCGGCGTAGACCCAGCTGGCGATGGAATCCGTGATGCGCACCCGCATGCCGAGTCCGCTCATCTCCTCGAGAAACGCACGATCCTCGTCGACGGTGAGCAAGGCGCGGGGGAAGACGCCGCGGATCCCGGATTGTGCAACCAGCCGCTTCTCCTCCTCCGTCATCGTGGGAACCATCAGCGAGCGGATGATCGAGAGATCCGGGTAGAGATTCACCGGATGGCGCGGCGGGTGGGTCAGCGCGTACCGCGGCCACGCCTTCCATTGCGCCTCGTGGCCGTGCACGAACTCCGCCCAGGGCGCGGTGTCGTCCGGAGATCCTCCCACCTCCCAATCGCGCGTAAGGGCCGAGAGGGCGGCGGCTGAGACAGCGAGGGCGCGCAATCCCTCCATCTCGGAGGCGACCACGCGTTCGGTCGCCGCGGACATCGCGCGATCGGGGGAGAGGGGTTCGATCGCGTCGCCGTCGAGCGCGATCAGCCCAGCGGCATCCAGCCGCTCGAGCAGTTCGGGAACGCGCTCGTGCGGCAGCGCCTGCAGGGCGCGCAGTTCCGAAAGCGTCTTCGGCCGCACCCGGTAGATGGTGCTCAGGAGGCGGCGGGCATCTGGGTCGGCCAGGACGGGATCCATGCGCACCTCTCTGAGAGCGGGCCGGCGGGTGATCGTGCTCTGACCTGTGTTCGTCATGGCGAGTATATGACAAAGGCCCATCGCTACCCTGGCGACATCATGACAGCGCTCGTTCCGGCGGTGCCTCGACCCAGCGCACGAACCGTTGCGTTGGTCGCCTCCCAGCGGATGGGCGCTGACGTCACCGTGCGACCGGCTGACGACGAGCTGCGGCATTTCGACGTCGCCGAGTTCGTGCGCACGGAGTACCCCCGCGTGGTCTCGGCGGTGAGGATGATCGCCGGCGACCGAGACGGAGCGGTCGACGCCGTGCAGGAGGCGCTCGTGCAGCTCCTGACCGATCGTGATCGGGAGTGGCCGCGCAACGTGGCCGCCTGGGTGACAGTGGTTGCGAGCAATCGCGCCCGGGACGTGCACCGACGCGATGCGGTGAGGCGCCGGGTCGCCGACCGGATGCGGCCCACGGGTCCCGAAGACCCCCTGGACCAGGTCGGGCGCGATCTGGACGTGCTCGCAGCGCTCGACACTCTCCCGCGTCGCATGCGCCAGGTGTGCGTCTTGCACTACCTGCAGGATCAGTCGGTGCGAGACATCGCCCTCGCTCTGGGGATCGGCGCCGGCACCGTGAAGACCCAGTTGCACCGCGGGCGGATCGCGCTGGCTGCGCGGCTCGCGCCCTAGTACTCCGCTGCGGTCGCGGCCGCTTCCGTGGCGTCCGGTACGGTGGCGTCATGACCGGGGGAGCCGCATGAATGTCACAGCACCGTGGGGATTCTCGGTCATCGTGGCCGCGATCGTCGGGGTAGGGATCGGCGTTCTGGTCGCAGTGCTCGCCGGGTTGGGGTCGGGTGCGCGGCTCACGATCGGGGTGGGCATCGGTCTCATCATCGGGGGCGGGCTGCTGGCGATCGTCGACCGGCTGGTGGTGCGACGTCGGGCGATTCCGGCCTTCGACCCCGAGACGGGCGAGCGGCTGCACACGCCCGCGACCCCGTCATTCCTCGGGCGCTCGCTCGAGGTGTGGACGCTGATCCTGGTCGGTGTCGGGATCCTCGTCGTCGGGATCGGCGTCGTGCTGTATCTGGCGGGCTGATCCGCGCCGAGCTCCTAGCCGGCCGATCCGCGCGGGTCGGTGGCCGGCACGGCATCCAGGCTCGCATCACCCAACGGCACGAGCGGCTCGCCGTTCACGGTCAGCACCTCCCAGCGGTCGCCCTCCAGGCGGAACGTCGAGATCGAGCCGTTGCGGATCGCGTCGAGCGGCCGTCCTGCGAGGGCGGCCAGGGTGTACCGGATGATCGTGCCGTGCGCCACGATGACCACGTCGCGGTCGCGGAAGTCGTCTGCCACCTTCGCGAGTCCCGCAAGACCGCGGCTCACCACGGAGTCGAGGCTCTCGGCCCCCGGGTAGTCGCGGTTCGGCCAGCGCGCGACGGTCTCGCTCGAGGATTGCCCTTCCAGCGGTCCGTAGTCGCGCTCGACCAGCGCCGGGTAGCTCGGGCCCAGCTCGAGACCCAGGTCGTGCGCGATGATCTTCGCGGTCTCGCGGGCCCGCTGCAGGGGAGAGCTGACCACCACCTCCCAACCGCCGTCGGCGAGGATGCCCGCCGCCTCGTGCGCCTGCTCGCGGCCCTGGGCATTGAGCGGGATGTCGCTGGAGCCCTGGAGCTTGTCGTCACGGTTCCAGTCGGTCTGGCCGTGGCGGATGAAGGCGAAGGTCACGCGACCATCCTGCCTGACCTCCCGGGGAGGGCATGCTCATTAGGCTGACAGCATGGCCAGGCTGAGTTGGAGAGAGCGACGCGCCGCACGGCGCGAGCAGAAGGAGCAGCTCCCGGACCTCGCCGTCGAGCCGGCCGTCGAGCCGCCCGTCGAGCCGCCCGTCGAGCCCGAACCGGCTGCCGCACCCGAGCCGGCGCCCGCGCCGGTTACCGAGCCCGAGCCCGAGCCTCAACCGGCTCCCGCCCCCGCCCTGACTCCCGCCCCCGCTCCCGCACCCGCCACGGCCCCCGCACCTGCCGAGACGCCGGCTCATCCGGCGCCCTGGTCGCTCGGCAGCGCGCTGCGCGGCATGTTCTCGCGCAAGACCATCGACGACGAGACCTGGGATGCCCTCGAAGACGCGCTCCTCTCGGCCGACTTCGGCCCCGACATCACCGACGCGATCGTCGACGAGCTGCAAGACAAGGTCGCGAAGTACAAGACCACCGACCCCGCGGACCTGCAGCGGATGCTGCGCGAGATCATCGAACTGCGTCTCGAACGACTCGACTCGACCCTCACTCTGACCAATCGCCCCGCGGTGGTGCTGGTGGTCGGCGTCAACGGAGTAGGCAAGACCACGACCATCGGCAAGTTCGCCAAGTTCCTGACGAACTACGGCCGATCGGTCATCGTGGGCGCCGCCGACACCTTCCGTGCTGCCGCGGTCGAGCAGGTGGCGACCTGGGCCGAACGTGCCGGTGCCCAGGTGGTGCGCCCGCAGCAGGCCGGGCAGGATCCGGCATCCGTGGCGTTCCAGACCGTGCAGAAGGCCGTTCAGGACGGCATCGAGATCGTCCTCATCGACACCGCCGGCCGGTTGCAGACCAAGAGCGGCCTGATGGACGAGCTGACCAAGGTGCGCCGAGTGGTCGAGAAGCTCGCTCCGGTCGCCGAGGTCCTGTTGGTGCTCGACGCCACGACGGGTCAGAACGGCGTCGCCCAGGCGGAGGCGTTCATCGAGCACGCGGGTGTGACCGGCCTCGTGCTCACCAAGCTCGACGGCTCGGCCAAGGGCGGCTTCGTGCTGGCCGTGCAAGAGAAGACCGGCATCCCGATCAAGCTCATCGGTCAGGGCGAGAGCATCGGCGATCTGACCGGATTCACGGCGCGGGTCTTCGCAGCCCAACTCGTCGCTTAGCGGTCTACCCCGTCAGAAGATCGCGGAGCGCCCGGCTCGTCTCGAGTCTCCGCGCGGCCGGGTCGGGGTGACTCCTCGGCGGAATCAACCAGTACTCCGCTCCGCCCGCTCCGCGTCTCTCTATCTCCCAGTGATGGTCATGAAGCAGCAGGTGATGGTGCTTGCAGAGCAGCACGCCGTCAGCGACATCGGTTCTGCCGCCGTCCCGCGCCCAGTGCTGGATGTGATGCGCCTCGCACCATGACGGCGGTCGTTCGCAGCCGGGCCAGCGGCACCCTCCGTCGCGAACGGCGAGCGCGATCCGCTGGCGGTTTGTGAACAATCGCTGCTCGCGGCCGACGTCGAGCGGGCGACCGTGCGCGTCGAACACCACCGGGATGGTGCCCTGAGCGCAGGCCAGCCGTTCGACCGTTTCGAGCGAGATGGCCGACTGGCCCGCGTGAAGCCGACCGTGACCTTTTCGGGCGACCAGGTCACGTTCGGTGATGGTGACGCGAACGGCGGGTGCCCCGCGCCCCAGAAGGTGCGCAGGGTCGACCTCGGCACCAGCCGTGACCAGCCCGAAGAACACATCCGAGGCGAGCTGCTCGGTCGTGCGCGGATCGTCGGCGATGCGCTGCGCCTGCTCGTTCTCGCTGACGAATCGCGGCCCGCCGCGTCGCGGCGAGGTCGCCCGGTCGTAGACCTCGGCGAGTACCGACCCTTCGATCGCATCCAGGTTCCAGACGACGCGCACCCGGCCGTCGCGCAGCCGGTGCAGGCGGAACTCACGTGCCTCGCGTGCCGCACGCTCGCGGTCGAGGATTCCTGCCGCGTCGAGCTCGTCGCGCATCTCGCGGGCGCGCGCGAACAGGCGATCGTCAACGCCTCGGCCGTGACCCCCTCTGCGGGAGCGCCCAACCCGGCGCGGATCGCGTCGGCGGCATCCGTGGACAACGAGCCATCAGCGACGCCGCACGCGATCGAGCCGAGCCAGGGATGCGTCCGGCCCAGCCCACCGACGCGGACCGCCTGCGCAGCGCCTTGAGCCGTTGCGCCGGTGGTTGCCTGGATCAGCTTCTGCGGCGTGCGGTGACCGAGCCGCTGCGCGAGCCCATCGTGACCGAGTTCGGGTGCCGAGCGCCGAGCGAGCTCACCGGCGAGGGCGACCGAGTGTGCACGAGCCACCCGCTCGTGCCGCGCCGCCTGCGCGATCACAGCCACCAAGTCACGGTCGGACACCCGATCGAGCGAGTCGAGCTGCACCGCCTCGAGCGCGCGCGTCGCCTCGGCGAGCTGTGCGTCGAGCGGGGTCATGCATCCATTTTTCGCGCATCGAACAGATGTTCGAAAGTACAAGATCTTCTTGGTTCCGGACCCTGTGGAGGAGAGGACGCCCGCAGCAGAGCCAGGTGTCACGACTCCAGGGAGGACCGATGCCGCTCGGCCAGCTCCTGGTACTGGATCGCGTTCAGCCGCACGCGCTCGGCCCCGGCCTCGTCGAGCTCGCCCCGCACCTTCGCGGGCACGCCGGCGGCCAGCATCCCGGCCGGGATCTCCTGCCTCTCGAGCACGAGTGCCCCGGCCGCGACGAACGCGCCGGCCCGGATCACCGAGTGATTGAGCAGCACGGCGCCCATGCCGATCAGGCAGCCGTCTTCGATCGTGGTGCCGTGGATGATCGCGCCGTGACCGATGCCGACGCCCGAGCCGATCGTGGCGGGAACGCCGGCGTCGACGTGGATCGTCGAGTTGTCTTGCAGATTGCTGCCCTCGCCGAGCACGATGTCGGCGAGGTCGCCGCGCAGCACGGCGCCGTAGAAGACGCTCGCGTGCGCCAGCACCCGCACCCGGCCGATCAGCGTCGCGTTCGGCGCGACCCACGCCGTCGGGTGGATCTCGGGGGAATGACCGTCGAAGGGGAGCAGAAGAGCCATGCTCCGACCTTATCGAGCGCGGATAGGCTCGCCCCATGACCACGACTCCTGCGCTCCCCGATGACGCGGCCGGCGCCGCAGCGACCACCAAGCGCTCACGACTGCTGCCGGTGCTCGCGATCCTGCTGGCCATCGTCGGATGGGCCCTGATGGGCTGGAACTTCTTCGCGGGGATCGCGGCCGCACTCGACGCCGGATCCGGCCATAGCTCGCTCTACATCGCCCTCTTCTTCGTCGGGGCCGGGCTCGACGTCGTCGCGGTCGTCTTGGCGATCATCGGCATCGTCCGACGGGCATATCGCGGGGTCTCGGTCGTCGCGCTGGTGCTGTCGCTGCTGCCCGGGCTGGTGATCGTCGTGTTCGCGGCGCTCGCCTTCCTCTAGCAGCCCCGTTTTTCTTGAGCGATTAGGCTGGCGGAACCATGGCCACCTTCGGAAACCTCTCGGACCGCCTCACCGCGACCTTCCGCAATCTGCGCGGCAAGGGCAAGCTCACCCCAGCGGATATCGACGGAACGGTCCGCGAGATCCGTCGTGCCCTGCTCGACGCCGACGTCGCCCTCGAGGTGGTCAAGGACTTCACCGGCAAGGTGCGCGAGCGCGCCCTGAGCGACGAGGTCAACAAGGCGCTGAACCCTGCGCAGCAGGTCGTGCAGATCGTCAACGACGAGCTGGTCGCGATCCTGGGCGGCCAGCAGCGCCGGCTCGAGTTCGCCAAGAAACCGCCGACCGTCATCATGCTGGCGGGATTGCAGGGCGCCGGAAAGACCACCCTGGCCGGCAAACTCGCCAAGTGGCTCGCGAAAGACGGCCACACGCCGCTGCTGGTCGCGGCCGACCTGCAGCGCCCACAAGCCGTCCAGCAGCTGGAGGTCGTCGGCGGTCAGGCCGGAGTCCCGGTGTTCGCGCCCGAGCCCGGCAACGGTGTCGGCGATCCGGTCAAGGTCGCGCGCGACGGCGTCAAGGAGGCCGAGCGCAAGCTCTACGACACTGTCATCGTCGACACGGCCGGCCGCCTCGGCATCGACGCCGAGCTGATGAAGCAAGCCGCCGACATCCGCAAGGCCGTCGACCCCGACGAGGTGCTGTTCGTCATCGACGCGATGATCGGTCAGGACGCCGTGACGACCGCGCGCGCCTTCCAGGAGGGCGTCGACTTCACGGGCGTGGTGCTCAGCAAGCTCGACGGCGATGCGCGAGGTGGTGCCGCCCTGTCGGTGGCGTCCGTGACCGGCCGGCCGATCATGTTCGCCTCGACGGGGGAGGGGCTCGACGATTTCGAGCCGTTCTATCCGGATCGCATGGCCAGTCGCATCCTGGATCTCGGCGACATCCTCACCCTCATCGAGCAGGCGCAGCAGGCCTTCGACGAAGAAGAGGCTCGCAAGACCGCCGAGAAGTTCGCGACCGACACCTTCACCCTCGACGACTTCCTCAAGCAGATGCAGCAGCTCAAGAACATGGGCTCCATCAAGGGGATGCTGGGTATGCTGCCCGGCGCGCGCGGCATGCGCGAGCAGCTCGACAACTTCGACGAGCGCGAGATCACCCGCACCGAGGCGATCATCCAGTCGATGACGCTGCAGGAGCGCACCACGCCCAAGCTGCTCAACGGATCGCGCCGAGTCCGCATCGCGCGCGGCTCGGGCACCACGGTCACCGACGTCAACCAGCTGGTCGCCCGCTTCGAGCAGGCCGCCAAGATGATGAAGACGGTCGCCAAGGGCGGGGTGCCGCAGGTACCCGGCATGGGGCCGATCCCGGGCGCGAGCTATGGCGGCAAGAAGAAGCCACAACCCGCGAAGAAGTCGAAGTCGGGCAACCCGGCCAAGCGAGCGGCCGAGAATGCGGCACTCGCCAGCGGCGTGAAGGCCGGCTCGGGCGCGCCATCCGGATCCGGGTTCGGCCTCGGCGGCGCGGGCAAGGCAGGCGGTCCGACCGAGGAAGAGCTGGCCGCCCTGCAGAAGTTCATGGGTCGGCGCTAGATGACCGGGAAGAACCGCCCGATTCGCATCGGCGTGCAGGTGGCGCCGCAGCACGCGCTGTACCCGACAATCCGCGAGACCGTGCAGCGGCTCGAAGACCTCGGCGTCGACATCGTCTTCAACTGGGATCATTTCTTCCCGCTATCGGGCGCCCCTGACGGGTTGCATTACGAGTCGTGGACCATGCTCGCGGCGATGGCCGAGCAGACCTCGCGCGTCGAGTTCGGTGCCCTGGTGAACTGCAACAGTTACCGCAACCCCGACCTGCAGGCTGACATGGCCCGCACCATCGACCACATCAGCGCCCATTCGGGCAGCGGCGGCCGCTTCATCTTCGGCACCGGATCGGGCTGGTTCGAGCGCGACTACGACGAGTACGGGTACGAGTTCGGCACCGCCGGCACCCGGCTGGACGCGCTCGCCGAGGACCTGCTGCGCATCAAGGCTCGGTGGGGCAAGCTCAACCCGCCCCCCACGCGGCGCATCCCGATCCTCATCGGGGGCGGTGGCGAGAAGAAGACGCTGAAGATCGTGGCCGAGCACGCGGACATCTGGCACAGCTTCTCGGACACCGAGACCCTGACGCGCAAGCTCGGTGTGCTCCACGAATGGTGCCGCGTGGTCGGGCGCGACCCGGCCGAGATCGAGTTATCGACGCACGTCAGCACGCACCGGGCGGGCGGCATCCACCGGGACGTCCTCGAGAAGCAGCTCGAGCTGGGCGTCACGCTCTTCGAGGCGTCGACCATGGGTCCCGACTACCAGCTCGACCACGTCGTCGAATTGCTGAGATGGCGGGATTCGCTGGGCTGATGTCCGGAATCCGCTCTCGGGCGTCAGCAGCTCGCCGTAGCGTCAGAGGGTGAGCACACCTGCAGCACCGGTCGTCCCTGCCGCCGTCGAGAGCCCGCGCGAGCGCGCGCTGGTCTGGATCGCGGTGATCGTGACCCTGCTGGCCTGGGCGAGCGCCTTCGTCGTGATCCGCGGGGTCGCCCCGCACGTCCCTGGCGGTGCGCTGGCGCTGGGCCGGCTGATCGTGGGCACCGTGGCGCTCGGGGTGGTCGCCCTCCTCCAACGCCGGTGGATGCGGCCGAGCCGCCGCGAGTGGATCCAGATCGCCGCGTACGGCGTCGCCTGGTTCGGCGCGTACAACGTCGCCCTCAACATCGCGGAGCACAGTCTCGACGCCGGCACCACCGCGATGATCGTCGGTGCCGGGCCGATCCTGATCGCACTCGGCGCAGGACTGTTCCTCGGCGAGGGCATCCCGAAGTGGCTCGCGATCGGCGCGGCCGTCGCGTTCGTCGGCGTCATCCTCATCGGTCTCTCCACCAGCCTGACGGCCGCCAAGGGGGTCGACCCGATCGGGGTGGTCTGGTCACTGGTCGCCGCCGTGACGTACGCGATCGGCGTGCTGGTGCAGAAGCCGGCGATCCGTCGCCTTCCCGCCGGTCAGGTGACCTTCATGGGATGCGCGATCGGCATGATCGTCTGCCTCCCCTTCCTGGGCCAGCTGGCCTCGTCACTCGCGGCCGCTCCACTCTCGGCCGTTCTCGGAATCGCCTACCTCGGCCTCGTCCCCACCGCCATCGGCTTCTCCACCTGGGCGTACGCGCTGCAGCGCACCACGGCCGGCAAGCTGAGCGTGTCGACCTATATCGTGCCGGCGATTGCGATCGTGCTCGCGCTGATCTTCTTCCACGAGATCCCCGCTCCGCTGGCGATCGTGGGCGGGGTGATCTGTCTCGCGGGCGTCGCGATCTCGCGCCGCACGGTGAAGGTGAAGACGGTGGGTCCGCAGCCGCTAGAGTGAGGCAACCCCACTGATTGAGGTCGTCGATGCTGCGCACCGCTCCTTCCCGACCTCGCGGCGCCCGCGTGATCGCTGCGCTTGCGGCGCTCGCACTGGCACTGCTCGGCGTCGCCGCCGGCACGGCCTCCGCGCAAGCCGCAGGGACCGTGTCCGGTCGCCTGGTCGACCAGCTCGGTCACCCCGTGCTCGGCCTGACGTTCATCGCCTACGGCGGGTCATCCGACCAGGTGCAGATCACCTCTGATTCCGTGACCGGCGCCTTCAGCGTGCCGCTCAGCGGCAGCAGCTACTACCTGATCATCGGCGAGAACCCGATCACCGGCAGTTACACCGACAGCAGCGGCAACCACTACGAGAACAACGGGAATGTGAGCTTCTTCCTGCCGGGAGACACCTCGCTGGGCGACATCGTGGTCAACAAGTTCGTGCAGGTCTCGGGAACGATCCCCAACTGGTCGCCCGATATGTCACCCGTGCGCATTCAGCTCTACGGCGATGCGGGTGGATCGTGGCACTCCCTGGGCAACGGAGGCACCTATGGGACCGAGTCGACTGACGGGTCATTCTCCTTCCTGGCCCCGGTTTCGGCAGGCGACTACACACTGCGGTTCCTTCCCGACGGTCCCGGAGCCTTCCTCGGCGCGTTCCTCGGCGGAGAATACGACGATCCGGCGCTGGCGGCGCACCTGACCGGCGTGCCGGGCGTCGGGTTCTCGGGGATCCAGATGTCCATGCCCGTCGCAGCCCTGGTGACCGGCCGCGTCACGACCGGCGGCACGACGCCCTTGGAGGGCATCAACGTCTCAGCCCAGAATGAGCCCGATCAGAGCCAGTACGACGAGACCCTGACCGACAGTGACGGTCGATACTCGCTGCGGGTTCGCCCGGGTGCCACCAACTCGGTCTATGCGTACGACCCGGCGAATGGCTACGGGGCCATGACGTATAACGGTCGAAGCGGGTGCGGCTGCGACTTCGATCCGGTGGTATCGACTGTCGCCACGCCCGCCACCGGCATCGACTTCAATCTCGTGCCGTTGGATGCGGCCACGCTTCTCGAGGGTCTGGTCGTCGACGAGACGGCGAGCGGGCCGGTCGGCGACCTCGACGTCAAGCTCTATCGCGCCTCCGGTTCCGGATGGGTTCTGGCAGACCGGACGACGTCTGATACCCAAGGTCCGCCGAACTTCGCGTTTCAACTGAGCGGGCCGGGCACGTTCCGGCTGCAATTCGTCAACAGTGGCGGACGCATCCTGACCATCACACAGGGACTGCTTGGCCTCGAGTCGGGTCAACCCGAGCCGCTTGCCCCTGTTCCCGCGTGTTACGTCGATCTGGGAGCCGTTCAGGCTGATACCGCGGTCATCGCACAGGTTGACAGCGCGTCCGCTGCCGGCGCCTGTGCGCCACTTCCCGCGCCCTCGAGCGCGTCAGGGGGCTCGACCCCCGTGGTGATTCATCGGCACCACACGTCTCCCGCCGTCACGGCGCCGTTCCCGCTCGCCGTCCCGAGCCCGACGCCCACGCCGGCGGCCAGTCCCTCGGACACGCCAGAACCCTCGGCTTCTCCGACCGCCGTGGCGGGTGGACCGGACATCACGTCCGTCTCCGCCCCCGATCTGTGGTGGTTGCTGTGGGTCGGGTTGGCCGTGCTCGTGGTGATCATCGTGGGTGGCGGGATCTTCCTCTTCCGTCGCGCCTGAGGGTCCCACCAGATCGTCCCGGCGGCCGGCGAAGCCTTTTGGTCGCCGGATGCGCGGGAATCTGACAGAATGGTCCGTTGGGTCCCGGCATCCGACCCTCTATCCGATGCCGATGACCTCCTCTGAACTTTGAGCTGCCGAGTGTGCCCCACGCATACGGGAGCGGTTCGATCCGTCTGCACACATCTATTGGAGAACTCTTGGCAGTCAAGATCCGCCTCAAGCGGCTCGGCAAGATCCGCGCCCCGTACTACCGCATCGTCGTCGCCGATTCGCGCACCAAGCGCGACGGTCGCGTCATCGAGGAGATCGGCAAGTACCACCCGACCGAAGAGCCCTCGTTCATCGAGATCGACTCGGCTCGCGCCCAATACTGGCTCGGCGTCGGCGCGCAGCCGACCGAGCAGGTCACCGCTCTGCTGAAGCTCAGCGGCGACTGGGGCACCTTCAAGGGTGAGAAGGGTGCCAAGAGCACCATCCGCACCAAGGCCGAGCCCGAGCTGTTCGTCCCAGACGAGAAGAAGAAGCCCGTTCTGAAGCCGAAGTCCGAGAAGCCGGCTCCCAAGGCCGAGGCGCCCGCTGAGGCGGATGCTGCTGCCGACGAAGCCGTCGCCGCTCCGGTGGAAGACGACATCGTCGCCGACAGCGCGGTCGAGGCCGAAGCCGAGACGCCTGCCGAGACCCCGGCCGCGGTCGAGACGCCTGCCGAGACGGTCACCGCCGCCGAAGACGCGGTCGACGAGGCCGAGGGCTCCGGAGCCGACGCCGACGAGGTGGCCGCCGACGCGCCCTCCGCCGAGGCCGACGCCGACAAGGCCTAGTCATGCTGGCATCCGCCGTCGAGCACCTGGTCAAGGGGATCGTCGATCACCCCGACGAGGTGCAGGTCGGTTCTGCCAACTCGCCGCGCGGCGAGGTCATCGAGGTGCGCGTTCACCCGGATGACCTCGGCCGCGTGATCGGCCGCTCCGGCCGCACCGCCAAGGCGCTGCGCACCCTCGTGACGGCGCTCGCCGACGGGCGCCGCGTGCGGGTCGACGTCGTCGACACCGACGAGGCGTGAGCGAGCACCCCGCTCCGCGCAAGGGTGCCGGTGCCGCGACGGGCGACGCGGGCAAGGGTCGCAACCAGGTCCGGGTCGGTCGTCTGACCAAGGCGCACGGTCTCAAGGGCGCCCTCAAGATCGAGCTGTACACCGACGATCCCGCGCGTCGATTCACGCCGGGTGCGACCTTCGATCTGCAAGTGCCCACATCGTCGCCGTGGCACGGCAAGACCCTCGAGCTCATCGAGTTGCGCTGGTACAACGGCAGCCCCGTCGGCTTCTTCGTGGGAGTCACCGATCGCACCGCCGCCGAGTCGCTCGTCAAAGCGATCCTCTGGGTCGATCAGGATCCCGCGGCGCTCCCCGACGAGCCCGATGCCTGGTACGACTACCAGCTGGTCGGTCTGCGCGCGCTGCGCGACGGCACTGAGGTGGGGACGGTGGCGCGGGTCGACCACCTGCCTGCGCAGGACCTGCTGGCGATCGCCACGGCATCCGGGGAAGTGCTCGTGCCCTTCGTCGCAGCCATCGTGCCGGCCGTCGATATCGCCGCGGGGACTGTGACACTGACGCCTCCCGCGGGGCTCTTCGAAGAGCTGCCGGACGACGACGCCGAGCCGGAGCCGGCTGCCTGAGCGACGCGGCCGAAACACACGGATCTGCGCTCAGAGTCGCGCTCGCCTCTTGACGCCCCGGGCTCGTGTGGATCCGCCGTGCGGCCGACGATGCGCATCGCGTCGGATCAGCGTCAGCAGTTCCGCTTCGAGCCCATCCCATCCCGTCATGACATGGTTGTAGCTCGCCCGGACGGTCAGGTAGTCGCGCACCGCTGATCGCCGATCCCGTGCCCGATCCTCCTCGAAGTCGTGGAACTCCTTGCCGTCCAGCTCGAGGATGAGCCGATCGCCGATGAGGAAGTCGACTCGACCGATGCCGGGGATGGGTACCTGGGAGCGGAGTCGGATGCGTCGCCGCCGGAGCCGAAGTCGTGCCAACGACTCGAGTCCCGACTCCGCATGAGGATCGACGTCGACGAGAAGGCGCACCAGGCGCGGATCGCTCTGCCGACGCAGCTCGGCAAGCGACAGCAGGCCGAGGTGCAGAACCGAGTCGAGGACGGCGACCGCGTCGTCGTGAGGAAGACAGCGCGCGAGGCAGCGGGCCGACTCGAGAAGCGGATCGATGGGACTGGTCACCGGCAGATCCGTCCAATGCCGCCGCAGACCCGTCCCGCCCGGGGTGCCCGTGCCGCGCCGCATCCGCACGTGCAGGCGCTCATCATCGACGGTCCAGGCGCCGAGGAGCCGAAACGTCGAGACGCAGGTGATCGCGCCTCCCGCCCGCACCGCGCGGAGCACGTCGGGATGCGCGGTTCCGTCCGCGTACCAGCCTCGTCGCACCCGGCTGACCTGCCCGCGTGCGGTGGCCCGCTCCACCCGGTCGGCCGAGATTCCGAGGCGCGACAGCGTCCGCAGCGAGCAGACGCCGCCCTGAGCCCGGACGACGGCGGCGATCTCTCGCGACGACATGCGGCGATCCTGGGCCGCGAGTGCACCGCGCCGGTGTCGCCGGCTGCGATCGGGTGACAGGACGTGGCATCGCGGGCTGGGGAGGCCGCGGCGAATCCACACCGCGACGGGTGTGCGAGGCCTGCAGCCCCTCAAGCGCTCGGATCGGGGTGGAAGTCCCGCGCGAGCGAGCGCCTAGGCTCGTGCCGTGCGCATCGACATCGTCACGATCTTCCCCGAGTTCTTCTCGGTGCTCGATGTGTCGCTGCTCGGCAGCGCGCGCAAGAGCGGCCTGCTCGAGATCGTCGTCCACGATCTGCGCGACTACACGCACGATCGCCACCGCACCGTCGACGACACGCCTTCGGGCGGCGGCGCCGGCATGGTCATGCGGCCCGAGCC
>Ga0209148_1001249_pt1 | contig 14162 bp, 11 predicted proteins | sample AraplaCol_mMF_r2_2_FD_184288 | JGI IMG/M metagenome (GOLD analysis project Ga0209148, IMG submission 184288) | Arabidopsis root microbial communities from North Carolina, USA - plate scrape CL_Col_mMF_r2 (SPAdes) (version 2) | ecosystem: Host-associated > Plants > Roots > Endosphere | place...
CGAGATGATGATGGTGATCAGCGTCGTAGTCTGTCCGCGGGTATCGAAATCGATATCGGCCTGCTTGGCGACGTTGACATTCTCGTCGCGCAATTTCTCCAGGCTGTCGGTCATCTGGCTGACCTTGTCGTCGCATTTGCCGTCAAGGTCGCGCATCGATTCGGTCAGGTCCTTGGTCTGCTGCAGCAGCGGCAGCATCTGCTTCTCGAAGATATCGACCAGGCCGTGATAGCCCTCCGTTGCCGTCCGCACCTCATCTTGGCTCGATGCATCCAGTGTCGCCAGCCCCGCCAGCCGGGCCTCGACCTCGGTCTTTTTCTCGGCCCAGTCCTTGGCCGTCGCTGCCAGATCACGGTTGATTTCCGCATCGGCAATGATGCGATAGAGCTCGGCGCCGGAGGCCGCCGCTACGCTCAATTGCGTGGCCTGTGCCGCACTCTCCGCGCCGATATCCTGCAAGTGGCGAAATTCCGTGGTCGAATAATAACTCCAGCCCGCCAGTGCCAGCATGATGCCGATATTGGTGACGGCAGCTGCTGTCATCTTGCGCGACAATGAGAGAGCCATGATGTTCGTATCCTTCAGGTCAGTGGTCACCCGGCAAGTACGATAGACCGCGTGGTGCCTTGCCAGACCAGGCACCGCTTTTCATTCCCATTGATCAAGGCGGCACGAGAGACACCCCGAGCATCTCATCAGCTTGCGCATACGGCCGGGTTGCCGCCTGCTCCACGACCCGCTAACGCAACGACAACCTTACAAAGTCCTTCAGCGGCGCAGCGACCTCATTGCGCCGGTCAGTCGACACGTCATGCTCGGCTAAGCCTGCAATCGACGGTGTCTTGGACAGCCAGCTGCCACGCGCGATGATGCGCCATACGGATTAGTGCAAAACAACCTTAAATCCGCGTTAAAAGCACCGCGCTTTTACCGCGAAATACCCCATCACCCACGTGATAACTCACGGATTTTTTTGCGATTTTGGCGCTGCAGCAGAGATTTTCAATTTCCTGTTAATACCTCTTTCCTATAACCGGACTACTTGGCTATCCGCGCGCCATGCGTCGGTGGCCTCGGAAGGTGCAAGGCCAGGTAATCGGTTCCCGCATGTCGTCGCTTGTCACTGCCATGATCGTCTCTGTGGTCGCCGCACTCCTGCTTGCGGCGTCCTGCTTTTATCTGACGAGCATCAGCAAGATGCGGGCGCTGCGCTGGTGGGGCCTCGCCTTCATCGGCAATGCCATGCGCTTCCTCAGCAGTATCGCTTTGGTAACCGGCCTCATCAGCTGGTCGACAATGAGCGAGTTATGGCTGATTGCCACCGTCACCTGTTACTGGATTGGCAGCCGCATCGAGCTCAAGCGCCCGCTGCATCTGCCGATGCTGGGCCTGCTGGTCGCCAGCCTGTTGTGCTGGATCCTGATCACGCCCGCTTTGCCGATCTCGCGCCATGTCTACCTCATCCCGGTCTACCTCACGCCGGCCGTGCTGCTCTGCCTGACCGGCATCGGTTGCATGCGTGATCGCGACCCGAATGGCCAGCACAGCCATGCCATCATCGGCCTGCTGTTCTTCCTGCGCGGCATGCACCTCGCCGACTATCCCTGGCTGCGTGATATCGATTGGTTCGCGCCCTATGGCTTCGCCATCGGCGCCAGCATCGACATCGCTCTTGGCATCGCGCTGCTGGTGACCGCCCAGCGTGAGGCGACCCGCGCCGCCGAATATCGGGCGCAGATGCTCGACGAGGAAAACCGCCGACGGCAGAGCTCGGAAGCGGCCCTGATGGAGGCCAATGAACAAATGGCGCGCCAGGCCGTCGATCTCGAACGATTGGCGGAAATGTACGCGGCGCAAAAGGAAGAAGCGCTGATGGCGAGCCGGGCGAAGAGCAACTTCCTCGCCAATATGAGCCACGAATTGCGCACACCTTTGAATGCGGTGATCGGCTTTTCCGATCTGCTGGCCAGCCGTGATCGGCCGCTCGACGAGAATACCCGCATTTCCTTTGCCGATGACATTCTCACCAGCAGCCGCTGGCTGCTGCGCAAGATCAACGATATCCTCGATTTCGCCAGCCTCGATGCGCAGAATTACGAAGCCCGGCTGGCGCCCGTCGTGGTGCCGGAACTGATCGAGACCTGCCTGCGCGATGTCACCGCCGAGGCGGCCGCGCGGCAGATCACCTTGAACACCGATTATGCGCCCGATTTGCCGGTGGTCGATCTTGATGCCGCTGCCACCCGCAAGGCGCTGGTGCATGTGCTCGATAACGCGATCCGATACACCCCGGTCGGCGGCATCATCCGCATCTATGTGCTGCAGTTGCAGCGGCGCCAGATCAGCATCGCCGTGCAGGATGGCGGCCCCGGCATCAGCCGGGAGGATCTCGCCAAGGTGCTCAGCCCCTTCTGGCTGGCCGAGCCGACCCTGACCAAGCGGCATGGCGGCATGGGCCTTGGCCTGCCGCTCAGCCGGCGCCTGATCGAATTGCAGGGCGGCCAGCTCGACATCGCCAGCCATATCGGCGCCGGCACCCGCGTCACCCTGCGTCTGCCGTTGCGCGGCGACGCTGCTGGCGAAAACACCGCCACTCCCCCGGCCGGAGCCGGCCAGGAGCCGCAGACCCGCGCGGTTGGTTCGCCCGCCTTCTAGCGCCGCCAGACCGGTGCGCTCTTCTCAGCGGCCCACTCTTCTCAGTGATTCAGGGATTCGCGACGGATCGCCGCGTCAGGCCGTCATCGCCTCAGGCTGGCGACGACTCAGGCCGGCTCGCCGCAGACGATGACCGCGGCACCGTCCTTCAGGGCATTTTGATAGCTGTCCTGCAAGGCGTGATCGATGCCGAAGGCATCGGACCGGTCGGAGAGCACCATCAGCAGCGACAGCATCGACTTGCGCCACCCGGCATGGCGCATCAGCTTTTCGATGGCGACCGGATCGGCCGGGTTTCCCTTGGGCTGGCGCAGGAACAGGATGAGATCGTGGCGCTCACCGGCGACGTAACCCAGCGGATGTTTGTCATCGGTGACAGCACTGCCTTGGAAGACACTGACGTCGAAGGGATGGTCGATGGCTTGTTGAACACACATTGAAACTTCTCTCTCCCGCTTCAAGATTTAACATCGCCCTGCGGTGTCACCAAGATCATTTGCCATACAAATGTCACGTGAGCGTTAGTTTCTGGTGCGTTATGGCCTTTGCGCCACAGCCGAAAGTACGAATTCCCGGTGTTACGGACAGCGCTCCTGGCAATACGCATCACCGCCGACCGATGCCGGCGAGGCGGGGCAAGCGGCCGCCAATGAGGTGTATATAGGGATGCCGCCACACCACCTTGCGATCCCGGTCACAGTTGCCGCCCGGGCGCCGCGTTGTCCCGGCTAGCATCGATTGATAAACTGTCGGCATGACAACTTGGGGCGGTAGTCCGGCCGATATGCGGACAAGCCGCCACGCGATACACCTTGGCTCGTTCAGGCAGGCAGCGATGAAGACGATTGACGGCGCTTTGCAGCAGATTGACCACCAGGTCACACAGCCCATGATGACACTCGGCCGGCGACCGTTCCTGGCCCTCGCCCTGTCGGCTCTCGCGTTCCTGCTGCTCTCGCTGACGCCACAGGCCGGGCAAGCAGCGGCGCAGACCCCGCATGCTTTCCTGCAGGCGATCTACCAGCATTACGTCGGCACCAATACGGCTGGGGTGAAGCTGGACAGCGACGCCGATTACCACCGCTATTTCACGCCCGATCTCACCAAGATCATCCTCGACGACATCGCCAAGTCGCAAAAGAACGACGATGTGCCGACGCTGGATGGCGACCCGTTCATCGATGCCCAGGACTGGTCGATCCCCAAGGTGCAGATCGATGTCGACGACAAGGCAACCGAAAAGACGGTCGCCAAGGTCAGCTTCAAGAATTCGGGTACGCCTGAAACCATCACCCTCGATCTGGTCAAGATCGACGGCGCCTGGAAGATCGATGACATCCACTGGCCGGAAGCCAGCCTGCGCGGGATTTACAAGCAATAGGCGGCGGCGATCGGAGTCAGTATGAGCGAGCACAACGCCGCCCTGCAGCGCCAATCCGTGTGACGCGATAGCGCGATTAATGCACGGCCCGTTCGGGCGCCGGCCGTGCCGATGAGGCCGGCACATGGCGCTCGGCCGGCAGCAGGATCGTCACGGTCGTTCCCTTGCCCGGTGCCGAGGTGATCTCCAGCTGCCCCTGATGCAGCTCGACCAGCGACTTGGCCAGCGGCAGGCCAAGTCCGGAGCCTTCGTGCCGCCGGTTGAGTCCGCTATCCACCTGCATGAAGGGCGTCAACGCCTTGGGAATGTCGCTGGACGCCATGCCGATCCCGGTATCGCTGACGGCGATGGCGACCCTGCCGTCGTCGCGCAGACCCGCCGTGACGGTGACGCGGCCGCCGGCCGGCGTGAATTTGATCGCATTGCCGATCAGGTTGATCAACGCCTGTTTCAGCTTACGCTCATCGGCCTGCAGATGGCCGAGATCACCGGCGATCTCGGTGCCCAGCACGATGTCGCTGCTGCGGGCGGCTTCGCGCGTCAGCAAGTCGCAGGACTGGATGATCTCGCGGGGATCGACCAGGCTCTCCTGCAGATCCATGCGGCCGGATTCGATGCGGGAAATATCCAGGAGGTCGTTGATCAGGCGCAACAGATGCCGCCCGGCATCGTTGATGGAGCGGGCATAATCGACATAGCGCAAGTTGCCGGCAGCACCGAAGAGCTGGTCGCGGATCACTTCCGAGAAGCCGAGGATGGCATTCAGCGGCGTCCGCAATTCGTGGCTCATATTGGCGAGGAAGGTGGTCTTGCTGCGATTGGCAAGTTCGGCCTGTTCTTTGGCTTGGCGCAATGAATCGATTGTCTGCATTTCCTGGGTGATGTCATTGCCGGTCCCGCGATAGCCGCAGAAATTGCCATATTCGTCGAAGACCGGCTTGCCGCTGGTAGAGATATGGCGCAGCTGTCCGTCCGGCGCCCTCAGCCGATAGCGAAAATCGCGAAACGGCTGGCGCGCGTCCATGACCGCAAGATGAGCCTGCCAATGGGGATCCTCCGATGAGCCGCCGGCTATCTCGATGCGCGACCGGCCGATCAGGTCCTTCGATCTCAGGCCGAACACCGTGCTGCCGCGCGCGGAGATATACGAGACCCTGAAATCCGCGTCCGTCTCCCAGAACCAGTCCGAAGCGATTTCCGCGAAATCGCGGAACCGCGCTTCGCTGATTTCGAGCTCGTTGCCGGTCAGCAGGATGCGCCGATACATGCGCCAGATGACGAAGCTGCCGCCAAGGCAGAACAACAGGCTGGCGACCGTCAACACAATTGCCTCGGCGCGGCCGACGAAACGTGCGATCTCGCCCACATGGGTGGCAAAGCTGACCTCGATCTCGGTCAAGCTGCCATCGATCTGCTCGACGGCCCGCAGGATGTTCTGGATCTGACCCTGGATGCCGTCACGGACCGTCGCCGGCGTATCGGCCGGCAGCGATTGCCGCCGATGCGCGAGATCGTGGATGAGAAAACCGAGCCGCTCGAGATTGAGGATCTGCCGGTCCGCTGCCCGCCAGTCCTGCACCGCCGGGAGGAAAAGCGGGTTGTCGCTGAACCAGCGGAAAACCAGCGCAAGACCGACGATATCGTCGGCATGATTGCCGCCCTGCAGCAAACCGGCATAAGCGGCCGGCATATCCGGCGGCTCCCGCTCCAACGCCTGGCGCGCGGCAAAGTCGCCGAGCGGCTTCTGCAGGTTGGCGACGAAGTCGTTGAAATCCTCTTCCTCGCCGCTGCGGATATAGCGATGCAGGCTGATGACAGCCGATTTCTGGCCCTGGGCATAGTGGCTCTCGCCATTGACGTAAGCGCGGGCGATGTCGACGGCCTTGATCGCCATCACGCCGAGCCCGATGATCGCCATCTGCACCACGAGAAAGGTGGCACAGATCAGGATGAAACGGCTCAGTTGGCCACGGGCACGAAGTGATCTGAACATGCCATCAGTTGACCCCGGCCATTGCTAATGAACCACTAATAAGCCGCCCCGAAACGCTGCCGGGGATGTGAGTCACTCGCGCGTGATCGCCGCCGCAACAGCGCAGAAACCGGACCGATGTTGCGGCGCATGACGGACCTCACACCGCACGGCGATGCATCGGCGGGCAAGCGGCGACAATGCCAGCCTCATGCTGCGCTCCGTTGGACGGCTCCAACAGGTTGATGGCCTGTTTTGGACAAAATCGTTGATATAAAAACACCATATATGTATAATTGCTAAAATAGCAACATCGCAAAGACATCTGAGAAAACCGGCCATGAGCGCACTCTATCTGACGGTCCAGGGCCTCAGGGTCCATGCCGGTTTTTATCGCCATCAAGGCGATTGGCGGCTCGACCCGGTCGACACCTATGTGGTCGACAAGGCAGGCCGGCTGGTCTGGGAAATCGATGACACCGACCGGCTCGGCGAACTCGATGCCGATGGCTGCTTCCGCTCGCTGCGCTGTCTCGCCGAAGCGGCGATCAATGACGACATCGCCGCAAGCTGGGAACGGCAGGGCGATATGCCAAACCGGCACGACGACCTCCCGTAGCGCCGCGGTCCCTCACCCGACAAAGCCGCCGCGCGATAGCCGGGCCAATAGATGCTGGCGGGAATGCCGGTGGGATGCCGGTAGCCCACAGGCAAGGGGCACGGCGACCGATCAACCACTGCTCACTGGGGATAAGATGATCGACTTCCTGAGAAGCCTGAATGCGCTCCTGGACCGACCGCTTCACAAACCTGCGGCTGCCAATGACATATCACCGATGACGCCGCATCGGCACCATGCGCAAGCCAATGCCGGGGCAGCGTCGGCTGCCGCGACGATGGCTGCGCCTGTGGCGCCGGATCCGACCCGCTTGCGCAAGCGCGCCTGATCCTCAGGCGTGCTTGCCGCGTTCCGGCCGATAAGTCTGGTCGAGCATCGCACTGATCATCTCGGCGAGATGCTCGTGTTCCTGCAGCACGACATCGAGGTAATGCGCCTGCTGGTCCGGCGACAGGCTGGGATTGCCACGCAGGGCACGGGCACTGTCACGGATCGCGTTCAGCGGGTCCTTGAGCCGGGCGGCCACCAGCGGCAGTACATTCTCACCGACATCATTGTCGGGCGACTTGATCAGACGGTCGAGGGCGCGGAACCAGCCTGGCTGGGCACGGCCGGCCTTGGCGGCAGCAGGCGCCTGGACGGTTGCGGTACTGGCGGCAGAAGCCTGCTCAGCGCGGCCGAGCCAGCGATTCTCTTCTCCCGTATAGGGCCACATGGAAGACCTCCTTCAACAAAATCAAACGCCTCCCAGTGCGGTTCGGACTCAACGGTCCGATATTGCAGTGCACGCTGAATATATGGCTGAAATATTGACGTTTTTCAATGAAATTTTGCAGCGCAAAATGAAATAATACCGCAGCGCAGCAATGCGGTTTCGGCAAGGCTCGGGCGATACGGCTCCATCCGCTCGCCCGCTATTGCGGTTTCCCCGCCGTGCGCGCTAGTCGCGGGGTGGAATATTGATGCCCCGTTGAACGGCCGGACGCGCAAGGCCGCGATCAAGCCAAGCCTGCACATGCGGAAAGCGGTCGAAGCCGACGAGTTCGCGCGCTTCGTAAAAGCCGATGAGGTTGCGCACCCAACCGAGCAGCGAAATATCGGCGATGCTGTAGTCGGCGCCCATCACCCAATCGCGGCCCACGAGGCGTTTGTCGAGGACACCGAGCAGGCGCGCAGATTCGGTTGCATAGCGGTCGCGCGGGCGCTTGTCCTCATAATCCTTGCCGGCGAATTTGTTGAAGAAGCCGACCTGACCGAACATCGGTCCGACCCCCCCCATCTGCCACATCACCCACTGGATCGTTTCGTAGCGGATGTTCGGATCGGCCGAGATGAATTGCCCCGTCTTGTCCGCAAGATAGAGCAGGATCGCCCCCGATTCGAACAACGCGAGCGGCGTGCCGTTCGGCCCGTCGGGATCGTAGATCGCGGGAATCTTGCCATTGGGGTTGAGTGCCAGAAAGGCAGGATCGTGGTTTTCGCCCACCGTTATATCGATCCGGTGCGGCTCGTAGGCTAGGCCCGTTTCCTCAAGCATGATGCTGACCTTCACCCCGTTGGGCGTCGGCAGCGAAAAGAGCTGGAGCCGATCGGGGTATTGTGCCGGCCAGCGGGTGAAAATGGGATGATTGAGTGTCACTTCCTGCCTCCTCGACTTATCGGCACATCCGAAAAGCCCAGACGCCTTCCCAAGGATCTTCCCTGGGCGCATCCGGGCTTTGGCTTTTACACGCGCATCACATCAACCCGTCAAGCACCATCGGCGACGGTCTATATGGCCGGATGGCATTCAGATCCTGCCAGCCAGCGCAACGGCGGGAAAGTCCCGCTCGGGATCGAACACATTGTTGAAAAAGTTCGTCAGTGAGTACATGGCCACAAGTGCCACGATTTCCATGAGGTTTGCATCCGTATAGCCGGCATCGCGGACGGCTTTCAGGTCGACGTCACTGACCTGGCCGCGGGTCTCGATGACCCTGCGCGCAAATTGGACGGCGGCATCCCGTTTCGGGTCGGTGGCATGGCCCTTCCGCGCGAGAATGATTTCATCGGGTTGCAACTTGGCCATATGCTCGGCGGTAAAACTATGAACCGTCAGGCAGTAGTTGCAGCCATTCACTTCCGAGACGGCGAGGCCGATGCTGTCACGGGTCTTGACGTCGAGCGCTCTGCTCAAGGAGCCGAGCAAAGTGGCCCAGGCGTTAAACGCGATTGGGCTCTGGGCGAAGGTCGCCATCATATTGGGGGTGAAGCCGATATTCTTGGTGAAGGCATCGAGGGTCGGTTTCGACTCAGCCGGCACCTGTTCCGGCGTCAGAGCTGCACTTCTTGGCATCATGGTCTCCGTAACTTGCGGGTTTTACGCATAATCAAACGATATCGAGGACTTCGGCCACCGGCAGGCGCGGCTTCTGCGGCCAGTTCCCGGGACGCTCCTTGCCGACCGACAGCAGCATGACCGGCACTTCGTCCGCGGCCAGGCCGAATTCGCGGTGCACGGCTTCGGCATCGAAGCCGATCATCGGCGTCGAGCCGAGGCCCAGCGAACGGGCCGCATAGATCATCGTCGCCGCGCCGAAGGTGCCGCTGCGGACCGCTTCGTCGCGCTGGCGCTGCGGGTGTTTCATATAGAGATCGCGTGCGGGGATCTCCCATTCCGGCACCATTTTCGCCGGCATGATGCCCGCTTCCACCAGCGGCGCCAGGCGCGCCGGTATGACGCTGGAATCGGCCAGCTTGCCGCAGATGATGAAGGTGACAGCCGCCTCTGTGATCGCCGGCTGATCCCAGGCGATCGGTCGCAACCGAGCCTTGGCTTCCGGCGTGCGAACGGCAATGAAACGCCAGTTCTGCAAGTGGAAGGAAGTTGGCGCAGTGGTGCCGATACGCACCAGCTCGCGAATCTGGTCGTCGCTCATGGTCGCGGCAGGGTCATAGTACTTGGCGGCGCTGCGGCTGAGGATGCAGTCGATGACTGCGTTGGTCATGGAGATTCCTTTGGTCATGGTGACTCCTTTTGGCGAAGAAAGAGGTTGAGGTACTGGGGTGCTTCCGCCGTCTACAGACCTGCTGTCATTCACGGTGTCGGGTCGGGCTTCCTCTCCTGTGACCCGGAAGATGCCCATGTGCCGCACGCGAAAAAAGTACCAAGAACGCGAAAAAATGCTGTACTACGGCGGCATGCAGAAGCTCTTGAATTTGAGCGTCGATCGCTCGGCCAAGACGACGCTCGTCGAGCAGATCCGACACGGCATTGCCACCGCGATCGAAAGCGGCGTGCTTGCACCGGGTGCCCGGTTACCCTCCTGGCAGGACCTTGCTGCTCAGCTCGGGGTCGCCCGCGGCACCGTCCGCACAGCCTATGAGAAGCTCGACAGCGCCCAGCTGATTGTCGCGTCCCGCGATGCGGGCACACGCGTCGCCCCGCGCCCGCAGGCGGTGACGAGGCGCGAGCAGCGACCGGATCCAGGATCCTTCCTGGAGAGCTATCTGGAAAGAACCCAGGGTTTCGCCTTCTTCCAGATGGGCGTCCCCGCGACGGAGACCTTTCCGGCAACCCTCTTCGCACGCATCCGCACCAAGGCCGTCAAGGTCGAAGCGAGTGCAGCACTCACTTATCCTGATCCGCGCGGCGAGCTCGACCTAAGGCGCGAGATCGCGGGCTATCTGGCCATCGCCCGCGGCATCGACTGTTCGCCGTCGCAGATTATCATCACCGGCGGCTATAGCGCCGGGCTGGGGCTGGCACTTCGGGTGCTCGGTGTCGAGGGGCAGAAAGCCTGGATGGAGGAACCGGGATTTCCGTTCACCCGGAAGGGGCTTGAACTCGCCCGATTATCTCTCGCGCCAATCCCCGTCGATGCGGACGGCATCGACATCGACCATGGGCTGCGCCACGCGCCCGACGCAAAACTGGTGGTCGTGACGCCCGGACAGCAGGCGCCGCTCGGACCGACACTGTCACTCGAACGGCGGCGCCGATTACTCGACTGGGCGGAGGCGAGCGGCAGCTGGATCATCGAGGACGACTATCTGAGCGAGCTCCAACTGGCGGGCCGGGCGGCACCGGCACTGGTATCGCTCGATCGCGCCGGCCGGGTCATCCATATCGGCACGTTCAGCAAGACGATCAGCCCGACGCTGCGCCTCGGCTTTATCGTCGCACCGGTCGCTCTCAGCGCGCATTTTGCCGATGTTGCAGCCTGTCTCGCGCCGCCACCGGGGCCTTCGGCACAGCTCGCGACGGCCGAATTCATGCGGCAAGGCAACTATATGCGGCACCTGCGCCGCTTGAAGCGCGCCTATGCTGCCAAGCAGGATGACTTGCTGGCCCAGCTCCGGCGCCATTTCGACGCCGATAACGTCATCGCGGCGGGCTTGACCGTCCTGCTGCGGCTGCCCGACGGCGTGTCGGATCTCGCCGTTGTGCGCGAGGCACAGACACTTGGCATGTCCCCAAGTCCTCTCTCAGCCTGGTACGCGTCCACGGAGACCAGCCGGTCCGGACTCCTGTTGAGCATCTCGACATCGCCGACAAAGGAATTGGCGAAATCCTGCGACCGCCTCGCCGATATCATCCGGCGCCTCAGCTGAGCCGCCGACAGGTTCCGGGTTGGCGGAGGTGGCGCCAGGCAAAACCCTCTCTCACCAAATTGGATGAGGTCCACTTGGTCGTCCAGAATCTCCAGGCGATGAGGGCGACAGATGCGATTGGTCGTGACATCGCAGAAAGTTTTCCGGGAATCGACGACCCTCAAGTTCGAAGCAGGAGGTGATGTGCCTCAGCCGGCGCGCAACTGACACACAAACATTCAAAACTCTACATCCTGTTGTTCATGTCAGGCCTTTCTCCGTGTTGCCCGCAGTGTTGCCAACAAAATTCTTGCCTGTCCCTGTCATCGGGCGGATGATTTCTGCGATAGGCAAGCGGGGACTGATGAAACGCGCCGTGGTCTGCTCAGCCAGTCTGTTTGCGGCACTCTGCATCACGGCGGAAGCGCGTAGTGTCGAATTCAAGCAGCCCAGGACTGAAGCCGTCACACTGGCCGACAAACTGCAGGCAATCCGCCGCTTGCCCCAAGTGAATCCTGATCAACCGACATTGGCGCCGACGCCGATTCAATGGTTCAACTGGAGCAACTGGAGCAATTGCTCAAACGGCGCCTGGCGAAACTGCTGACTGACTTTGTAGCTGTCGAGGGAAGCGACGATGCTACTGATCATTCAAGGCACGCCATTCTGTAATATCGACTGCAGCTATTGCTACCTGCCGAACCGCCATGACCGCCGGCGGATTTCGCTCGACCTCTTGCACCGCCTGGTCGATCGCCTGATCGAATTCCTCGACACGGCGCCGGCGACGCTCCGCAACCATGCCATGCGGCCGCATCCGGCAGCACCACAGGAAATCAATGTCGTCTGGCATGCCGGCGAGCCCATGACCTTGCCGATCTCATTCTATGAAGCGGCCTTCGCCGCTTTCGCGCCGCTTGCCGCGCGCAGCATCTCTATCAGCCATGGCTTCCAGACCAACGGCACGCTGATTTCCGACCGCTGGACCCAGTTCATCCTGAAGACCAATCTGAAAATCGGCGTCAGTATCGATGGTCCCCGGCATCTGCATGACCGCCACCGCCGTTACCGCAATGGCCGGGGCAGCTTTGATGCCTGCCTCGCCGGCATCCAACGCCTGCAGGCGGCAGCGATCCCCTTTCACGTGATCACGGTCTTGACCGAGCCGAGCCTGCACCAAGCCGACGCCCTATTCGATTTCTATTGCGATCATGGCCTCAGCCATGTCGGCTTCAACATCGAGGAGATCGAAGGCGACAATCGCGCCTCCAGCCTGGCCGGCAAGCATATCCCGGCACTCTACGGCGCCTTCCTGCGCCGCTTTCTCCAGCTGAATGCGGCTGCCGGCTTCCCTGTCAAGCTGCGCGAAGCCGAACAGATGGCGGCCCTCATCATCGGCGGCGAATTGCCGACCAACGATCAGGCGGAAGCCGGGCGGATCATCTCTGTCGATGCCGCTGGTAATGTGTCGACCTTTTCCCCGGAACTGGTCGGCTTGGAGAGCGAGCCCTTCGCCGATTTTGTCATCGGCAATATCGACCAGTCGCGCCTCGCCGATATGCTGGCCGGGCCGGTCGCCACTGCGCTCGCTGCCGAGATCGCGCTGGGTGTCGATCAATGCCGCACGACCTGCGATCTCTTCGCCTTCTGCAAAGGCGGTGCTCCGGTGAATAAATTCTGCGAAACGGGATCGTTCCGGGCGAGCGAGACAATGCATTGCGCCCTCACCGTCAGGGCCACCTTGCAGGAATGCGCCGAGGCGATCTACCGCCCCTTGACCGGACTTCTCGGGGACCATCCACCTGCCGCTGGAGCCCTCTCATGATCCAGTTCAACTTCACCTTCGGCAACACGATCTATGTCTATGACTGGACCTATGCACTGTGCCTCGCCATCGGCTGGATCACGGTTGCCCTCTATGCACGTCGCAATTTCGATCAACCGACTTATGAGCTGAGCACGGACGAACCGGCATCGATCATGATTCCGCCGGTAATCGCCTCGCACGGCCAATATGCCCGCGGGCTTATGATCTATCTCTTTTCCATGACCATCCTCTATCTGGGGATCAGCATTTCCGGGCCGACAGTTGTCATTCCGATCCTCGATTTGTTCCAGCCTGCGCACAACTTCGCGCAAACGCCGGCGACACTGGCACCTGCCGATCAGCCACCAGCGACGCCGCCCACCAATCTCGGGGAAATGGCCGGCAGTGGCGTCACGCCGATGATACAAGAGCGGCCCAACCCGCAATGGCCGATCGGCGTCGCCCTGGCATTGATCGGCCTGGCCCCCAGTATTGCCGGCCTGCGCCAGCCGGAAGTGTTGTTGCGGCGCTTTTCCCATCGCATCGCCGCCATTCCCGCCTATACCAAATACGTGGCCTCGCAGATGCGCAAGACCAAGTTCGACTACACGCGGTTCCAGGACTTCCGCTATTCATCGGTTGGCATCAATTACCGGCCGGCAACCGATTCCGCCGACGAGCTTGACCGGCGCTGGCGCAAGCTCTGCATTCTCTATGCCCAGATGCGCAAGTTCGAGGCGAGCGACGAAAGCACCGACGCCTCGACCGCGGTCGAGCCACAGATCCAGCGATCGATCGAGCGCGAGATCAAGAACTTCAGCGCCGTGTTGCATGACCTCGATGCCCGCCTGCAGGCGCAGACCAGCGAGGAAGACCGGGAAAACCTGTCGGAAGAGGTGGTCGATACGCTGAGGCGCTTATATCTGCTGGTCTCCTGCATGCTGGTCGCTTACCGGATCCAGAATATTCCCCATGCCCTGCAGCGCATGGGCTTCTCTCCCTTCGAGCCGGCCACGGATTTTGCAGCGCCGGTCTTTGCCACCTTCTGCATCCTCTTCATCATCCTGCTGCTGCAGCATGTCATCGCCTTCATCGTCTCGACGCCTTTGGCAATTCAACGGGACCGTGTTCCCGTTGAGAATGTCATGCTGCTGCG
>Ga0209148_1001252_pt1 | contig 14097 bp, 10 predicted proteins | sample AraplaCol_mMF_r2_2_FD_184288 | JGI IMG/M metagenome (GOLD analysis project Ga0209148, IMG submission 184288) | Arabidopsis root microbial communities from North Carolina, USA - plate scrape CL_Col_mMF_r2 (SPAdes) (version 2) | ecosystem: Host-associated > Plants > Roots > Endosphere | place...
GTGCTGTGGCAGCACGAACGCAAGCGCACCTGACGGCGTGCCGATGACGGCAACCTTCGACGTCCGCTTCCACGCCGGCCGCGCCAACTGGCCGGCGAATCCGTTCCACTTCCAGGGCAAGGGGCAAGTCACCGTCGAACCCGACTTCGTGCTCGTGCGCGGCAGCAGCCACCGCTCGTTCCGCTTCCCCGTGCGCGCGGAGCACCGGCTGCGCATGGTCGACATCGTCAACGTCCACACGGACGGCGAGGACGTGCACTTCCACGTGCTGGGCGTGCGCGAGAATTTGGCCGTCGGATTCAGCACGCCGGATGCCGCGACCGCGCAGCGGCTCGCCGCCCTGCTGCCGGCGCGCCGCACCGAGGCCTTCGCCATCGCCCACGCGGAGCGCAACGATTTCCACGACCGGATCGATTACTGGAGCCCGTCCACGCCGGTGCTGTGGACGCTGCTGCTGCTTAACATCGGCATCTACTTCCTCATGTGGCTCGTGCGGCGCAACCTGCCCGGCGGCGCGATGGGATCGGTGCTGGGCTGGGGCTGGAATTCGAACTACGATGCGATGCTGCGCTCCGTGCAGCTCGTCGACTGGGGCTCGAACGTGGGGCGCCTGACCTTGAACGGACAGTGGTGGCGCCTCGTCACGTCGCTGTTCCTGCACGGGAGCATCCTGCACCTGGCGTTCAACATGATCGCGCTGTGGCAGGTCGGCCAGCTGGTCGAGCGCCTGTTCGGCAGCCTGCGCTTCGCCGCGCTGTACATGATCGCCGGCGTGTGCGGCAGCCTCGCCAGCGTGATGTGGAATGCGCACGTGAACAGCGTGGGCGCGTCCGGTGCGATCTTCGGCATCGTCGGCGGCCTGCTCGCCTTCATGCGGCGCGAGAACAGCGGCGTGCCGCCCACCGTCGTGCAGGACTTGCGCGGCTCGCTGCTGCCGTTCTTGGTATTCAACCTGGCGGCGGGCTTTTTGTATCCCCATACGGACAACGCGGCGCACATCGGCGGCCTGGTCGGCGGATGGCTGGCGGGCCATCTGCTGGCGCGCTCGCTGCACGTGCCGGCGGAGCGGAGAACGGCATGACGACGACGTCATCGGCATCTACGACGGCGCGTTGACGCGCGAGGAATGCGTACACATCCTGCAGCGCTTCGGGGCCAGCGACAAGTACGTGGCCACGTCGTGGATCCTGTACCGCCGCGCCGAGGAATTGTTCGCGTAATCGCCGTGTAACGCGCAAACGCCACGCATGCATTTGGTGGGCACCCCGTGCCCACCAGACGTCAGCGCTCAGTTGTTGTTGACCACCAGCCGCGGCTCGCCGATGCCGAAACGTTCGCGGATCGATGCTCCGATGCCCTGCGCATCGAGGCCGACGGACGCCAGCAATGCCGCCGGGTCGCCATGGTCGATGAAGCGGTCCGGCAGGCCCAGGATCAAGAGCGGCTTGACGATACCCTCCGCCGCCAGCGCCTCGGCCACGGCGGAACCGGCGCCGCCCATCGTGCAGCCCTCTTCCACCGTCACCAGGCAGTCGTGGTCGCGCGCCAGCTGTTTCACGAGGTCGACGTCGAGCGGCTTCACGAAGCGCATGTCGGCGACGGTCGCGTTCAGGCCGTCGGCGGCACCGAGGCTGGGCGCCACCATCGAGCCGAACGCGAGGATCGCCACGCCCTTGCCCTCGCGCCGAACGACACCCTTGCCGATGGCGAGGACGTCCAGCGCCGGGTCGATGGCCGCGCCGATGCCGGCGCCGCGCGGGTAGCGCACGGCGGCCGGGCCTTCGTGGCGGTAGGCCGTCGTCAGCATCTTGCGGCATTCGTTCTCGTCCGACGGCGCCATCACGACCATGTTCGGGATGCAGCGCAGGTAGGCGATGTCGTAGTTGCCGGCGTGCGTGGCGCCGTCGGCGCCGACGAGGCCCGCGCGGTCCAGCGCGAACGTCACGTCCAGGTTCTGCAGGGCCACGTCGTGGATCAGCTGGTCGTAGCCGCGCTGCAGGAAGGTCGAGTAGATCGCGACGACCGGCTTCATGCCCTCCGTCGCGAGGCCGCCGGCGAACGTCACCGAGTGCTGCTCGGCGATGCCGACGTCGAAATAGCGGTCCGGGTATTCCTGGTTGAAGCGCACCATGCCCGAGCCTTCGCGCATCGCCGGCGTGATGCCGACGAGGCGTTTATCGACGGACGCCATGTCGCACAGCCAGTTGCCGAACACCTCGGTGTACGTGATCTTGGTGGCCTTGGCGGGCTTGATGCCTTCGCTCGGATTGAATTTGCCGGTGCCGTGGTACAGGATGGGCTCGGCCTCGGCCAGCTTGTAGCCCTGCCCCTTCTTCGTCACCACGTGCAGGAATTGCGGGCCCTTCAGGCGCTTGATGTTTTCCAGCGTGGGGATCAGCGACTCGAGGTCGTGGCCGTCGATGGGGCCGATGTAGTTGAAGCCGAACTCCTCGAACATCGTGGCCGGGACGACCATGCCCTTCGCGTGCTCTTCCAGCTTCTTCGCCAGTTCCAGCATCGGCGCGGGCAGCATCGTCTTGCCGACGTTCTTGGCGGCCGCGTAGAACTGGCCCGACATCAGGCGCGCCAGGTAGCGATTGAGGGCGCCGACCGGCGGCGAGATCGACATGTCGTTGTCGTTCAGGACGACGAGCAGGTCGACGTCGTCCTCGACGCCCGCATTGTTCAGGGCCTCGAAGGCCATGCCCGCGGTCATGGAGCCGTCGCCGATGACGGCGATGGCCTTGCGCTTTTCGCCCTTGATCTTGGCCGCCTGCGCCATGCCGAGGGCCGCCGAGATCGACGTCGACGAGTGCGCCGTGCCGAACGTGTCGTACGCGCTCTCGTCGCGCTTGGGGAAGCCGGACAGGCCGTTCAGCTGGCGCAGCGTGGGCATGCGGTCGCGCCGGCCCGTGAGGATCTTGTGCGAATAGGTCTGGTGGCCCACGTCCCAGACGATGCGGTCTTCCGGCGTGTTGAACACGTAGTGCAGCGCGATCGTCAGCTCGACGGTGCCGAGGTTCGACGACAGGTGGCCGCCCGTCTTGGACACGGAATCCAGCAGGAACTGGCGCAGTTCATTGGCCAGCGGCGTGAGCTGGGTACGCGGCAGCTTGCGCAGGTCGGCCGGGTCGTTGATGGTATCTAGCAGTTTCATTTATGCCTTCCGCTGCACGATCAGGTCCGCGATCTCGCGCAGCCGCAGTGCTTGTTCTCCAAACGGCGCCAGCGCCTCGTGCGCCTCGCGCCGCAATTCTTCGGCCAGCGCCCTGGACGGTTCCAGCCCCAGAATCGACACATAGGTCGGTTTGTTGTCCGCCGCATCCTTGCCGGCCGTCTTGCCCAGCGTGGCCGAGTCCTGGGTCGCATCGAGCACGTCGTCCACGACCTGGAACGCCAGGCCGATCGCGCGCGAGTAGGCGGCCAGGGCGTCCTGCTCGTGCGGCGCGAGGTCGCGTCCCGCCAGGGCGCCCAGCAGCACGGACACGCGCAGCATGGCGCCTGTCTTGAGCTGGTGCATGCGTTCCAGTTGGTCGAGCGTGAGGCTGATGCCGACGCTGTCCAGGTCGATCGCCTGGCCGCCGCACATGCCGGCCGATCCGGCCGCCCCGGCCAGCAGGCGCACCATCGTCACGAGGCGCGCCGGCGGCACCGTCGTCGTCCCGGCCAGCACCTCGAAGGCCTGGGCCTGCAGCGCGTCGCCGACGAGCAGCGCCGTCGCTTCGTCGTACGCCACGTGCACGGTCGGCTTGCCGCGACGGAGTTCATCGTCGTCCATGCACGGCATGTCGTCGTGCACGAGCGAATAGGCGTGGATCATTTCGACGGCAGAGGCGCTGCGCGCCAGCGCGTCGGCGTCCGCGCCGAACAACGCGCCGCTCGCATGCACGAGCAGCGGGCGCACGCGCTTGCCGCCGCCCAGCACCGTGTAGCGCATCGCTTCGTGCAGCCTGGCCGGGACCTGGCTCGCCGCCGGCAGGAAGCGGTCGAGGGCGGCTTCGGCGCCGGCCTGCACGGCCTTCATCCAGGCCGGGAAATCCTGGGCGGCGCTCATGCGTCGTCCTCGCCGTCGGCGCTGAACGGTTTCAGCATCTCGCCTTCCAGGACCTTGACCTGGGATTCGACCTTTTCCAGCTGGGCCGCGCAATAGCGCACGAGCTCGGAACCGCGTGCGTACGCCGCGACCGATGCTTCCAAGGGCAATTGCCCACTTTCCATTTGGGTCACGAGTTGGGCCAGTTCGGCCATCGCCTGCTCGAAGGATTCGGGCGGCAGCGCGGCCGGCGCAGCGGCGCTCTCCGCGTTTGTTTTATTTGGCATAATGAGTTTGATCGATTCGGGGCGGGGCCGCATCATGCGCAACCTGTGCGTGGCGCGCCAGTCTAATCGCTTATTCTAAACAATCCTGCTTCGACACGAACGGTGCGCCTGTCGCCGCCAACTTGCAAGCAAGGATACATTTTATCGCAAAGCGCCTCGGGATTCATGAAAACGATGCCGTTTAGGCAATTTTTGAACACCCCAGTACCACAATCGCGAGCGGGCCCGGGACTGTAGAGCTCGTTACACGCTATAATCTCCGGTTCTGTCTCCGAAATACCGTATTCCGCTCTCTCAAAATATGGGTTCTCGGATTCTTTCTCTTCTTTGGCTGAAATTCTGTAAAGGGGGGTTGGGATGTCCGATCTGGCTACCCACGCCAAGCTGGCGCGTTCGCTCGCCCAGCTTCCGGTAAATGTTTACTTCGACGAAGCGCTGCTGCAGCGCGAAATGCAGCAATTATTTCTCAAGGGGCCCCGCTACGTCGGCCACGAGTTGATGGTGCCCGAGTTGGGCGATTTCGCCACCCTGACATCGGAGAACGAAGGCCGCATGCTGGTGCGCAACGCGCAAGGCATCGAGTTGCTGTCGAACGTCTGCCGCCACCGCCAGGCGCTGATGTTCAATGGCCGCGGCAACGCCAAGAACATCGTCTGTCCCCTGCACCGCTGGACGTACGACCTCAAGGGCGAACTGATCGGCGCGCCGCATTTCGCGGACACGCCTTGCCTCAACTTGTCCAGGACGCCGCTGCAGAACTGGAACGGCCTGCTGTTCGAACAGAACGGCTACGACGTGATGGCCAAGCTGGGCCAGCTGTCGGTGACGAAGGACCTGGATTTTTCGGGCTACATGTTCGACCACGTCGAGGTGCACGACTGCGACTACAACTGGAAGACCTTCATCGAGGTCTACCTGGAGGATTACCACGTCGAGCCGTTCCACCCGGGCCTGGGCAACTTCGTCAGCTGCGACGACCTGCGCTGGGAATTCGGTCCGGACTACAGCGTCCAGACCGTGGGCGTGCACCGCGGCCTGCAGAAGTCCGGCTCGCCGGCCTACAAGGCATGGCAGGAACAGGTCCTCAAGTTCAACAACGGCCAGGCGCCGAAGTACGGCGCGATCTGGCTGACCCTGTATCCGAACATCATGGTCGAGTGGTATCCGAACGTGCTCGTCGTGTCGACCCTGTGGCCGCTGGGCCCGCAGAAGACGCGCAACGTCGTCGAGTTCTACTATCCGGAAGAAATCGTCCTGTTCGAGCGTGAGTTCGTCGAGGCGGAGCGCGCCGCCTACATGGAAACGTGCGTCGAGGACGACGAGATCGCCCTGCGCATGGACGCCGGCCGCAAGGCGCTGATGGCGCGCGGCGTCACCGAAGCGGGTCCGTACCAGTCGCCGATGGAAGACGGCATGCAGCACTTCCACGAATGGTATCGCGGCAAGGTCGACAATATTCCCCCAGGGATGTGATGGTATCGCACTGATGGCCCCACTCTGGATGTTGTTCGCCAGCTTCCTGTTCGCCGCCATGAGCGCGTGCGTGAAGCTGGCTTCCTCGCTCTACTCGACGTCGGAAATCGTGATGTACCGGGGCCTCATCGGCGCCCTGCTGCTGCTGCCGACGATCCGCCTCCAGGGCGGTTCGTTCAAGACATCGTTCCCGAAAGAGCATCTGTGGCGCAGCGTCGTCGGCGTCGTCTCGCTGTGGCTGTGGTTCTACGCGATCGCCAAGCTGCCGCTGGCGACCGCCGTCACCCTCAATTACATGGCGCCGATCTGGCTCGCCACGTACATGTTCTTCATCGGCTGGTGGCGCGGCAAGGGCTTGCCCGAATGGCCGCTGGCGCTCGCGATCACGCTGAGCTTCGTCGGCGTGACGCTCGTGCTGCGGCCGGCCGTCGCGACCCACGAGTGGATCGGCGGCGTCGTCGCCATCGCCTCGTCCGTGATCGCCGCGATGGCGTACATGCAGGTGCGCCGCCTGGGCCGGATGGGCGAACCGGAATACCGCGTCGTGTTCTATTTTTCCGTCACGATGGGCTGTGCGGGCCTCGTCGGCTCGCTGCTCGGCAACGGCATGAGCACGTTCCGCCCTCAATCGTGGCACGGCATGGGCCTGCTGCTGGCGGTCGCCGCCAGCGGCCTGGTCGCCCAGATCGCCATGACGCGCGCCTACCGCATCGGCAAGGTGCTCGTCGTCGCCAACCTGCAGTACACGGGCATCGTCTTTTCCAGCCTGTGGGGCATGGTGCTGTGGGGCGACGTGTTCGACTGGCACGTCTGGCTGGGCATGGGCGTGATCCTTGTCTCCGGCATCGCCGCGACGTTCTACAATACGACGCGCACGGCGCGCGGCGCCGTCGTCAAGGAAACCGACCCCATCGCCAGCGAATAACGAGGAGCCCGAAAGATGTCCACGTACACGACCCTGATCGAACCCGCCGCACTGGCAGCGCACGTCTCCGACCCCACATGGGTGATCGTCGACTGCCGCCACGACCTCATGAACCTCGCCGCCGGCCGCGCGGCCTATGCGGCCGGCCACATTCCGCACGCCGTCTTCGCCGACATGGAAACGGCACTGTCGGGCGCCAAGCGCGACGCGGCGGGGGCCTTCCGCGGCCGCCATCCGCTGCCGGAGAAGGACGCGTTCATCGCGCTGCTGCGCGGCTGGGGCGTCGATGACGACACCCAGGTCGTGGCCTACGACGCGCACGGCGGCATGTACGCCGCGCGCCTGTGGTGGATGCTGCGCTGGATCGGTCACGACGCCGTCGCCGTGCTGGACGGCGGCCTGCCCGCGTGGCAGGCGGCCGGGCAGCCCGTCGTCACGGACACACCGCCCCCGCGCGCGCGCGGCGGCATCGCCGCCCGTCCGGCCCTCGTGACGACGGTCGACGTCGACGCGGTGCTGCACAACGTGGAACACGGCGGCAAGACCATCGTCGACGCGCGCGCGCCGGACCGCTTCCGCGGCGAGAACGAGACTATCGACCCGGTCGGCGGCCATATCCCGGGCGCGAAGAACCGCTTCTTCAAGGACAACCTGCAGGCCGACGGCCGCTTCAAGGCGCCGGATCAACTCAAGGCGGAGCTGGGTGTCGCGGTGGGCGACCCGCGGGACGCCATCATGCAATGCGGCTCCGGCGTAACGGCCTGCCACAACCTGCTGGCACTGGAAGTGGCCGGGATGCCGGGTGCGGCGCTGTATCCGGGGTCGTGGAGCGAGTGGACGGCGGACCCGAAGCGCGCGGTGGCGACCGGCGCGGATTAATGTCTTGAGACGGTGCCGCTAATCTTCCGTCGTCCCCGCGAAGGCGGGGATCCAATTTTGCAAGCGCTGCCATTACGCGTAAAACTTGGCTGCCCCCGCCAAGGCGGACGGCTAGTCCGGGTGCGACGTTCCTCAGCCGCGTGATACTGTTTTTATGTCAATGGCTGAAATCGTACGGAGCGGGCAAAACATCCGCCAGCGTGAACAGAACGACCGTCAGCACCAGCGCCATGACCACGTAGCCGAAACGCGCCGGCTTGTCGCGCAGCGCCACAAGCAGTTGATTCAGCAGCCTTCCCATGCTCGCCTCCGTTCAGGTAACGGTTCAGCATAGGACGCAAGGAATCGCCCTGTCAACTGGCGGGCGCAGCAATCCGCAGCAATCCCGCAGCAATCCCGCAGTGATCCCGCAGTGATCCGTATCTTAATGGCCGTGCGTCAGGAAAAGCACGACGACGACACCGAGGCCGATCAACAGCACCTGCGGAATGGAGTCGCGCACGGTGGCGCGGCGCTGCATCTGCGGCATCAGGTCGCTCACGGCGATGTAGATGAACCCCGACGACGCGAACACCAGCACGTACGGAATCAGGTTGCTGGCGCGGTCGAGCGTGGCGTAACCGAGCACGCCGCCCAGCACGGCCAGCAGGCTGCACAACAGATTGAACACGTAGGCACGCACGCGCGAGAAACCGGCGTTCAGCAGCACGATGAAGTCGCCGATCTCCTGCGGGATCTCGTGGGCGATGATGGCCACGCCCGTGACGATGCCCAGCTGCGGATTGGCCAGGAACGCCGCCGCGATCAGGATGCCGTCGGTGAAGTTGTGCATGCCGTCGCCGATCAGGATCATCCAGCCGGCGCGTCCCGCCTGCATGGCGTCGTGGCCGTGCGCGTGATGGTGCCCGTCGCCCTCGTGGTGGTGCGAATGGCGCAGCAGCGCCACCTTCTCCAGCAGGAAGAACGCGAGCAGGCCGCCCAGCAAGGTGGCGAACAGCGCGTGCGTATCGGCCTTCGATTCGAATGCCTCCGGCAAGGCGTGCAACAGAGAGGTCGACAGCATGATGCCGACCGACAGGCTGACCATGCGTTCGACGACTTTCGTCAGCAAGGCAAAGGAAAACACCGCGGCGGCCGTGATGCTGACCACGCCCGCCAGGCCGGTGGCCAGCAGGATGGAGATGAGAATCGGGTCGATCTTGAAGCCTCTTCTTTTTCTTGGGGCGCGCGGATGCACACGCCCTCGGGCGCAAACCGCTGATTGTAACCCGACGGGCGTGATGCCGTCAGCCGACGCCGTGCTCGCGCAACCAGGCCAGCGCGCGCGCGAAGCCGTCGCGGGCATCCTTCGCGTTGTAGGTCGGGCGGTAGTCGGCGTGGAAAGCATGGCCGGCGTCGGGATAGACGACGATCACGGAATCGCTCGTCACCGCGCCCAGGGCGGCCGTCATTTTCTCGACCGTGGCGAGCGGGATGCCGGTGTCCCTGGCGCCGTACAGGCCGAGCACGGGCACGGTGAGCGCCGCTGCGACGTCGATGGGATGGTGCGGCTGGCCGGGCGGATTCGGATCGGCCACCAGCTTGCCGTACCACGCGACGGCCGCCTTCACGCGCGGGTTGTGCGCCGCGTACAGCCACGTCATGCGCCCGCCCCAGCAAAAGCCGTTGATGCCGAGACGATCGATGTCGCCGCCGTTGTGCGCGGCCCAGGCCACGCAGGCGTCGATGTCGCCCATCACCTGGGCATCCGGCACCTTGCGGACGATCCGTGCCATGAGCGTCGGGATGTCGGGGATGGTGGACGGGTCGCCCTGGCGCACGAAGAAATCGGGTGCCAGGGCCAGGTAGCCCTGCCGGGCGAAGCGGCGCGCCACGTCGGCGATGTGCTCGTGCAGGCCGAAGATCTCGGAGACGACGATCACCACCGGAAGCTTGTCCTGCCCGGCCGGACGGGCGTGGTAGACGGGCACCGTCTGGCCGCCGACCACCAGGTCGACCATGCCGGCGGCGAGGCCGTCGGTGCCGGTATGGATCACGGACTGCGCTGCGACGGGCCCGGCGGCCGCGGCGAAGCCGCTTGCGTTGTCGTTCATTTCCCTCTTTCGTTCGCGGATGACAGGCTTGCTATCTTAGCAGCGCCATCCGCGCCACGCTTGCCGTGCCGTACGGCGCCGGGACGCCGCACGGCAGGCGACGCTTACGGCGTCAGCGTGAAGTCGACCTTGGCGGCATTGGCCGTCGAGATGTCGACGACGTCGATCGCCTTCGTCGTATAACCCGTGCCGGCCGCCTCGACGCGGTACTTGCCCGCGCCCGGCAGGACCGTCGTCGCGGTCGCGAAGCTCAAGGGCAGCGTCGCGCTATAGGCCGCGTAACGGGGCACCGCGACCGGCAGGTTCGCGATCGTGTAGGCGCCGGTCGAGACGTCGGCGCCGGCGTACTTGACGGTCACGGTCGGACCCGCCGCGAACGTCTGCTTCGCCGATACATACGCCGCCTCGGTGGCGTTCGCCGGCAGGGTCACGGTGCCCGCGATCGAGCCCATCGCACCGGCGGGCAGGTCGAGCGGCGCGGCCGCGGTACTCAGCACCGTGCTGCCGCTGGCCGCCACCGGCACCGCGCCGACCACGCCGGCGGCATGGCCGTCGGCCGTGATCACGACGTCGTAGTTGCCGGTCGCCAGGTGCGACAGGAAGAACTCGCCGGTCGTCGAATTCGGCACCGTGGCGCCGACCTCCACGCCGTTCTGCTGCGCCGACACGGTCACGTGGCTGCCCAGCAGCGCGGTCGCGACGACGCCGGAAATCCCGACGGCCGCCGTCGGCACCACTTTCACGACGGGCTTCAGCAGGTAACGGCCTTTCCCTTGCGTGACCACCGACTTGCACGCGTCGAAGTCGAGCACGAGGTCGACCTGCTGGCCGGCCGCGACGTCGAATTCCTTGGCCAGCTTGATGCCGCTCTGGACGGCGCTCGGCGTCGTCAGCGTCTGCTCGGTCCCGCCCGTCGGCACGACCGAGTTGGCCAGGCCGCTGCCGCCGTTGGCATCCAGCACGAGGCGCAGTTGCGAGTAGTGGCCGGCCGGGAGCGGCGTCTGGCCCAGGTTGTCGAGCACGCCATTGGTCAGGTCCAGCAGGTTGATCTTCCGGGCCGGATTCAGCGTGATGTCGGTCCAGCCGGCATCCGTATCGCCCGCGCTGGCGCTGGCGTTGACGCGGATCTTGTTGACCGTGACGTTGACGGCATCGAAGCCGCAGGCCGGCGCGTCGGTGAGCGCGACGCTCAAGGTGCCGGTGGACGCCGTCGTCGCCGGCGTGCCGGAGCCGCCGCCACCGCCGCCGCCGCATGCGACGAGGGAAGTTACGATCAGAGCGCTGCCTGCCAGCAGCCCGGCTTGGTGGAATGTCTTGTTCATGTGCTTGCCTTGTATGGATGCCCGCCTCATCACGGACGGTCATGCCAATCTACATTCCCAAAGGAAATTTTTATGTTAGGTAACGCACATTGAAACGTCTGCTTACAGATGTAGCATCTTGTTGTCGCGTAAACACGACCATTCATTCAGCATAAATACTGAATAAGGTATGTTTGACAACACAAAGCGTGTTGCAAGTTTTGCACTAACCCAGCCGCAGCGTGTTGAAAGCGTTGGCGGTGCCGGAATCGGTCATGGCCGGCATCGAAGCGTTGCTGCGTCGCAACGGCGCCGTATCGCCGGAATCGTTCGGCGATACACTAGTCCTGGCGACGGTTGCCGCGTTGCTGCATTGATGGCCGCTGGCAATCGCCACCGGCGACGATGTTTCCAGAGTCCCGTGTGTCGCCGGGAAGCAGCCACAGGGAGACGGGTTCATGGGTCGCATCGGTTCGGCATGGCGGACATTGTTCAATGGCGAGTATGGCCTCCTGTTGCGTGCCGCGGGCGGTTTTCTCGTCCTGGCGACGGTTGCCGCATGGCTGGCGGCAGGCGCTCAGCAGCAAATCGAACATGCGGCCCGCGAGCGCTTCTTGTTCAACGCGGTCGACTTGCGGGAAGCCGTGCATCAACGCCTCTTGGCCTATGAACAAGTGCTGCGCAGTGCCGGCGCCTTGTTCGCGGTCGACACTGGCGTCACGCGCGCCGCCTGGCGGACCTACGTCGCCCATCTCGATCTCAAGCGTCACTTCCCCGGCATCCAAGCCATGGAGTATTTGCCTATGGTGCCGCGTGAAAGCTTGTCCGCCTTTCTCGATAAGACCCGGCACGATGGCGCGCCGGATTTTGCCATCACGCCTCCCGGCGACCGGCCGGCCTACGTTCCGGTCGTTTATGTCGAGCCGTTCGATTGGCGTAACCGGCGTGCATCCGGGTATGACCTCCTGGTCGAACCAGTGCGCCGGGAGGCGCTGCTGCGAGCGCAAGACACCGGGACACTCGCAGCGACCGGCAAGATCGTTCTTGTGCAGGAAACCGACCAGGCCGTGCAAAGTGGATTCCTGATGTGTGCGCCGCTGTTTCCGGGCGGTGCCGTGCCGGCCACGCTGGAAGTGCGCCGGGCCGCCATTGCCGGCTATACCTGCGCCGTGTTCCGCCTGAACGACCTGATGCGCGGTATTTTCGGGCCGACCGCGCTGCCGGATACGCGGCTGGAGATTTTCGACAGCAGGGAAATTGAGCTGGCCCGCCGAATTTACGACAGTATGGACAAGCACGGTACTCGAGAGGCGACGCCGGGGTTTACCCGGAATGATACGTTTGAATTTGGCGGGCGCCGTTGGGCGCTGCGCATCAGTTCGACACCGGTATTCGACGCCACCATCGACCTGCAAAGGCCGCGCATGATGTTGTTCGGCGGCTTGCTCGTCAGCGCGCTGTTTGCCGCCGTGGTGTGGAGCGCCGGGCGCAATCGTCTGCGCGCGCGCCAGATCGCGGCCGCCAACCGCGACCTCGAACAACTGGCGGCCGATTTCGAGCGGGCCAAGGAGGCCGCGGAAGCGGCCAGCCAGGCGAAGGGAGATTTTCTGGCCAACGTCAGCCACGAGTTGCGTACGCCGCTGACCTTGATTCTCGCCCCGTTGGAGCAATTGAGCGAGGCTAAGGTGCCGCCGCCGGATTGGCCGATCCACGTCGAGCGCATGACGCGCAACGCACTGCTGCTGCTCAACCGGGTCAACGATATTTTGGATTTTTCCAAGGCGGATGCCGGTAAATTCGAGGTTTGCTGGGAAGCCGTGAACCTCAAGAGCCTGCTTGCGCCATTCATGGATGACGCGGCGACAGTAGCGGGCAGTTCGGGCCGCACCTTGCGCTGGTCGGTCGACGATGCGCTGGGCGCCGTCACCGTCGACCGGTGCCATCTCGAAAAAATCGTCCTCAACCTGGTCGGCAACGCCTTGAAGTTCACGCCGGCGGGAGGCTGGATCAAGGTCACGGTGATGCCGCTCGACGCCGGCCGCTATGAATTGTCGGTAGCCGACTCCGGCATCGGCATCGTGGCCGACAAACTCCCCGAGCTGTTCAACCGCTTTCATCAGGTCGACACCTCGGCGACGCGCCAATACGGCGGCACCGGTATTGGCCTGGCGCTGCTCAAGCAGTTGACCGAATTGATGGGCGGCGACGTCGGTGTCGAGAGCGAGGCAGGCAAAGGTGCACGCTTCTTCGTCCGTCTGCCGCGCGCGCAATCCTTCGGGTCTGCCGTCGCACCGGAAACCCATGGCACCTATTCGGATACCCTGCGCAGCGCGTTGCGCAGGGTCCGCTTCGAGAAAGGCGGCGCGTCCGGTCTGCCGCAGGCGACGTGCTCGCAGCCGCCGCCTGCCGCCGACAGCCGGGCGCGCATCCTCGTCGCGGACGACGATGCCGACATGCGCGCCTACCTTGCCGGGCTGTTCTCCGGCGATTACGCGGTCACCCTCGCCGAAGACGGCCTGCAGGCATGGACGCTGCTCCAGCAACAGCCGTTCGATCTTGTCGTCGCCGACGTGATGATGCCGCGGCTCGACGGTCTTGGGCTGACCGTGCGGATCAAGGCCGACCCGGCCTTGGCCAAGGTGCCGGTATTGCTCGTGACGGCGCGCGGCGGCACCGAGGCGAGTACGGCCGGGCTGACCAGTGGCGCCGACGACTATCTCGCCAAGCCGTTTTCCCCAAGCGAGCTAAAGGCGCGCGTCCAGGCCGCCTTGCGCATGGCCGCACTGCAGGCACGCCAGCGGGACGCCTCGCGCGACGCCGGCGTGGCGATGCTCGCGTCCGGCATCTTGCACAACGTCGGCAACCTGCTGTGCAATGTGTCGGTCTCGGCGGCCATGCTTCACGATACCCTGCAGCGCTCCGATCTCGGCCACCTGAAGCAGATCGCCGGGCTGTTGCGCGGGATCGGGCGATCACCGCAAACGATACCGCTGGAACTACCGGAGTTCGTCGAAGAACTGGCGCAACACCTGCTCGCGGAACGCGAACGGCTGCTCGCCGAAGCGGTCAGCGTGCGCCATGGTGTCGACCATGCCGCCGGCATCAT
>Ga0209148_1001253_pt1 | contig 14083 bp, 10 predicted proteins | sample AraplaCol_mMF_r2_2_FD_184288 | JGI IMG/M metagenome (GOLD analysis project Ga0209148, IMG submission 184288) | Arabidopsis root microbial communities from North Carolina, USA - plate scrape CL_Col_mMF_r2 (SPAdes) (version 2) | ecosystem: Host-associated > Plants > Roots > Endosphere | place...
GATAGCCATGCGCTCTATCCGGCAAATTTCGTTGCCACCTGCCTCGCCGCTTTACGGGCCAATCGCGCACAATCGGTCGTCGTCACCATGCGCACGGTCGGAACCGGCTGTTTCCAGAAGGCCGCAGCGGCGGCGCAAAACAGCCTGCTTGGCAATGGCGGCTCCGCGCATCGCCGTCCCGGCCCCTCACGCTTCGTCGACCATGGCCATCACGCAGCCTTCGACCGTGCCTTCTATCGGCTGGCCGGCGGCTATGACGAGACGCTGCGGGCCAATGAAGACGTCGATCTCGACATGCGCCTGCAGCGGGCCGGTGGCCGCATCTGGCTGGAGACCTCGGTGCCGATGACCTATTTCCCGCGCGAGACCCTTCGCGGCCTGTGGCGTCAGTATTTCCATTACGGCCGCGGCCGCGCCCTCACCTATCGTAGCCACCGCTATCGGCTCAAGGCGCGCCAACTGGCGCCAGTGGCGGTGACCGCGGGAACCGTTGGCGGCATCCTGCTGGCAGCCGCCTTGCATCCGGCCTTCATCGTGATCCCGCTCGCCTACCTGCTGCTCTGCCTCGGCTGGAGTGCCGCTGCCGCGTTACGGGGTCGGGACCCCTGCCTGGCGGCCATGGGTGTAGCCGCCGCCGTCATGCATCACAGCTGGGCTTTTGGCTTCCTGTCCGGCCTCGTCATGCGCATGCCCCGCGGCCAGGCCTGAACGGGCAATACGCAACGCGACCTCCGCTTTTCACGAATATCCTTGGTCGATCTCAACAGTCGATCTCAACCGCGCCGGAGCATCGCCACCCGCTCCATCGCCGGGTGCCAGCCGTTGCTCTTGTCGCTGTCACCGTCAAGGTCGCAGCGGACTTCGACGACGACCAACGGCATGCTGCCGCTGTTGATCAATCGATAGGCCTTGCGCGGCGACAAAGAGATCGACTGCTGCGGCCGCAGGACACTGATTTCGTCGCCATAAGAAACCCGCGCGGTACCGCTGACTACCAGCCAATGGCCACGGGCCGGCAAGTCATCACCGTCATGGGCCGGGTGATGGTTGGCGCGATGCCCAACAGTCTGATGCCCAGCAGCCTGGCGGTCGTCACCATTTGGCGCATCACCCTCGCCACCAATGCTTGGGCATGGCAGTTCAGCGCCGGGCCGAATAGTCAGACAACAGATCTGAAAATTGTCTTCGGCATGGACCAGCCAGCGCGAGCCCCACTTCTCCTCTTGGCGTGCATGACGCACCAGCTCGCTGCGATTGCGTCGGCGCAGCACCGCCGCGATCTCGCGCACGGACTGAACTTGGTCGAGCGATGCCACCAGGACGGCATCATCCGTATTGATGACAGCAAGATTGCTGACGCCCACCAGGGCGGTAAGACCGGTCGCGCCGATCGCCAGGCAATCCCGGCTGTCATGCAAGAAGACATCGCCGCTCGTGGTATTGCCGGCGGCGTCGCGCGATGCCATCCGCCACAATTCCGACCAGGTCCCGACATCCGACCAGCCGGCCTCCAACACCACGGCACAGGAGCGCTTGGTATGTTCCATCACCGCATGGTCGATGGAGATATTGGGACTGGCGGCGAAGGCCTCGTGATCGAGCCAGAGGAAGGTCTGATCGCCCTGCCGCCCGGCCAAGGCATTCTGGGCTGCCGCCATGATATCCGGGGCAAGGCGGCGCAATTCCTCGAGATAGACCCGCGCCCGGATGACGAACATGCCGCTGTTCCAGAAATAGCCACCCTGTTCGATCATTTCCTGGGCGCGTTCGGCATTCGGCTTCTCGACGAAGGTATGGATGCGTTGAACGTCTTCGAGCTCACCCAGGGGAGCACCGCAGCGAATATAGCCGTAGCCCGTTTCGGCCCGTTGCGGCCGAACGGCGAAAGTCACCAGTTGGTCCAGGCGCGCCGCCGCCATGGCCGTCTGCAAGGCTCGATGGAAAGCCGGCAGATCGCCGATCGCGTGATCGGAAGGGGCCACCAGGATGATCGCATTGGCCGAACGCTCGACCGCCAGCAGCGCCGCCACGGCAATTGCCGGCGCCGTTCCGCGCGCCACCGGCTCCAGAATGAGGCTGACATCTGCCTGGCCAATGGCCTGCACCTGCTCGGCCAGCGTGAGGTGTGTCGCCTCACTGCCGACGATGATCGCTGGCTCGAAGATGCGCCGGTCGGCATAACGCAACAAAGTTTCCTGCAACAGGCTGCGCGGTCCTAACAAGGGCAGGAACTGCTTCGGATGGGCTTCGCGCGACAATGGCCACAGGCGATTGCCGCCACCGCCGGCAAGGATCACGGGAATGACAATATCCGCAGCTGTGTCAGATGCCGCCGGCTTCTGCCATGCAGATTGCCGCCCAGTTCTTTCAGCCGATCTACCGTTGTCGCCGATGCTCATCTTCTCACACCATCACTGTCGATGCCAAAACGGCGCTGCTCTCCCGGGCGCGCCGTTCTCTCGCTTCGACCTGAAGCCATTCCTGCTGGCCATTCCCCCGACATCTTTGCGGTTTGATTGCATCGCCAGGACCTTGCACTTGAAGAACGCTTTGCACGGATGCCCGTTCCTGGCGCCCGGGGAAGTTTTTTTGCGGGGATCAGGCACAAATATGACCTTGCGGTGTTGATCCGGGTTGAACCATGGACCGTATAGTTTCGAATGGTTCGCCGCAGGGGGGCGGCATCAGGTGCAACCGCATTGTTTTCATCCATCCATCCTGCGCGAATGCGATATCCGTGGCATATTCGGTGAGACGCTCAGTCCCGCCGATGCAATGGCCCTGGGCGGCGCCCTGGTTGCCCTTACTCGCCACATCCAGCTGACGACCCGACCGCGTATCGCCGTTGCCCGCGACGGTAGGCTCAGCTCACCGATCCTCGCGCGGTATCTCCTGGCCGCGATCCAGGCCGCTGGTGGCGAACCGCTTTCCCTGGGCTGTGGCCCGTCGCCGATGCTGTATTTTGCCGCCCATCACCTGCCAGTCGACGCCGCCATCATGGTCACCGGTTCGCACAATCCGAAAAGTCATAACGGCTTCAAGATGATGATCGGGCATGACATGGTCCATGGCGCGATGATCGATCTGCTCGCCGCTTTGGTGAGCGCATCCACGGCGACTCCGGTGACGAGCGGCAGTTGGAATGACACCCTGCCCCGCCATCACCGCTATCCTGTCAGCGATATCTCGGCCGCTTATATCGACCGCATCCTGGTCGGCCTTGAGGACGCGGATACCAGCAGGCTGTCGATCGGCTGGGATGCCGGCAATGGCGCGACCGGCGATATCCTGCGGCGACTGACGCAGCTTTTGCCCGGACGGCATGTCCTGCTCAATGCCGAGATCGATGGCCGCTTTCCCGTCCATCACCCGGACCCGGTGGAGCCGGCCAATCTGCGCCAGTTGCAGCAGGCTGTCCTCGACCACAAGCTCGATCTCGGCATCGCCTTCGATGGCGACGGCGACCGGATCGGCGCCGTCGATGGGCAGGGCCGCATCATCTGGGGTGACCAGCTGCTGGCGATCCTCAGCCGCGACGTGCTCCGCGCCCATCCCGGCGCCACCATCATCGCCGATGTCAAAGCCAGCCAGACGCTATTTGATGAAATCGCCCGGCTCGGCGGATCGCCACTGATGTGGAAGACAGGGCATGCGCTGATCAAGAACAAGATGATCGAAATGCAGGCGAAACTGGCCGGCGAGATGAGCGGCCACATCTTCTTCGCTGATGACTATTATGGCTATGACGATGCGCTCTATGCCGCCATCCGCCTGCTGCGGGTCATGGCGCGTGACGGTCTGTCGTTGGCGCAATTGGCGGACCGGCTGACTCCCGCGGTCAACACGCCGGAGATCCGGCTCGATTGCAGCGAGGAACGGAAATTCGCCGTGGTGGCGCGGGTCGCCGATCGTCTCAGACGACAAGGCGCCGATGTCGACAGGACGGATGGCGTCAGGGTGCGGCGCCAAAGCGGATGGTGGCTGTTACGCGCCTCCAATACCCAGGCAGCATTGGTGGTGCGGGCCGAAGCAGCAAGCAAACCGGCACTGCTGGAATTGCTCGATGAAGTGCGCGCCTATCTCGCCGATGAAGCCCTGCCACTTCATAACATCGCGGCGTGATTCCTCTCCCCTGATACCGCATGGGAAATTTGCGCGCAGTTTCCGTATGCATGCTTAGATCGCAATTCCTAAAATATTTACGATTTCCACGATTACGGCGTTTGTCAGCTGTTACATCGTCGTTTCTCTTATCCAGCCTTTAATAACTGGCTGTTAGGCTTTGTCTGCTCTGGCGAGCGGCAGAGCCGCTTCATGACGCTCAGCCGCATTGCCCAGGGACGGGGAACATCGTCACCTGCTTGGCTGGTTCCCGCCGCGACATCGATCGGACCGGAGGGGCGTCATGACAGGCCTGCTCGCGCGCATACGGATTGGTACCAAGATTCTCGCTATCGCCGGCGTCGCCCTGCTGGGCTTTGCCATCGTGCTTGCAGCACTGCTGATCACCGACAGCATCAGGAGCGGCGTTTCAGCCGCGCGCGATGCGGCCCTCGCAGAATACATCACGGTGCAGAATATCTCGCAGGATTTCCTCAATGCCCGTCGGCGCGAGAAGGACTTCCTGCTGCGCAAGGACAAGAACTTCGCCGACCTGCACGCCCAGACCAGCGCCAAGATCGCGGAAGAAACCAAAACCCTTGCGGCCGCCATCAACGCCGATGACGGCGCGCAGTTGCAGAAGCTGCAGGATCTCTACCGCGCCTATGACGCCAAGTTCAACGAAGTCGCGAATGACGTGATCACCATGGGATTGAAGCCGGATAGCGGCCTGCTCGGCAAGCTGCGCGGCGCGGTCCATGAAATCGAGGCGGCGTTGCAATCCAACAGTGATCCGCAGCTGATGATCTCGATGCTGATGATGCGGCGCCATGAAAAGGACTTCATCGCCCGCGAAGACCAGAGCTATGCAGACAATCTCACCAAGGAACAGGCGCATTTCAACGATCTGGTCAAGCAGTCCAGCCTCGCCACTGACGCGCAGGACAAGCTGACCGCCCTCTCAGGCACCTATCTCGCCGCCTTCCTTGAAATGGCCAAGCTCGATCTGGCGATCAAGGACAAGCTGGCCGCGATGAGCCAAGCCTATGCCGATGCCGAGCCGATCCTGGCTGCGATCCAGCAATCTGCTAATGGCCGTTTCGATGCCGCCCGGACGGAAATGCTGCAGATCGACAGCCGCGCCCGCACCACGATGATGGTGACGGTGGTTGTCATCGGCGTGATCATGCTGCTGCTGGCCTGGGCCATCGGCAGGGGTATCAGCCGCCCCGTCGTCGCCCTCGCCGAGGCGATGAAGCGTCTCAGTTCCGGTGACAAGTCCGTCTCCGTCCCGGTCGTCGGCCGCGACGAAGTAGCGGAAATGGCGAATGCCTTCGGCGTCTTCAAGGAAAACATGATCAGGGCCGAAACCTTGGCCGCCCAGGAACTGGAAGCCCAGCGTCAGCGGGCGGAGCGGGCCCGCCTGATCGAGCGGCTGACCAATGATTTCGACCACGACGTCAGTGATGTGCTGCGGACCGTCGCTTCCGCCACCGCGGAGATGCAGGCGACCGCCTCATCCATGACCTCGACGGCTGAAGAGACCTCACGTCAGTCGACTGTGGTCGCCAGTGCCTCTGAAGAAGCCTCGATGAATGTGCAGACGGTGGCCACCGCGACGGAAGAGCTGTCCGCTTCGGTTTCCGAGATCAGCCGCCAGGTTACCCAATCGGCCCAGATTGCCGGCCAGGCGGTAGAGGACGCCAACCGTACCAATGCCCAGGTGAAGAGTCTCGCCGAAGCAGCCCAGAAGATCGGCGAGGTGGTCAGCCTGATCAACGACATTGCCAGCCAGACCAACCTGCTGGCGCTCAATGCCACGATCGAAGCGGCCCGGGCCGGCGAAATGGGCAAGGGCTTTGCCGTCGTCGCCAGCGAGGTGAAGAACCTTGCGAACCAGACCGCCAAAGCGACCGAGGAAATCGCCGCACAGATCGGCGGCATCCAGCAGGCGACGGGCGAAGCCGTCAAGGCAATCCAGTCGATCGGGCAGACCATTGGCGAGATCAACAGCATCACCACCGCCATCGCCGGCGCCGTCGAGGAACAGGGGGCCGCAACCCAGGAGATCGCCCGGAACGTCCAGCAGGCCGCAGTCGGCACCCAGGAGGTCAACACCAATATCGCCGGCGTCTCCCAGGCTGCCAGCATGACCGGTGCGGCCGCCGAACAGGTGCTGGGCGCCGCCAGCGAGCTCTCGCAGCAGTCCGACACCCTGCGCCGCAAGGTCGAGGCCTTCCTGTCGGCGATCAAGGCTGCCTGACGATCGGCAGATCTGCCGGGCTAACCGCTCTCGGCTGGCGCGCCGCGACCAGGAGCGTTTCCTGAAGGCCGGCGCTGGCTCGACCCGTATCACGCTATAGTCCCTTCTGCAGGCATCGTCTTGCGCACGTATCCGTCCTTGCGACCTGTGCCCGGCCTGGCTGCAGCGAGACGTCTCAACCTTTATCTTTCCTCAACCAATTCTCAACCCTCGCCCACCAAGTTGACCTTGTGGCGTTACCGGGTATCGTAACGGGCACAGCCTGGCAGGCTGGGCGCGCATGCGTAACAAGGCTGCTGCACGCGTAGCAGGGCAAAAAGGGTTTGAATCCGGATGAATCAGATCACGGCGAACCAGCAGGTGCCATCGGCGGCCGGACCCGCGCCAGCCCTGCAGGTTGCCGAGCTGCGCAAGCGGTTCAAGCAGCCGGCGGTGGATGGCCTCAGCTTCAGCGTTGCCCAAGGCGAGTTCTATGCGCTGCTCGGCCCCAATGGTGCCGGCAAGACTACGACGCTTCGCATCGTCGCCGGGCTGATGCGGCCGGATTCCGGCTCCGTCGGCATATTCGGGATCGACGCCCTGCGCGACCCGATCGCCGCCAAGCGGATCACCGCCTGGGTCAGCGACGAGCCGATGATCTACGACAAGATGACGCCCATGGAATATCTGGTCTTCGTCGCCGGACTGTGGGGGGTAGCCCCTGCCGCCGCGGCCCGACGCGCGCGCGACCTCATTGCCATGCTCGATCTCACCGCCCAGGCCGATGAGCGCTGTGAGGACTTTTCCAAGGGCATGCGGCAGAAAGTGGCCCTCGCCGGGGCACTGGTCCACGACCCCAGGCTGATCATTCTCGACGAACCGCTGACCGGCCTCGATGCCCGCGCTGCCCGCCTGGTCAAGGATGTGCTGAAAGACCGGGTCCGTCAGGGCAGTACGGTGGTGATGACCACCCATATCCTGGAAGTCGCGGAGCGCATGGCCGACCGCATCGGCCTGATCGGCCGCGGCCGCCTGATTGCCGAGGGAACGCTGGCGGATCTGCGCACCCGCGTCGGCCGCGGCGAGACCAGCCTTGAAGATGTCTTCCTCACCTTGACGGCCGAGAATGAAACGCCCGATGACGCGGCGGAGGGCTGAGCCGAATGGCGGGACCTATCGAAAGCAGCCCGCGACCGACGCCCGCCACGGCCCTGCATCTCGGTGACATGGCCGCGACCGGCCGAAGCGGGCTCACCGCCTTGTTGAAGGTCGCCCTTCTCCTGGCCAGGCATGAAGCGCGCCTGGCCCGCCGCGACCTGGCCTATATCCTGACGGCCGGACACCGCTGGCGTCTCGGCACGGTCCTGCTGGTGCTGGCGATCGGCTTCGTCTTCATGCATGTGCTCGCTTACGGCATGGTCGGCGGCTATGCCGCCGAAACGCCAGCAGCTAACCTAAATATCTATATTCCGCTGACGGGCACGATCCTTCTCGCCCTCTTGCTGATGCTGTCGCAGGCGCTGGAAAGGGTCACCCGGCTGTTCTATATGAAAGGCGATCTCGATCTGCTGGTCAGCTCGCCGGTCTCGCTGCGGCTGATCTTCATGCTGCGCATCGGCAATACCGCCGTGACGACGCTGGTCATGATCTGTTTCGTCCTGATCCCCTTCGTCAACGTGCTGATCCTTCATGGCGGCAGCCACTGGCTGTCGATTTTCGGACTGGCGGTCGCCGGTGCCTGCACCACCAGCGGCTTTGCCTTGATCCTGACCGCCATGCTGTTCGACACAATGGGCCCGCGGCGCACGCGCCTGGTATCGCAGATCGTCTCGGCCGTGGTCGGCTCGGCCTTCGTCATCGGCATCCAGGCGGCCGCCATCCTGTCGATCGGTCGCATGTCGCAGGAGGCCTTCTTTACCTCCGATCTCTTGCGCAGCCATGCCCCGGAGATGGGCAGCCTGCTGTGGTGGCCGGCCCGGGCCGCGCTTGGCGACGGCCGGGCCTTGCTGGGCTGCATCGTGCTCGGCTTCGGCAGCTTGCTGGTGCCGATGCTGGTTCTCGCCCGCCATATCGGCAACTACGCCGCCTCCGCCGGCAGCGCTGTCCTGTCGGCCCGCCAGCAGCTCAGCCGCCTCGGCTGGTTCGCTACGACATCGGCACGCCTGCTGCTATGGCGCAAGGAGTGGCTGCTGCTCTGGCGCGATCCCTGGCTCGCCTCGCAGAGCCTGATGCAGCTGCTCTATCTGATCCCCCCTGCTTTGCTGCTCTGGCGCTTCTATGGCCATGACCGCGGTGCGCTGATCGTGCTGGCACCGGTCCTTACCATGGCCGCCGGCCAGCTGGCAGGTGGCCTCGCCTGGCTTGCCGTTTCCGGCGAGGATGCGCCGGACCTGATCGCCACAGCACCGATCTCGCCGGCGCGCGCCCTGGCCGGCAAGGTCGAAGCGGTGCTGATGCTGGTCTTCCTGATTTTCGCCCCCTTCCTGGCTGGCCTGGCCGGCCTGTCGCTGGAGATGACGCTGGTCGTGGCGCTCGGCATCATTGCCGCCTCCGTCTCCTCGACCATGATCCAGATCTGGTTCCGCAGTCAGGCCAAGCGTCGCTATTTCAGCCGCCGCCAGACCTCGTCGCGTCTCGCCACTTTTGCGGAAGCCTTCTGCGCCGTCTCCTGGGCGGCGGCGGCCGGCCTCTGGCTGCAGAATCCAATCTTCGCCACCGTGCCGATTGTCGTCGCCCTGCTGATCCTCTGTGCCGCCCGCGCCCTGCGCCCAGCCTGATTGCCCTTACCTGGCGTCCCGCCTGGCGGTGCTTCGAAGCCGTACTCCGAAGCAATGCTCCACGGGGGCGTCCTGCGCGAAAAGCTCATCGCCTCGATGCGCGAATGGCATTTGCCGAGCCCCGGTTTCCGGCGCCTAATCCCCGCAAAGAACACTCATCAAAAGAACAGATCTGGGGTGTGGCATGATTCCGCATATCGATATCGCGCCGCTTTTCGCAGAAGCCGGCCCGGCGCGCGACCGGGCAGACGCAGCCATTGCCGAGGCGGCGTCCGATATCGGCTTCATGTTGATCGGCAATATGCCACCGGATATCCCCATCGCCTCCGCCGACCTGCAGAAACTGAAGCGCATCTTCGCTTTGCCCCCCGCTGAGCTCGGCCGGCTGTGGCGGCAGAAATTCGCCGCCGCCAATGCCAATGTCTATCGCGGCTGGTTCCCTCTCCAGGAAGGGTATCCGACCTACAAGGAAGGCATCGATATGGGGCCGGACGTCGCTTATGGCCTCGGCGTCGTTGATACCACCGATCCCCTGCGCGAGGCCTCGCCCCTGCCCGCCGAGGAACGCCTGCCCGGCTGGCGCGCGGCGGCGGCGGCCTATTACCGGGCGATGGAGCGGGTTGGCCAGGCGCTCATGCGCAGCATCGCCCGCGGCCTTGGCATCGAGGAACATTTTTTCGACGATGCCTTCCGCGGCGGCGTCTCGACCTTCCGCCTTATTCACTATCCGCCACGATCGGAAGCCTCACTCGCCAAGTTGACCGAGGCGAAGTTCTGGACGGAACATGAAGGCAAACGGGTCTATCTGATCGGTGCGCCGCATGCCGATTCCGGACTCGTCACGCTGCTGGCCCAGGACGGCGTCTCCGGCCTGCAGGCACAAGCCCGCGACGGCAGCTGGATCGATGTGCCGCCGCGCGCGGAGACGCTGGTGGTAAATTTCGGCAAGCTGCTGGAGAGATGGACCTCGGGCCGCATCAAGGCGACGCAACATCGCGTCATCGGCCATGGCGAAGAGCGCTACTCGGTGCCGTTCTTCTACGAGCCACGTGTCGATGCCTTGATCGAGCCGCTGCCGATCCATGGCGATATCGCCGAGGCTGGCTTCAAGCCGTTCCTCTATGGTGACCACGTCTGGGCCTCGACCAACAAATTCGTGGAGTTCCACGGCCTCGAGCATTTGCGCCCGCCACGGCACAACGCAACCTTGAACTGATGGTAGAAGCACCATAGCTTCGTCGACTTAGGCAGAAATAAAAGGCACTTAGTGGCTTCCAGACACTCGCTATGATTCTTGACTGGATGAGAGTGCCCGGACCTCTTCCTCAAGCATGAAAGTCCGAGCTGACGATCTCATTGAGAGCGATCCGTTGCCTGCCCAATGCGTTGAAGAGCGGGGTTAGGATCACGACGAGCGCGATATTGAGGATTACCGTATAGAATGCGGTGTAGCCCGGAAAAACGTAGCCTGCGAGGTGAAGCGGATAGGCCGGCGTGAGATTCACCGCGATCGCCATAGCCGTACCCGCGACGATTCCAGCCGCCCAGCCAATGAGCAGCGCCCAGCCGTTGAACCAACTTGTATAGGCACCGAGCACCACCGCCGGCAGTATCTGGATAATCCAGATCCCGCCGAGGAGCTGCAGATAGACGGCATATTGCGTCGGCACGAAAATAATGAACGCCAATGCGCCAAATTTGACGATCAGCGATACTTGCTTCGCCATCCGCGCTTCCTGAGCATCACTCGGAGTCTTGTTGATGAACTCGCGATAGATATTGCGCGTATAGAGGTTCGCGGCAGCGATCGACATGATTGCCGCCGGCACCAAGGCGCCGATGCCGATGGCGGCAAAGGCAATCCCGGTAAACCAGGATGGAAAGCTATGGAGGAAAAGGGCCGGCACCGCGAAATTATTGCCGAACTGCTTGAAGCCAGCGGCGTATTCCGGCATGCCGGCGACACCGGCCGCGATAGCGAAGAAACCCAGGAGCGCAAGCAGACCTAACATAAATGAAAAAGCCGGCAGCAGTGCTGCATTCCGGCGGATAGCGCGAGCGCTGCTTGCGCTCAGGATCCCCGTAAACGAATGGGGATAGAGATATATTGCCAGGGCGGAGCCCAGCGCCAGCGTCGCATAAGCGCTGTAAGAACCGCTGCCAGCGGGCCCGGGGGCTGCCAGCAGCAGTTTAGGCGACGGTATCGCCGCGAAAATCTTGCTGAAGCCGCCAAGCTCAATCGGAATCACGATCACCGCCGCAAAAGCGGTGAGGTAGATCAGGATATCCTTGACGACGGCGATCGAGGCCGGCGCCCGTAGACCGCTTGTATAGGTGAAGGCCGCCAGAATCACGAAGGCGATGATCAGCGGCAGGTCGGCCGTAAGCCCTGTCCCCGACAGGCCCAGCGCGCTAATGACGATCTGGAGGCCGGCGAGTTGGAGGGCCATGTAAGGCATTGTCGCCACGATACCCGTCACCGCGACCGCAAGGGCGAGCCAACGATTGCCAAAGCGGCCGCGCACAAAATCGCCGGCGGTGATGTAATGGTGCTTGTGACAGACATGCCAGAGACGTGGCAGCGTCAGAAAAAGGATCGGACAGGCGACAATCGTAAAGGGTATCGCGAAGAAGGCGATGGCCCCAGCGCCGAAGGCGAGCGCCGGAACAGCAATGAATGTGTAAGCCGTATAAATATCGCCACCGAGCAGGAACCAGGTGATGACGGAACCGAAGCGTCGACCTCCGAGCCCCCATTCATGCAGCAAGTCAAGATCGCCCCTATGCCAATGGGCCGCGGCAAAGCCAAGAAAAGCAATCGTGCTAAATAACAGGGCAAAGATGGTGAGGGCATCCCAGTGGATGTCAGACACAATGATTTCCCGCTGATGTTAGATTGTCACGCACAGTCTCGAACGTCTCGCCGCTTCACTCATCGGCAGTGGCGAAGTTGATGACCGCATTGAGGATGGCCCCGAGGATCACCCAGAGGAGTTGGTACCAATAAAAGAACGGCACACCAATGAAGGCAGGTTCTACCCTGTTGTAGAAAGGCGGCCAGAGAACCGCGACCAACTCGATCAGAAAAAGGAAATGCCACCAGCTCCATTCTCGTCGCTGATTACACGATTTAGCCATTGTTCCTCCGAGCAGACGATCTACCGCGCATGCGCCTTGAGCCACTGCGCCTCTTCTTCAGCGGTGGTTCCCGGGAGGATGAGGCCGAATTCCATTCCATGATCCGGCGCGATCTCCTCAAGAACGATCGCCAGCATATCGCTCGAAACACCGCCAATCTTAACAGCCGCATCATTCAGCTGCTTCAGAAGCGCGTGCTTCGCTTCCGTGGTTCTTCCCGCCCGAATATGGCAAGCCAGGAATACCGCGGCGGAAGGTGTCTCAGCCAAAAAGCCGCTTCCTTCCGGATAGGTATTGAAGATAGTTCGGACGAAACTTCTCGGCGCCCCTGTCGCATGGCAATGAATGTCAGCGACAGCCTTTGCCAGTGCCCTCTTTTGATCTTCAGAGAAAGCACCCTCCTGCGTCGTCCAGACGTAAACGGGCATGATCGTCGCTCCTTGTTGTCAGGTGCGCTTTCGTCACTGATAAGGCGTGATGGCTCGACCTAAATAGGGGCTTACCGTGGCCGATTCTTCGCGTGAAGAAGGCACCGACACCGGTTCCCTGCCTCTTGAAAGAGACTGATAGTCGGCCGTTACCTCTCGATTGCGAAAGAGATCAATCGGGTTACGTCTGTAGCCCCAGGAATAGCCGATCGGAGTTGCGGCAGGAGACGGAAGTACCTGACCGCGGCTTTGGATATCGCTGGAGTCGACTGATGGCGATCCACATGCAGGCCGAGCTTGTGAGGGATGAGAGATCCCAGGCGAAATCCCGAGCTTGAATTACGTTTCCGCAGTCGACAGGATCCCCACTTGAATAAAAAAAAAGCTCAAACGGTATGCAATAGTTGGCGCATCCTGGCATCTGTGGCGAAGAAGAATCCGGGGGATTCTACTTAAGTCGGCGCCACCCCATTGCCTCCTGCGAACATCAACCGGCATCAAGCCTGCGGCAGGCGCGCTTCCACGACCAGCCAGCTCTGCGGCAGTGGATCGGGCTCGGCGGCGATGCCGTAGGCCATGCAAAGCCGATCCAGGCTCAACACTTGAATATCGCCATATGCGCGCTCCTGGAGGTATTGCGCGACGGCATTCATCGTGTCACCGCTTTCGCCCGTGTCGATCGGGCATTCGCCGAACAGCTTGCGGCCGAGCTGCGCCTCCACCTTGGCATTGAGACTGTCCTGACGCGCGCGCGTCCAGAGGTCAAAGACCAGGCTGCTGCCTGCGGCAAGATCAAGCGCCTTGCGCTCAAGCAAAGCCGCCGCGGCATCACGTGCCAGATAGAAGAAGGCGCCTTCCATCAACACCAGGGCCGGGAGATCGCCGCGGAAGCCGGCGGCCGCGAGATGCGATCGCAACAGCGGATCAGCGAGATCGGCCCCGATATAGCGCAGATTTGGCGGTATCACCACCTTGTTGCGGGCGAAGATATCGAGCTTGGCGGCGATCCTGTCGGCGAAATCGACCTCGAACACGGCGAGCTTGCCGCTTGCCAGTTGCGGCAACACCATGGCACGGCTGTCGAAGCCGGCACCAAGGATGAGAATCTGCGGCATCTCCTGGGCGGCGCGCTGCAGCCGCTCGGTGAACCAGCGATAGCGGGCAATATTGAAGGGCGCGAAGACCGGATCGAGCTGCTGCGCCATCGCCGCGAGATCGCGGCCGGCCTCGTTCCAGAACAGGCGGTCATGCGGGCAAAGCAGGTTCTGCCGCTTCGCCAGCGGATGATTGAGCCGGAGGTCCACCAGAGCGTCTGCCGTCACGCGCGGATCGCGTGTCACCTGGTCGCCGTTCGCAGTCGCACCCACCATTGTTCTTGCCCCTCGCCACCCAATGAC
>Ga0209148_1001255_pt1 | contig 14036 bp, 12 predicted proteins | sample AraplaCol_mMF_r2_2_FD_184288 | JGI IMG/M metagenome (GOLD analysis project Ga0209148, IMG submission 184288) | Arabidopsis root microbial communities from North Carolina, USA - plate scrape CL_Col_mMF_r2 (SPAdes) (version 2) | ecosystem: Host-associated > Plants > Roots > Endosphere | place...
GTCGATGTAGCTGACGGTGCTCCCCGCGTCGGTGTTGAGCAGCGCATTGATCTCGGAGATCGTGCCGGTAATGGTCACCGACGAGGTGCCGCTGTTCGAGACGGTGGCGCCGCTGGTGCCTGATGTGACCGTCAGCGTGCCCTCGGTCACCGACAGGGTGACGGTCTCGCTGCCGCCGAGGCTGTCGACGTCGTTCACGGACAAGCCGGTGTTCTTCAGGTCGAGGGTCGTCTGCTCGGTCGCGCCGTAGGCCGCGCCCGGGACCGTGGCCACCGGCGCATCGTTGGCCGCGGTGATGTCGATCGTCGCCGACGCACTCGCCGAATGCGCACCGCCCGTGCCGGTGCTGCCATTGTCGTTGATGGCGAGCGTCAACGTGGTGCTGGCGCCGGGGGTGTCCGTATTGTCGTTATAGACCAGCGTGCTGGTGCCGCCGGCGCCCAGGAAGGCGCTGAGCTGGGCGATGGTGCCCTTGATGACCAGCGACGACGTGCCGTTGCCGCTGAAGATGCTGATGCCGCTGTCGCCGACGTCAGCGGTCAGGGAGCCCTCGCCGACCGAGAGCGTCACGGTCTCGAGGCCGCTGCCGCCATCGACGTCGCCGACCGCCAGCCCCGTGTTCTTCAGCGCCAGGTTGACCTGCTCGGTCGCGCTGTAATCCGCAACAGGCGTCGTCGCGGTCGGTGCCTGGTTGACGAAGGCGGCATTGACCGTGCTCGTGACCGCGACGCTGTCATTGATGTGACCGCCGGCCTGGTCATTGATCTGCCAGGTCAGCGTGCGCGTGCCCGCGTTGGTGCCGGCGACGTTGAATTGCACCTTCTCCAACGCTGCGATGTAATTGGTAACGCTATCGGCGCCGCTCAGGGTCAGCGTCTGCGTGGCGCTGTCGTAGGTCGCATGAATGCTGGTGCCCGGCACCAGGCCGCCATTGCTGACACCATTGTCGCTCAGCGTGTCGCCGGCCTGGAAGCCGCCGCTGATCACCACCGTCGCGTTGGTGGCTGCAGCGGCGATGTTGCTGCCGTTATTGTCGGTGACCGACAGTCCGGGGTCGGCGAAGACCGGACCGCTGCTCGACGTCACCGTCGGTGTCGGGCTGTTGGTGCCGATGACGACGACAGGCGTCGCATAGACATCGAGGGTCGTGCTGGCGCTGCCGCTGCTGCTCAATCCATTGGCGTCGGTCGCCGACCAGGAGATGGTGCGGACCTTGTCGGTGCCGGCGATGGTCGGATCGCCCGTGAAACCGTATGCGACCGCCGCAAGCGCAGCCGTATAATGCGCTGCTGTATCAGACCCCGTCAGGGTCAGGGTCGTTCCCGAAAACGCATAGCTGATCGCTGTCCCGGCAATCGTGCCGCTGGTGGTGCCGTTGATCGTCAGCGTATCACCGCTGGCCGCACTGCCGATCGTCACCGTTGCGCCGGTGATATTGGCCGCGCTGGCGTCCGTGACCGTGATCGCGCTGTCGAGCAGCACCGCACTTCCGGCGCTCTGGTAGAACTGGGACGTATTACCCACGCTGCCGAATGTCGGCGGGACATTGACGTTGACGTGATCGGTGACCGAATTGCTCGTCGTCACGCTGTCGGTGACGGTGAAGCTGATGGCGCGCTGCGTCGCGCTGGTGCTGTTGGTGCTGAAGGTTATGGAATCGATCGCAGTGGCATAGGCCGCAGCCGAGGCGACACCAGACAGCGTGAGGACGCCGGTGGAGCTGCTGTAGGTGCCGGTGATGCCGCTCTGGGCACTGAAGTTCAGGCTATCGTGGTTGGCATCGAATCCGGTGCCGATCGAGATCGTCGCGCCGGTCAGCAGCTCGCCAGGATTTGACAGCGTGGTGACGCCGGCGCTGGATTCGAAATGATCGGCGCTCGATCCCTCGGTGTAGGTCGTGGTCGTGCCGCTTGCCGACAGAACAGGCGCGGCGTCGAGCGCGAGATTGGTGATAACGGGGTTTTCCGTGGTCGATTGGGCCGGCTGGAAAATCTTGGTGGTGGTTCCACCATTGACTGATCCGACGAGGACCGAGCCCTGCTCGCTGCCGCTCGCGGAGCTGGTGGTGTTCCGGTTCAGGATGTAGAGCTGGCCGCTGCTGACATCGACCTTGAGCTCGGATGGCTGGCCGGCGGCCGCCGTGGAATAAAGTAGCGCCGTCGAGACGTTGGCGCCGGTGATGGTTGTGCCCAACGCGGACACCGACGCCTTGTAGACGTTATCGGTGCCGGCTGCCCCGGTCGAGATCGTGTAGTTCTGGTCCCAAGTCGAGAAATACAGGACCTGGTTGGTCACATCGAGCGCGATCCCGCTCAGGAAGCCTTGAGTATATCCGACCGGGTTGACGCCGCTGAGCGTGTCCGATGACGCCAAATGCAGGATCGAGGTCGCCAGGTTCGGCCCGCCGACGGTGCTCGCGACATAGATGTCGTTGGTCGCCGATGTATTGGGATTGCCGGCGAAAGTTGTCTTATCAGCGCCTGTGCTGTCGTCGATGAAATAGACCTTGTGATTGACCGGATCGACGGCGATATCCATGAAGATGCCGAGATTGGGACCGTACGCCACAAGCGTTTCGCTGAGAGTGCCGGGTCCCGCCGCGCTGCTCAAATTGAGGTTGTTCAGATTGAGGCTGAAAATGCCATTGATCTGGTCGAGCGTATGGGCGTTCGGATGGCTGGGATCATATTCATTCAGCCCGCCTTGAGCGAAGTAGAGCGTGTTGGTGGTGGCGTCGAGCGCGATGCCGCCGAAGAGGTTGTTGTCGGCCGCGGGCGTGCTGAATATCTTGTCCACCTTGTGACCGTCGGCCAGCGTGCCGCTGATTGCGCCGACATAGATCGCCTGTTCGCTCGCGGTGCTGGCGGCGTGCTCGAAGTCGACCACGTAGAACACCCCGTGCGCCGCATCGACGGCAATATAGGTGGGATCGATCAATGATCCGCTCACGGTGGTCAGCGTGGCGCTGTTGTTGGCAGTCCCCGTATTGTCTGGCGTGACCTGCGGCCCCGCCGTGCTGGTCGAGGTGACGAAAATCTCATCCGGCAGGACGTCGGAATAGCCGGCGAGCGCGGCATCGGTAAACGGTGTCGTGGCTGCTGCAGCGGAGCCGTGGCCGCCGTTCAGCTGCACATTCAGTGTCCAGCTTCCCCCCTTCGAGACGGCACCGACCAGATGCGACGAAGCGTCGATGTTGGCACCGCCGGTGGCGGCGGACAACTGGGCGAGGAAGATGTCGCCGCTCATGTCCTGCGCAACGTCGCAGCCGAAGATCTGGATCGTGCCGCCTGACTTCATGGCATTGCCGATCGCCGCGAGCTGGCTCTCGTAGTAGCCGACGTTGCTCGAGGACAGAATCGTATTGCCGAGCTGGATCATGCCATCGGCGCCATGGGCGACGATGTCGATCGTGGTCAGGTTCGGATCCGGATGACGCGCGAGGAAATCGGCGATCTGCTTGACGCCGTCGCCATTGGCGTCGAGCATCACGACCTCGACGCCCGGCTTGGCGCCCTTCGCCAACACTTGCGCATCGGGCACCTGGGCGTCGATGAACACGATCTCGGTGGGATCCTTGACCCAGGTGACGACATGCGCGCGCGGCTCGCCGGAATTGGTCCCGCTATGCGCGTGCTGATCGGTGTCGGATCCTTTGCCCGCGGCCTGTGACTGCGTCCCGGTCGCCGTGTTGGACTCGGATGCCGCGCCTGCCGCTGCCGGAGCAGCGTGGTCGGCGCCGGCATCGTGATGATGGTGGTGGTGCGCGGCCGTCGCCGCTCCCGCGCCGTCATACATCATGCGCGGCTCGAGCAGCATGATGCCGCTGCGCCGTCGGCGTGGCTTGCTCGCTGAAGGCTGCGAGGAAGGCGATGCACCAGCTTGCCGGCTGAACCAGGATCCGATGTCGGACATCTCACTCCCCCATCTGTGCAAAGCAGCGACCGGTTGCTGACAGGTGCAACCAGCCGAATGCCGCTACGCGCAGAACCTTTTGTTGGAACCTTTCGGCGGTGCCGCGTAGTTAATTTATCATTAAGCTTCCGGGAGATACAAGCCGTTACAATTTTCGGTTGCGCCTGTGGTTAAGATGGCAGCTCGCCTCCCCCGGCTTGGTGAAGTGGCTCACACATGCGCAAATATTTCTGTCGCTGCTGCAACACGGTCGCGTCGCGTTGCGACAAGCTCCTTTTCCCGTTCGCTCAAGGCGCGATATTCGTTGTCACTGCAATTTGAACGTTGAACCATCCACGGTTGCCGTGCTATCCAATTTGCAATTGCATCGGTTTGGCGGGGCGGTTGAGGCCAATTCGAACACGCGTTCATTCGAACACGCGTCGTCGCGGCGTTGGCCAGCCTGTTTTTCTGAGCGTAGGGGGAAGCCAATGGAACCGTTCGTCGGTCAGGTCATCCTGGTTGGCTTCAATTTCGCGCCCTATGGCTGGTTCCTGTGTCAGGGCCAGCTCATTTCAATCGCCAACTACACCGCGCTTTATGCGCTCATCGGCACGACCTATGGCGGCGACGGCCAGCAGACATTCGCACTTCCCGACCTGCGCGGCCGGGTGCCGACGCATCAGGGACAGCTGACAGGCGGCTCGTCCTATATCATCGGGCAGCCCTTCGGGACCGAAGGGGTGTCGCTGATCTCAAACCAGGTCGGCTCTCACAACCATCAGATCAAGACGTCGTCCAAAGCGGCGACCGGCATCACGCCCGGCAACACCATGGCACTCGGTGTTTCCAAGTCCGGAACGCCTGGCAGCAACATATTCGTCTACGGGACCTCCGCGGCGAATACCACGCTCAATCCTGGCTCGATCAGTTCGGCTGGCAGCAGCCAACCGCATGAGAACCGGCAGCCTTATCTGGCGTTCAACTACATCATCGCCTGGGCCGGGGTATTTCCGTCCCAGAACTGAGGCTGGGCTGCACGTCGCGCGACCCAGTGCGTGCTCGCGCGCGCTCTCCGAGTGGACTTGAAGGAAGTCGATCTACAGGAAGCCGATCTCCTGACCTGACCAAGTCGTTCTACTTTGGCGCCGTTTCTGGTGTTGCCGGCATTGCGAGGAGCAAGGGATGCAAAATCCTTTCGTAGGACAGATTACCCTCTATCCCTACAATTTTGCGCCCAAGGGTTGGGCCATGTGCTGGGGGCAATTGCTTCCGATCTCGCAGTACACCGCGCTGTTCTCGCTGATCGGGACCTATTTCGGCGGCAACGGAACCAGCAATTTTGCTTTGCCCGATCTTCGCGGCAGGGTCCCGCTGGGCATGGGCCAGCTCCAGGGCGGCAGCGACTACGTGCTCGGCGAACAGAGCGGGGTCGAGAACATCACGATCATAAACCTCGAGATGCCGGCTCATACCCACCTCTTCAATGCGATCAACACGCCGGCTGGCACTGTCGCCGACCCATCGACTGCCCTTCTTGCCGAACCTTTCGTCGGCAACCGGACCGGCGGCAGCTCGGGCAATCCCTATAATCAGGGTCCGACCAACGTCCAACTGGTGCAACAGACCATCGCGCTCGCCGGCGGCAATCTCCCGCACAACAACATCCAGCCCTCTCTCGTGCTGACGCCATGCATTGCACTGCAGGGCGTGTTCCCGGCGCGGAACTGATGACGGCCGAAGTCGACGCAACCATTTTGAGGTAAAGACTCATGAGCGATTTCTTCGTCGGCGAGATCGAGGCGTTCGCCTTCGGCTTCGCGCCGAAAAATTGGGCGATGTGCAACGGTCAGATTCTCCCCATCGCCCAGTACCAGGCGCTGTTCTCGTTGCTCGGCACGAGCTTTGGCGGCAACGGAACGAGCAACTTTGCGCTGCCCGACCTGCGCGGTCGCCTGCCGATGGGACAAGGGCAAGGGCCCGGCTTGACCGCCAGAAATTTAGGGGAGGCGTTCGGTGAGGAAAACCATACGCTTCTGATCAGCGAAACGCCGTCGCACAATCATTTCGTCAACGCGATCTCGAATCCGACTGTCGCCAACGTCCCGACGCCCGGCCCGAGCGTATACCTATCGACGACCAGCTTCAGCGGGCCGCTCGGCGCCGAAACAGATCTCTATGTCGCGGATAGCGCGCCCGGGAACACCATGAACGGAGGCGCCCTCTCGGTCGTTGGCGGCCAGCCTCATAACAACCAGATGCCCACGCTCGTGATGAACTACTGCATCTGTCTCTTCGGCATCTTTCCGAGCCGAAACTAGAGCTTCAGTTGAAGACAACCTGATAGTCCTGGCGGTCCGGCGCCCTGGTGTGGATCGGCATGACATAGAGCTCGAAGCGAGGACCATCCTCGACCTCGGCGGCGTAGAATCCCTCGGGCATGACATCCTGTCTGGGGCCGTGAAAGATCAGCGTAAACGGCTTGTGCGGGAGCTCCGCCGGATACGGTCGTTCGCTCACGTCGATCTGGGCCAATCGCAATGCATGATGGCGACCTTCGAACCGGAATAGCTTGTTCAGATGCGGCGTGAAATCCTCGTGCTGCGGCGACGATGTCATGGTCGGTCCCTCTCCTCTCGGTCCCATTGATCGCCGAGCCTTCGAAATCAAGCCTTCGAAATCAAGCCTTCGAAATCAAGCCTTCGATGTCAATACTCGGATGTCAATGCGCGGACGTTCCAGTTGTCTGCTGGCACGCGGTTTCAATCGCCATGATCACCGTCAAGCGGGATGGGAAGCAAGGGCTCTGACGTGAATGAGAATGTAAAAATGGCGGCCGGCGACGCGGCAGAGCGCGACACACGCCAGCATGCGCTTCAGCCGGGACAGCCGACGCACTATCCCGATCGCCTCCGGCTGCCACTGTCCTTCGACACCGATCTGCTGGCGGCGGACCTCGCCCTGATGTCCGCCACGCCGTGGATCGACCATTTCGTCACGCAGAACTATGAGGGCAGCTGGAGCGCAATTCCGCTGCGGGCCGCGGCCGGCGCACGGCACCCGATCAAGATGATCTATTCCGACCCGACCGCGACTGAGTTCGAGGACACGCCGATGCTGGCCGCGTGCCCGTATTTCCGCACCGTCCTGGCAAGCTTCGCCTGCCCGCTGCAGGCGGTGCGCCTGATGCGGCTGACGCCCGGCTCGATCATCAAGGAGCATACCGACCACGACCTCCGCTTCGAGCAAGGCAGCGTGCGGCTGCACATCCCCGTGATCACCAATCCGAACGTGGAATTCGAGCTCAACCGGCGCCGTGTGATCCTCGATGCCGGCAGTTGCTGGTATTTGCGACTGTCCGATCCACACCGGGTTGCCAATCGCGGCAAGATCGACCGCGTCCATCTCGTCATCGACGCGGTCGTGAACGATTGGGTGGCCTCGCTCTTCACAGCCGCGATGCAAGGACAGGGATAAGCATGATCCGGAAAAGTGTGAAGCGGTTTTCCCTCGCGACAAACGCGGAACGCGTTTGCGCGGAGATCATGCTCAAACAAAGAGCTAAAGCGCGATGACGTTTCAATTAAATCTCATCGCGCTTTAGGACAAGGACAGAAGCAGGATGCTGTCGCCCGGGCTCGCGCGATTCCGTACGGTGATGGAGGCTGACGCGGCGCTCCAGGAGCGGCTGAATCAGCCCGACGATCCCGCATCGTTCATCGCATCAGTCATCGCCTTGGCGAGGGGCCACGATATCGATCTCGATGCAAACGACATCGCGGCCGCGATCGCGAGCGGACGACAACTTCCAGCGGCGACCTCGGCCGATGACGGCGCAAGACTGCCGCCCGTTGGCTGGCTCCCGGTCCGGACCGGATGGCACGAGCAGGAGCTCTGGGTCGAATGGGCTTATGTCGGGCCCGAGCCGTTCCGTGAGCCGTTCTTCGAACACAGCGTGGTCCGCTGGCGCGCCAAGCCATTCAACCGCCTGTTCCGGTATGCAACGCCATTCGACGCGCTCGCTGAGGCGCAGCGGCAGCGTCCCCATCTGGCGCCGACCGGATTCATCTTCCACATGTCCCGTTGCGGTTCGACGCTGGTGTCACAGATGCTGGCCGGGAGCCCGCACCACATCGTCATCTCGGAAGCGGAGCCGATCGATGCGGTCGTGCGGGCGCGGCGCGCCTCGCCCGATCTGACCGAAGAGAAGCAGGTTGCAATGCTGCGCACGATGGTCGGCGCGCTCGGCCAGGTGCGATCCAGCGAACAGCAGCATCTCTTCGTCAAGCTCGACAGCTGGCACACGCTCGCGCTGCCGCTGTTTCGCCGCGCATTCCCTGATACGCCGTGGATCTTCATCTATCGCGAGCCGGTTGAAATTCTGGTTTCGCATTCCCGCAGGCGCGGCATGCACATGGTTCCGGGATTGCTCGGCGATGTCTTCGACGAGGCGCCGCCGGAGGCAGAGGCAAGCCTCGACGCCTATTGCGGGCATGTTCTTAGCCTGATTGGCGAGAGCGCTCTGCAGAACCACGCGCGCGGCGCGAGCCTGCTGATGAATTACACTGATCTGCCGGAGGCTATCTGGACCGATGTGCTGCCGCATTTTGACATAAGCTGCAGCGCCGCCGGCCGCGCTGCCATGGCGCGCGTCGGCCAATATGACGCCAAGAACCCGAGCCGGCCGTTCGCCGGCGATAGTGTCGCAAAGCGCGAGGCGGCGACGCCGGCGATCGTGAGCGCGGCCAGCCAGCTCAGCGCCCTCCATGCCAGGCTCGAGGCGCTGCGGCTGGGGACCGATCGCTCCCATTCACTCCGCGACACCATGAGCGAAGATCGCGGAAAGATTGAGCACGACCGACCATGACTGATCCGTCGCAAGCCGTCATCGAGATTGCCTCGCCAGCAGGCCATTTGCGCCTGCGCCCGGAGCGAGACGAGGATGACGATTTTCGTTTCGCGCTGTTCTGCCAATCGCGGCCGACGGAATTGGCGTTGATGCCTGTCGACCCTGTCGCGCATGAGCAATTGATGCGCATCCAGTACCGTGGCCAGACGATGACCTATCGCACCAACTTCCCCGGCGCTCGCTTCGATATCATTGAGCGCGGGGGATCTGCGATCGGACGGCTGGTCACTGATCGTGCCGGCCGTCATATCGCGATTGTCGATTGGGCAATCATGTCAGAGATGCGCGGGCGCGGCATCGGCACGGCAATCATGCAGTCCCTCATGGAGGAGGCCCGGCAGACAAAGCGCGAGGTCCGCCTCAAAGTCGTATCCAGCAACGAAGCGGCGCTGCGGCTCTATCTGCGCCTCGGCTTCGCGCCAGTGGAGGAGATGCCGCTCTATACGGAGCTCGCGTGGAATGTCGGCGGATCGCACGACGGATGATGGGAGGGTTGTGTTTGGAGACAGCCCGCCTGCGCCCTTCGGGCTACGGCGTGGCAGCCTTCGCTAGCTTCGCTCAACGCTGATTTGGGCTGGCTTGCCCAGCCGTAGCTCGCAACGCGAGCGAAGGCTGGTGGGGGAGGCAGGACTCGAACCTGCGAAGCCATGAGGCGGCTGATTTACAGTCAGCTCCCTTTGCCACTCGGGACACTCCCCCGCTCGACGGCAGCACAATCGGGCCGGACCTTGCCGGCGGACCGAAGACGGCCATGGAACGTGAAGGCCGCGACAGCCCGGAAGGGGGCGCGACCGGGCGCGTTTATGGGCGATGCGGTGGGGCAAAGTCAACCGAGGCGAACAGCTAAAATGGCCCTCCAAGCCACCCAAATTGCCATATTCCGGCACCCGTGACACAAGCGAGGCCATGAAGGATAAAAAATTTGCCCCGAGGGGGCCCCGCGGCGGGGCTAAGCCCTTCAACAAAACAGGGAAATCGGCTGGCCGGCCGGCCTGGCGCGAGCGCGATTCGCACGCCGACGGCCCCGTCATCCTCTACGGCTGGCACACCGTCACCATGGCACTCGCCAATCCGCAGCGGCGGATCCGCAAGCTGACGCTGACCGAGAACGCCGCACGGCGCCTGGCCGATGAAAATATCCAGACCCGGATCGCGCCCGAGATCGTCCGGCCGCAGGAGATCGACCGCCTGCTGTCGCCCGACGCCGTGCATCAGGGGCTGCTCGCCGAGGCCGATCCCCTGCCCTCGCCCGATATCGAGACCTTGAAGCAGGAAGGCATGGTGCTGGTGCTCGACCAGATCACCGATCCGCACAATGTCGGCGCCATCCTGCGCTCGGCCGCGGCGTTTGCGGTGAAGGCGATCGTCACCACCGCGCGCCACAGCCCGGAAGCAACTGGCGTGCTGGCCAAGGCCGCCTCGGGCGCGCTGGAGCTGGTGCCCATGATCACGGTGCAGAACCTCGCGCGTGCGCTGAACGAATTGAACGACCGCGGCTTCCAGACTGTCGGCCTCGACAGCGAAGGCCAGGAAGATATCTCTGATATCACGTTGCGCGAGCCGCTCGCTTTGGTGCTCGGCGCCGAAGGCAAGGGCCTCAGGCAATTGACGCGCGAGACCTGCAGCGTCGTGGCCCGGCTCGACATGCCCGGCGAGATCAAGAGCCTCAACGTCTCGAATGCCGCAGTGCTCTCGCTCTATGTCGGTGCTGTCAGGCTGGGCTTGATGAAGCGCTAGGCGTCGCCGCGCATCTCCCGACGATGCCATAATACGCCTGTTTTGCTCGACGGATCCAACGAATTTCGGTTTTTTAGAAATGATGGACTTGAACAGCGGGCCGATCCGCGCTGATCGCCCATCGCGAGCTCATCGCGCTTCAAGTTCTTGATTTCGCTGTCCCCGGCTACTGTGCATGGGGTTGTTTTCGAGACAACGCAAAGCGCCCGTCCGCATCACGCGAACGGGCGCTTGGTTGGCTCAGCCGATCAGAGATCAGTAGTAGCGGCGCAGCACGCGGTGGCCGCCGTAATACGGCTGATAGCGATGGGCGTAGCCATAGCGCGGACCATAGCCGTAATGCGGGCGCGGCAGGTAGCCGTAGCGCGGACCGTAGCCGTAGCGATATGGACGGTAGTACGGGCGGTGGTGATAGCCGTACGGCGCGACGGCGGCAGCGCGATAGCCATAGCCGTAGCCGTAATTGGCGGGGGCGACGACCGCGTCTTCCTGATAGGTCGGGGTCGGCGCGAAGGCGCCCGGACCGGTGTAGGTCGGGCCCTGGTTGACGTAGTAATATTGCGAGGACGGCTCGGCGAGGCGCTCATAGCCATAACCGTAGCCGGCGCCGTAGCCATAACCGCCGCAACCGGTGTTGCAGCCGGAATAGACCGGAGCAACCGGCTGGCACGGGTTGAAGCCGCAGGCCATGGCGGGCGCAGCGCCCACAAACATCACGGCAGCCGCCGCGACCAGTCCCGAAATCATCTGACGCATTACTCTCTCCTGTTGATTTCCGTCTTGTTGGATTCTGACGTTTCTTAACCCGGCGGCTTGCCGGGCATTCCTGCACGTGGCCGTGGCCGTGGCCGTGGTGGTCGCGGACGGTCGTTGATCTCTGGCGCCAGGATCACCGGCGGCGGGTTGACCGGCACATCCATTTGCGGCGGCAGCGGCGCGGACGATGCGCCCCAGCTTTGGTGGTAGCTCTCCGCCGGCTTCGGCAATTTGCGGTTCGCGGGCGGTTCGACCTCGAGGCGGCCATAGCCGGGCTGCAAGCCCATGCTCGGATAATAATGGCCGACATCGGACGGCTGCCGTTCCGGGACGTACACTCCGCCATAGATCGTGGGCTGCACCTGGACGCCCTTGCCGAGGCCCCAGACGCCTTCGACCACAGCGTAGGACGCGTCGATATTGTTGATGATGATGGGCACGCCGGGACGGCTCGGCACGACGATATCGAAACCACCGCCGGCAAAGGCCGTCGCGGGCAGTCCGATCAGAAAGATTGCGAGCGCGGATGCGCGCATGGAAGCACCCCGGTTATCCGGCCCGCAAACTATCCGATCGCGACGCAGAGAGGGTTAAGGACAGCTGACCAAATTCAGGTAAGCCTAACGCGTAAGGATCTCGCGCTGCTCAAATGCTGCGACGCGCACTAGCGAAGTGTTAACGCGAAATGGCATCCGCGCACCGATGTGCCTGCAGTTGCGTGGCACGGACTGCACATCCTCGGCGCGCTCACGTCGATGTGACCCCGGAAGCCCGGAACGACGACCGAAGGTCGTACTTAGCACTGATCTCAACAAAGTGGAGGAAGTGCCATGACGAGCCTGAAGCTAGTTGGCTTGGCCGCAATCGTCGCGTCTGCGCTGGCGACACCAGCCCTCGCGCAAACCACGGCTGACAATGCGGCCCGCTGCGCAGGTCTCTTCCAGGATCCCAGCTGCCAGAATATCGCTCCCGGCTATTCCGCCAGCGACCGGGCCTATCGCCGCCGGCACATGGCTCATCGGCAGATGAATCCGAATGAAGAAACACAATCGGGCTTCTGGCCGGTCGACACCGCGGGCGCGGTGGCCGGCGCGGCCGTCGGCACCGCGGCTGCGGTCGCCACCGCCCCGTTCCAGGGCTGGGGCAATTCCTACGCGAGCTACGATCGCAGCGGACCCGGCTGGTACGGCGACTGGAACGCCTATGCGGCCCGCAACGGCATCGTGTGCAGGCCCGGTACCTGGTTCAAGGGCGAAGACGGCCGGCAGCACCTCTGCCAATAAGGCCTGATGTCAGGCGAAACGGTTCAGGCGGCCCTGTGGGCCGCCTGTTTCGTGCCGGGGCAAAACGCCGACGCGGGTTCTGGCACTTGTCAATCAAGTCTGGTATTGCGACGCGCGGACGGGTGGCCCGGCACGTGCTGGCCCCGCTTCCTCAAGCGCGTCGCCGGCTTAGCTCAGCGGTAGAGCAGCGGTTTTGTAAACCGAAGGTCGGGGGTTCAATCCCCTCAGCCGGCACCACGATATCAGGTAGTTAGCTGACATCGTCCACTGAGGTGTCCCCGCACTGTCCCCGCGCTCCTGCAGAGCCTGCCAGAATGCCTCGATGGCCGCGGTGGCCTCTTTCTGGAAGGCCGGGTCGAACTCGGCATAGCGTTCCGTGACGCCCTTTCCGTGCCCGAGCTGGCCCTGGACCTCCCATTTCGGAACGCCCTTGGAACGCATCCAGCGGCCCAAGGTGTGGCGCCAGGAATAAAGCGTCACCTCATCATCCAGCTTTGCCCGCGTCCTCCCCTTCCTCCAGGCCGTCCTGACCGACTTTACCGCCCGCCCCTCGAACTCAATCACCGGGCCTGACGGCTTCCGCAGCGGCAGCAGGATGGCCTTAACGAACGGCGGCATCTTCACCACCGGGCGCCGCTTTTTGTTTTGCTTCCGGCCCGGCTTGTTGAGGTAGATGAGGTCGGCTTCAAAGTTGAGCTGGACCCAGTCCATTTGCAGGATGGCGGCAGGACGGGCCGTGGTGGCGATGAGGAGGACGTTGAGGAGCCAGACATGGTCCCGCAGCTCACCGAGGAGCGTGCGGCCTTCGTCAAGGGTTACAGGCCGCCCCATGGGCTCCTGCTCGCCGACCTCTAGCAAGGTGAACGGCGGGACCGAGGATACCTCCCCCTTCTTCCACGCCATGCGGACTGCGGCACGGCCTGTGCTGATGATGTTGTTGATGGTTTGTGGTGCGAGGCCGCGTTCGACCAAAACGGTTCTAAACCGCTCCTGTTCGGTGAAGGAGCAAGCCTCAGCCACGGACTTTTCGCCGAACTGGTTGAGCCAGTGGTCGCAGTGACCTTTGGTTGTCGGCGGATGAGAGGTGAATTGCCCGCGCTTGTCCCAGTAGCGGGCAATCACTTCCGCCATTTTGACTTCCTCGACCGGTGCCTCCGGCTGCGCCTGCAGCACGTACCAGTCGTTCAGTCGCTGTTTGGCTTCCTCAAAATCCGACGTGCCGAGAGAGACGCGCTGGGTCCCGCTCCCTTCCCTCCAGCAGCGATACCAGGCGGAGGAGCCTTTGCGCTGTCCGAGCCAATACCGTCCGAGCTGGAATTGTCGCTTGGTGTATCGTCCCACGGGCGCGTCCCCTTGATAATCACGTCAGCCAGCTCGATGCCCATGTACCTGACACCGTCGGCACCAAACTGCTTTGACAAAATCCGCTTCTTACCCGTCCACCGCTTGATGGTGGAAAG
>Ga0209148_1001257_pt1 | contig 14034 bp, 14 predicted proteins | sample AraplaCol_mMF_r2_2_FD_184288 | JGI IMG/M metagenome (GOLD analysis project Ga0209148, IMG submission 184288) | Arabidopsis root microbial communities from North Carolina, USA - plate scrape CL_Col_mMF_r2 (SPAdes) (version 2) | ecosystem: Host-associated > Plants > Roots > Endosphere | place...
CCAGCGCGCACGCCGCCGTCGATCACGGTGAGGTCGTGCTCGTGAGTCACCAGCTGCCGATCTGGATGGTGGCCAGGACCGTGCAGGGCAAGCCGCTCGCCACCGACCCGCGGCACCGCCGTTGCACGCTCTCGAGCATCACCACAGTGGCATGGGATCCCGGCGCCGGCCGCGACGGCACCGGTGCCTTCGCCGAGGTCGACTATCAGGAACCTGCGGCAGCATTGCTGGCAGAATCCATCGACCTGGGAGCAGTGTGAGGGGCAGCACCGTGAAGGCCGGCACCGTGAAGGCCGGCACCGTGAAGCGCCTCAGGCTCCTCGCGCTGCTGACGGTCGCCCTCTCGCTCGCGCTCGCGGGGTGCGCGAGCGACTCGCTCGCCACCGACTACAACTCGCATGACGCGAACGGCAACTACGTCTCGCCCGACGGGACGACGAAGACCATCGCTCCTGCCAACCGAGGCGCGGCCGTCACCTGGTCGGGCACCACGGAGCGCGGCGACACCATCTCGAGCCGCGACTACCTCGGCAAGGTCGTGCTGCTCAACTTCTGGTATGCGGCCTGCGGGCCGTGCCGTGCCGAGGCGCCCCGGCTCGAGAAGCTCAACGCGACCTACGCGCCGAAGGGCGTGGTGTTCGTGGGCGTCGACGTCGAGGACACGGCACCGACCGCGTTGAGTTTCGAGCAGGCCCACGGCGTGACCTATCCGTCGATCCTCGATGCCCAAGACGGTGCGGTGAAGCTGGCGTTCGCCGGCAAGATCTCGCCGAACGCCGTGCCGACCACCCTGGTGATCGACGCGAAGGGCCGGGTCGCCGCGCGGTTCACCGGTCTGATCACGAGCCCGTCGCTGGTGGCGACGATCCTCGATCAGACGCTCGCCGAGTCGTCATCGTGAGCGCGACGTGAACCCGGGCGCGGTCGTCCTGAACGGCGGCCTCTGGCTCGCCGTTCCGATCGCCATCGCGGCCGGGTTGCTGTCGTTCCTCTCGCCGTGCGTGCTGCCGTTGGTTCCCGGCTACCTGGGATACGTGAGCGGGGTCACCAGCGGTCGAGAGAAGACGCGAGGGCGGATGCTGGCCGGCGTCGGCCTCTTCGTCGCCGGCTTCTCGGTGGTCTTCCTCGCAGTCTCGCTGCTGATCGGCACCGTCGGAGTCTTCGTCACCCAGTACACCGACGTCATCCTCCGGGTCGCGGGCGTGGTCGTGATCCTGATGGGCATCGTGTTCATCGGCCAGGTCAGCTTTCTGCAGCGCACCATCAAGCCGGGCTGGCAACCTCGGACCGGCCTGATCGGCGCGCCCCTGCTCGGCATCGTGTTCGCGGTCGGCTGGACGCCCTGCGTCGGCCCGACCCTGATCGCGGTGTCGTCGATGGCGCTCGACCAGGGCGATCTGTGGCGGGCTCTGCTGATCGGCGTCGCGTACTGCGTCGGGCTCGGCATCCCGTTCCTGCTGGTGGCCATCGGCTTCGGCTGGGTCGGCAGCTCGGTGCAGTGGGTGAAGCGCCACATCCGCGCGGTCAACATCGCGGGCGGCGTGCTGCTGATCCTGATCGGCATCCTGATGGTGTCCGGACTGTGGCGCGGCATCATCTCGGCCTTCGGGGCGGTGATCGATGGCTTCCAGAACCCCCTTTGACGATGACGGCAGTTCGGCGGCCGGCGACCCGCTGCGCCCCTCGGATCATGTCGACGGCGTGCCCGTCGACGACGCGACGGTCACCCAACCCCGGCTGAATCTGCTCGGCTACCTGCGCTTCTTCTGGCGCCAGCTGACCAGCATGCGCACCGCGCTGATCCTGCTGCTGCTCCTGGCCCTGGGTGCCGTGCCCGGCTCCCTGGTGCCGCAGCGCAGTTCCGACCCGAACGGCGTCGTCGCCTATCAGGCCAACAATCCGGACACCTTCAAGGTCCTGGATTCGCTTGGTCTGTTCAGCACCTTCACCTCGCCGTGGTTCTCGGCCATCTACCTGCTGCTGTTCGTCTCGCTGGTCGGCTGCATCATCCCGCGGCTGAAGCACCATCTCGACGCGCTGCGCGCGAAGCCGCCCAAGACGCCGGCCCGCCTCGAGCGTCTGGTCGGGTTCAGCTCGGTGACCACGACGACGGATGCCGCCACCGCCATCGCCGAAGCCCGCTCGCTGCTGAAGCGGCAGGGCTACCGCGTCGCCGACTACGAGCACTCGGTCTCGGCCGAACGCGGCTACCTGCGCGAGACCGGCAACCTGATCTTCCACATCGCCTTGGTCGGCATCCTGCTGACGGTGGGCGTCTTCGGCAGCTTCGGCTACACCGGGCAGCGCATCCTGGTGCAGGGCGAGGCGTTCACCAACGTGATCAGCGACTACGACTCCTATGAACCGGGGCGGTTCGCGACCGAGAATTCGCTGCAGCCGTTCCAGGTGCGCCTCGACGCCTTCCATCCGAAGTACGCGGCGCAGTCGAACGGCACCTGGGCCGCCGAGGACTTCGCGGCGGACCTCAGCACGCGCGTTCCCGGCGGCGCGTGGACCTCGCAGACCCTCAAGGTCAACGCACCCGTCGAGATCGGCGGCACCCAGGTCTACCTGCTCGGCAACGGATTCGCCCCGGTGGTCACCGTGAAAGACCCGACGGGCAGCGTCGTCTACTCCGGCCCGGTCGCCTTCCTCTCGCAGGACAACAACCTCACGAGCACGGGCGTCATCAAGGTGCCGGACGGCCTGGCGAAGCAGGTGGCGTTCCAGGGCTTCTTCTGCCCGACCCCGGTGATCACGACCACCGGATGCCAGTCGATCTCGCCCTATCTGTCGACCGACGCCAAGGCCCTCCCCGTGCTGCAGCTCTCGGTCTTCACCGGAGATCTCGGGCTCGACAAGGGTGCTGCGGTCAATCAGTACTCGCTCAACGAGGACAAGCTGACCAAGATCGCCGGCTTCCGCACGGCGGTGCCGGGGCTCGACCTGCACGTCGGCGAATCCGCCGACCTCCCCGACGGGCTCGGGTCGATCGAGTTCACCGGGATCAAGCGCTTCGTGAGCGTCGACATCCATCACGATCCGACGCCGATGTACGCGCTGCTGTTCGCCCTGCTCATCCTCGGCGGGTTGCTGCTCAGCCTGTTCGTCCCTCGCCGGCGCGTGTGGATCAAGGCGATCCCCGGAGCCGGCACGAAGCCCACCCGGATCGAGTACGCCGGGCTAGCCCGCGGCGAGGATCCCACGCTGGCGAGGGCGGTCGCCGAGCTGGCGCAGCGCCATCAGCAGCACCTGGACGGGCTGACCGACACGGCGGATCACTCGGGCGGCGAACGTAGGATGACCTCGTGACCCCCGCAACGCTCGCCGCGTACTCCGTCGTGGCCGTCTACTCGGCGATGGCCGTCTACGTGCTGGCCTTCGCCGCCTTCGCCCTCGACTTGTCGAAGCGGTCGGCGATCGCGCAGGCCTCGTCGCCGACCCGCGCGACGGCCGCGGGCGCGAAAGCGCCCGCGCCGCTGTCCCGGGCAACGTCCGGCAGCGCGGGAGCCGCGAAGGGCACGACCACCGTTCTTGACAAGGCCGCCCCGCCCGCCGTGCCGACCTCGTCCCTGGCGGGCCAGGCGTCCCGCTTCCAGCGCACCGCCTACGCCCTGGTGATCGTCGGCTGGGTGGTGCATGTCGCCGCCCTCGTGCTGCGCGGTCTGGCGGAGGGGCGCGTCCCGTGGTCCGACCTCTACGGATTCGTCGTGACCGGCACCGGGATCATGGTCGGCGTCTTCGTCGTCATCCAGGTCTGGCGTGACCTCAGGTTCTTGGGCGCGTACATCATGGCGGTCGTCGTCCTGCTGCTCGGCCTGGCCAGCGTCAACTTCTACGTTCCGGTCGAACCGCTCAACCCGGCGCTGCAGTCGGCCTGGCTGGTCATCCACGTCTTCGTCGCGACCCTGGGCACGGGCTTCTTCGCCGTGGGCGGCGGCTTGTCGATCGCACAGCTGCTGCAGACCCGTCGCGAGGCGGGTGGGTTGACTCGCGTGCCGTTCCTGGCGACGTTCCCGGCGTCCGAGGTGCTCGAGAACATCGCATACCGGGTGATCGTGGTCGGCTTCGCGTTCTGGACCTTCACCCTGATGGCCGGCGCGATCTGGGCCGAGCGGGCATGGGGCCGTTATTGGGGCTGGGACACCAAAGAGGTCTGGACCTTCATCATCTGGGTCGTCTTCGCCGGCTACATCCACGCCCGCGCGACCCGCGGGTGGCGCGGATCGCGATCGGCGTGGCTGGCCATCATCGGCTTCGCCGCGGTGATGTTCAACTTCACGATCGTGAACCTGTTCTTCAAGGGATTGCACGCCTACACCGGCCTGTGACACGGCGGGCCTGATCATAAATCCGGCCGAAAACGACTGATTCCGAAGGCATCCGACCCGCTACGCTGTCGGAATCGAGAGTCGGAGGTCGATGTCCCCCGTGAGTGCAACGCCCCAGATCGCCCTGCGCGGACTGCGCAAGGTCTTCGGCAAGGTCGTCGCCGTGGACTCGGTCGACCTCGAGATCGGCGACGGCGAGTTCTTCGCGATGCTGGGGCCCTCCGGGTCGGGCAAGACGACGGTGTTGCGGATGATCGCCGGCTTCGAGCGTCCGACCAGCGGCAGCGTCATCCTGGGCGGTGTCGACGAGACGGCCCTGCCGGCCTTCCGGCGCGACGTGAGCACGGTGTTCCAGGACTACGCGCTCTTCCCGCACATGACCGTCGGCCAGAACGTGGCGTACGGCCTGAAGGTCCGCGGCGTGGGCGGAGCCGAGCGCACCCGCCGCGTGGGCGAGGCCCTCGAGATGGTGCGGCTCGGTGACCTCGGCGCGCGCAAGCCCGGCGAGCTCTCGGGCGGTCAGCGTCAGCGGGTCGCGCTCGCGCGCGCCCTGGTCACGCGCCCGAAGGTGCTGCTGCTCGATGAGCCCCTCGGCGCTCTCGACCTCAAGCTGCGCGAGCAGATGCAGCTCGAGCTGAAGTCCATTCAACGCGAGGTCGGCATCACCTTCCTGTTCGTCACGCACGACCAGGATGAAGCCCTCACCCTCTGCGACCGGCTGGCGGTCTTCAACGCGGGCCGCATCGAGCAGGTGGGTGCCCCCGCCGAGGTCTACGAGCACCCGTCGAGCGCGTTCGTCGCCGGATTCGTCGGATCGTCGAACGTGATCGGCGCCACCCAGTCGCCGAAGGTCTTGAAACGCGAGGGCACCTACGCCATCCGCCCCGAGAAGATCCGCGTGCTCACCGGATCAGCCAAGCCGGCCGCGGGTGAGTTGCACGTCGCCGCGACGATCCGCGAGGTGGTCTACGCCGGTCCGACCACCCGCGTGGTCGCCGACGGGCCCGACGGCCTGCTGCTGTCGGCGACGATCCTCAACGACGAGTCACCGGACTCGGCCGGTCTGTCGCGTGGCGAGAAGGCCACGCTGGCCTGGCACGAGAACGCGGTGCGCGAGCTGGTCTCGTAACCGGCACCCCCTGAACCTCACACCCACAGCACACGAGAGGAACATCATGATCCGAATCGGCAAGTTTGCGACAGCAGTGGCGGTGACCGCCGCCCTGCTGGTCGCGGTGACCGGCTGTTCGACCAGCGGGACGGGCGGCTCCGGCGGCTCGACCGGCCCGTCGGTGCCCAAGGTGCCCGAGCTGAAGAAGCTCGGCGCCAACGAGAACGCGCTCAATCTCATCGTCTGGGCGGGCTACGCCGAAGACGGCTCCGACGACCCGACGGTCGACTGGGTGACCCCGTTCGAGAAGCAGACCGGATGCCAGGTCAACGCCAAGACGGCGGGCACCTCCGACGAGATGGTGCAGCTGATGCGCACCGGTCAGTACGACGGGGTCTCGGCCTCGGGCGACGCGACGCTGCGGCTCATCTACGGCGGCGATGTGGCCCCCGTGAACACGAGCCTCGTACCCAACTACGCGACCATCAGCGACTTCCTCAAGAAGAAGGCCTGGAACTCGGTCGGCGGCCAGATGTACGGCATCCCGCACGGCTGGGGCGCCAACCTGCTCATGTACAACACCAAGGACGTCACCGACGCCCCCGACTCGTGGGGCGCGGTGTTCGACGGCGCGTCGAAGTACGCGGGCAAGGTGACGGCCTACGACTCGCCGATCTACATCGCGGACGCGGCGCTCTACCTGTCGAAGACCGACCCCTCGCTGGGCATCAAGGATCCGTACTCGCTCACCGAGAAGCAGCTCGACGCCGCGGTCTCGCTGCTCAAGAAGCAGAACGCGAACATCGGCGAGTACTGGTCGGACTACACCAAGGAGGTGCAGTCGTTCGAGGCCGGCTCGACCGTGATCGGGACGACGTGGCAGGTGATCGCGAACCTCATCCAGGCGGATGCCAAGGTCGACGTCAAGACGATCGTTCCCAAGGAGGGCAGCACCGGCTGGTCGGACACCTGGATGATCTCGTCGAAGGCCAAGCACCCGAACTGCATGTACCAGTGGATGAACTGGATCACCTCGGCGAAGGTCAACGCCCAGGTCGCCGAGTGGTTCGGTGAGGCTCCCGCGCAGACGAAGGCCTGCGGCGAGACGTCCGACCCGGCCTTCTGCGACACCTACCACGCGACCGACGCCTCGTACGCCGCGCAGATCCACTACTGGACCACGCCGCAGAAGGCCTGCGTCGACGGGTCCGGCAAGACGGACTGCACCGCGTACTCGGAGTGGACGACGAAGTGGCAGCAGATCAAGGGATGACCTCCCGCGTCGCGTCGCAGCGGGGTCCGGTCTCGGCGTTCTTCGCCGGCCGGCCCCGCCTGCGGCTGGGCGTGCTGCTGACGCCGCCGCTGCTGTGGTTGCTGGTGGCGTATCTGGGGTCCATCGCCGTCCTGCTGATCACGGCGTTCTGGAGCGTCAACGGTTTCACGGGCGCGGTGCAGCCCGACTTCACGCTCGCCAATCTGCAGAGCCTGGTGAGCGATCCGCTGTACCGCGAGGTCGCCCTGCGCACCCTCCTGGTCGCGCTGGGCGTGACGGTGATCGACGCCGTGGTGGCGTTCCCGATCGCGTTCTACATGAGCAAGGTCGCATCGCCGCGCGCTCGGATCGCCCTGCTCGTCGCGGTGACCACCCCGCTGTGGGCCAGTTACCTGGTGAAGGCCTATGCCTGGCGCATCCTGCTGGAGCCCAACGGCCCGATCGACCTCGTGACCGGCGGCCATAGCCCCGGCTACGGGCTGCCGGCCACCGTCATCACGCTGGCCTATCTGTGGCTGCCGTACATGATCATCCCGGTGTTCGCGGGCTTCGACCGGGTGCCCGACTCGCTGTTCGAGGCCAGCGCGGACCTCGGCGCAGGCACCGGACGCACCGTGCGGTCGATCGTGCTCCCGCTCGTCTTCCCCGCCATCGCCGCCGGGTCGATCTTCACCTTCTCGCTGAGCTTCGGCGACTACATAGCCGTGACGATCGTGGGCGGCAAGACGCAACTGCTCGCCAACCTCATCTACGGCCAGCTGGTCACGGCCAACAACCAGCCGCTGGCCGCGGCGCTCTCGATCGTGCCCCTCGTGGCGATCATCCTGTACCTGGTGGCGATGCGTCGCACCGGAGCCCTGGAGAACGTCTGATGCACCTGCCCCGCTCCCTGCGCATCACGTTGCGGATCTTCATGGTCCTCGGGCTCATCGTGCTCTACGTGCCGCTCGCGCTGGTCGTCGTCAACTCGTTCAACGCCTCGCGCACCTTCGCCTTTCCGCCCACGGGCTTCACCGTCGAGTGGTGGATCGCCGCCTCGCACAGCGCCGGTGCCCTGCGAGCGCTCGGCACTTCCGTCATCGCGGGGCTCGGCGCGACGGCGATCGCGCTGGTGCTCGGCACCATGGCGGCGTTCGCCGTGCAGCGCTACCGCTTCTTCGGCAAGCAGACGATCAACTTCCTGGTGGTGCTGCCGATCACCCTGCCCGGCATCGTGACCGGCATCGCGCTCAACGCGACCTTCGTGTCGGTGCTCGGCCCGCTGGGTGTCGCGCTGGGCATCGGCACGGTGATCGTCGGACACGCCACCTTCTGCATCGTCATCGTCTACAACAACGTGCAGGCCCGGTTGCGCCGCACCGGCGTCTCGCTCGAGGAGGCGTCGTCGGATCTCGGCGCGACCACCTGGCAGACCTTCCGCTACGTCACGTTCCCCAGCATCCGGGGCGCGCTCGTGGCCGGAGCGCTCCTTGCCTTCGCGCTCAGCTTCGACGAGATCGTGGTCACCACCTTCACCGCCGGCGCGGAGGTGCAGACCCTGCCGATCTGGATCTTCGGCAACCTGTTCCGGCCCAACCAGGCGCCGGTGGTCAACGTGGTGGCGGCGGTGCTGACCATCGTGGCGATCGTGCCGGTGTGGCTGTCGCAGCGGGTGGACCGCGACTCCTTCACCAGCCGGGTGTAGCGCGACGCGCGGAGCGCCGCGAGTGAGCATCCGCCGCGTCGTCCGCTACGGCTGCGCGTCAAGCACTCGGTAACAGCGCTCGAGTCGGGCGCGCCACCAGCGGTCGCGATCCCCGTCGGCCGCGGGGTCGTCGAGCGCGCGCTCATCCACCTCGACCCGCCGCACTGCGATCGCGCCGTCGACGGCGATCAGGGGTACGACGGCGACGTCGCGCTCGAACAGTCCCACGGTGGCGAGACCGCAGTCGAAGTCGAGCTCGGGGATCGCGGCGGCGAGGTGGGCTCCCATCGAGATGCCCACCGAGGTCTCCAGCGCGCTCGAGACCACGACCGGCAGGCCGGCCTCTGCCACGATCGACAGCGCGCGATGGATGCCGCCCAGCGGCTGCGCCTTGATCACCAGCAGGTCGGCGGCCCCGGCACGGGCGACCGCGAGCGGGTCGTCCGCCTTGCGCACGCTCTCGTCGGCCGCGATGGGCAGCTGCCAGTCGTGCAGTCGGGATCGCAGCTCCGCCAGTTCGGCGACGGTCGCACAGGGCTGCTCCAGGTACTCGAGGTCGAAGCCGGCGAGCGCGTGTGCGGCGTGCTCCGCCTCGTCCACGTTCCAGCCGCCGTTGGCGTCCACCCGGATACGGCCCTCGGGCCCGAGGAACGCGCGTGCCGCCTTCACGCGTGCCACGTCATCCGCCAACTGCTGCCCCGGCTCGGCCACCTTCACCTTGACGGTGCGCGTCCCGGCGTACCGCGCGAGCACGTCGTCCACCTCGTCGGCGCGCACGGCCGGGAGGGTGGCATTGACCGGGATGCGGTCGCGCAGCGCGGCCGGCGGCTCGCGCCAGCCGAAGTCGATCGCGGCGCGCAGCCATGCGCTCGCCTCGGCGTCGTCGTATTCGGTGAACGGCGAGAACTCGGTCCAGCCGAACGGCCCGCGCAGCAGCATCGCCTCGCGCAGCTCGATCGAGCGGAAGCGGGTGATCAGCGGCAAGGCGACCAGGTGCGCATCGGCGAGCAGCTCATCGAGCGGGGGCAGATCGTCCGGCGACGGCATGGATGACAGTCTGCCGCAGCCCTGCCGCCGCGGTTCTCGCGTGGCTAGGCTGACCTCAGGCGCCGATCGGCCACCGCTGTCAGCCGTGAAGGGATTCCGATGAGCGTTCCACCTCCGCCCCGGCCGGGGACGATGCGTTCGGCCGGATCGGCATACTCGATCAACGCGACGCCGCAGCCCCGGCAGTACGGGTCGATCCCGGTGCAGGCGGCGGGCAAGACCGAGGTGATCACGCACGCCCCGACCCTCGGACAGTTCTGGCGCAGCGACGTGCGCCACACCACCGGCACGAGGCGGCCGCGCTGGGCCGGTCTGACCGCATTCTGGCTGGGCTTGGCGTCGATCGCGTTCCTGTTCTTCGGCGGTCTGATCGGCATTCCGCTCGTCCGGGACATCGCGTTGCCGCTCAGCGTCGTGGCGGGCTTCTTCGCGTTGATCGCGATCGTCGCCGGGATCGGGCGTGTGCTCGGCTGGTTCGGGCTGATCTTCGCGCTGATCGGCAACGCCTTCGTGATCGCCTGGCTGGTATCCGTCTTCGGCTAGCCGTCTCGGCCCGGCCGTAGGCTGGATGCCGTGGATGAGCCGACCCCGCAGCCCGAGCAGCCGACAGGTCTCGAGCCGGGCATGACGATCGTGCGCCGCGTGCGCGGTCCGCGGCGCTGGCCCGGGATCCTCTCGGGCGTTCTCGCGCTGGCGATGCTGGCGACGACGGCCCTCGGGATTCAGTTGGCCTCCCGCAACGAGCTCACACTCTCGACCTATTGCGCCTACGCGGCCATCGCATTCAGCGTGGCCGCGCTCGTCTTCGGGCTGATCGCGATCGCGAAACGGTGGGGGCGCGGCGCCGGCATCGCCGGAGCGGTGGTCGCGGTTCTGGGCAATCCGCTGGTGCTGCTCTACGGCTTGAGTGCGCTGGGCGGCTCGTGATGGGCGCCTCGTGATGGGCGCCCCATGATGGCCGGCTCCCGGCAGTGAAGCGGCTGCGGGTCGTCGCGCCGGGTGACGGGGTGCTGTCAGCGCTGCGTGACGCTCTCGCGGGCGGGGACGCGATCCTGGTCTCCGGTTCGGCCGGTGAGGTTCCCCCCGACGTGCCGGCGACGGTGGAGCAGCGTGTCGCCCTGGTCGTCGAGACCAGTGGATCGACGGGCCGCCCTAAGCGCGTCCAGCTGTCCGCCGACGCCCTGCTGGCCAACGCGGCCGCCAGTGAGTCGGCTCTGGGCGGTCCCGGGCAGTGGGTGCTGGCTCTGCCCACGCACTACATCGCGGGCCTGAACGTGCTCGCGCGGTCGCTCGCGGCCGAAACGGAGCCGGTGACCGTCGGCGGAGACCACTTCACGGCATCCGGTTTCGTCGACGCGGTGAGCAGGATGTCGCTGCCCGAGCGGTTCACGGCGCTGGTGCCCGCGCAGCTCGCCACCTTGCTCGACGACGCCGACGCGGCGACGGCCCTCGCCGGATTCGCGGCCGTGCTGGTCGGCGGCCAGGCGACGCCCCGTGCGCTCCTCGACCGCGCGACCGCCGCCGGAGTCCGGGTGCGTCGCAGCTACGGCTCGAGCGAGACCAGCGGCGGCTGCGTCTACGACGGGGTCCCGATCGGCACCACGACGGTCCAGGTCGTCGACGGCGAGATCTGGCTCGGCGGACCGGGACTGGCCGAGGGCTACCTCGGCGACCCCGAGCTGACGGCCGAGCGGTTCGTGACCGACTCGGGGGCGCGCTGGTTCCGCACGGCCGACGGCGGATCCTTCGACGGCGGCGTGCTCACGGTGACCGGGCGCCGAGACGAGGTGCTGATCTCGGGCGGCGTGAAGGTCGCGCTGGCGGCCGTGGAGCGGGTGCTCCGCGAGCAGCCGGGGTTGCACGACGCGGTGGTGGTGGCCGTGCCGGACGAGCGCTGGGGAGAGGTCCCGGTCGCGGTGACGGCATCGACAGCTTTCGACGCGGGCGCCGCGACGGCGGCCGTCGCCGCCGAACTGGGGGCCCCCGCCCGTCCCGCTCGGGTGGTGACCGCGCCGGCCCTGCCTCTGCTTCCCAGCGGCAAGGTGGATCGGCTCGCGGTGCGGGCGCTCGTGCGCGAAGAGGGCGAGCAGGGCGGCGCTGGGTAGACTGCGCGCGTGGCGAAGCAGCAGCGCATGGATCCCCGGAAGATCGAGCGGACGAGGCAGTCGAAGGGCGTGACGCCCTCGAAGCCGACCTCGGGCCGCAACCGCGGCAAGAGCGGGCACCCGGGTGGTCGCAAGGTCGGCGAGGTGCGGCCCGCCACCCTCCGCACCTGGATCGCGGGAGCCCGGCTGCAGACCCTGCTGCTTGCGATCGCGCCGGTCGTGCTCGGCACGGGAGCGGCATCCGTCGTGATGACGCACTGGTACGACCACTGGTTCCGAGCCGTGCTCGCGCTGGTCGTCGCCCTCGCGCTGCAGATCGGCGTGAACTTCGCGAACGACTACTCCGACGGCATCCGCGGCGTGGACACCAACCGGGTCGGTCCGCCGCGGCTGGTGGGCTCCGGTCGCGCCAAGCCGCGCGCCGTGCTGACGGTCGCGATCGTGTTCTTCGCCATCGCGGCGGTGGCGGGCGGCATCCTGGTGTGGCGCAGCGGGCAGTGGTGGCTGCTCGCGGTCGGCGCGGTCTGCTTGGCGGCCGCCTGGTTCTACACCGGCGGCAAGCACCCGTACGGGTACTACGCCCTCGGCGAGGTGGCCGTCTTCGTCTTCTTCGGCGTGGTCCCGGTTGCCGGGACGATGTTCACGCAAACCGGAACCGTCAACATCGAGGCATGGCTCGGCGGGGTCGCGCTCGGCTGCTTCGCCTGCGCCGTGCTCGTCGTGAACAATCTGCGCGACCGGGAGCGGGATGCGGTCAGCCGCAAGCGCACCCTGGCGGTGCTGCTCGGCGATCGGCCGACTCGAGCCCTGTACGTGGTGTTGATGCTGGTGCCCCTGGCCCTGCTGGCGTTCTACACGGTGTTCTACCTACAAGCCGGATACGTATTCTTCGTCGCGATCCTGGTGCTGCCGGCGATCGTCATCGTGCTGTTCGCGAAGACGGCGAGCGAGTATGTGACGGCTCTACGGCTCACGCTGTTCGCGTCGTTCGTCTACGGGGTGGCGCTAGCCGCAGCGCTGGCGTTCTAGCGGCGGGAAGCGGGAGGGCGCCACTCGCCGTCGGCGCCGTCCGCGTCGTCGACATCGGCGTCATCTTCGTCGGTCTCGGCATCCGCGGTCATCAGGACGACCCGGAACACGACGATCGCGGCGACCACGATGACCACGAGAGTCACGGCGCCCGCGACGAGCCAGGCAACCATGGTGGTCCTCCCTCTCTCAGTCGCCGACGGGCGCGGCGGGCGAGCCGGTGTGACGGGCCCACGCGCTCTTCCGCTCCTGAAGACTCTCAGAGGATGGTGGTCTCGGGCAGCGGAAAACCATGAAGGTTCGTACAGGAACGGACATCGGGCCGGAAACGCTTGACGGCGACGGATACCGTCTGAACCGTGCTCCCCGCGAGACCGGCTCCCACCAACGCCGCGCAGGCCTCGACGTCTCGTGTCCGCCGGTCATCGTCGAGGTGGACGAGGCTCGCCCGCAAGATCCTGCGGCGACTGCGTCGCGCGGTGCGCCACGAAGTCCACGCCTCCTACCGGCGGCAGGCCATCCAGCCGAACGTCGTCTTCTACGAGTCGTTCGCCGGCAACGGGATGCTGGACAATCCGGAGGCGATCTTCCGCGCCCTGCTCGCCGACCCCGAGTTCGCCCACCTGCGCCACGTCTGGGCGTTGCGCAGCAAGCGCGAGAACCGCAATGTCGTTCGGGAGTTCGCCCACGATCGTCGCGTGCGGTTCGTGCGGATGGGGTCGGTCGGATACTTCCGAGCGCTCGCGCGCAGCGGGTGGTTGGTGAACAACGCCACCTTCCCGACCGAGTTCTCGAAGCGCGCAGGGCAGACCTACCTGAACACCTGGCACGGCACCCCGCTCAAGAGGATGGGCTACGACATCAACGATCGCGCCTCGCGGGTCGCCAACGTGGTGCGGAACTTCCTCCAGGCCGACTACCTGGTCGCGGCCAACCCGTTCATGATCGAGCAGATGTACGAGCGCGCTCACCGCCTCGACAACATCTTCGGCGGGAAGATCATCGACGAGGGCTACCCGCGCATCGACCTGCAATTCGTCGACGAGGCCAAGCGCACGGCCGAGCGTGCTCGGGTGGCGGAGGAACTCGGGATCGACCTCGGTGAGCGGAAGATCATCCTGTATGCCCCCACCTGGAAGGGCACCAACTTCAACCGCCCCGAGGACGACATCGACGAACTGCTCGAGCGGGTGACCGAGCTTCGCCGGGGAATCGACGAGTCGCGGTACGTCGTCGTGCTCAAGTCTCACCAGGTCGTGCACCGCTTCGCCGCGCACCGACCGGAGTTGGCGGGGGTGCTCATCCCCAATGAGCTGCCGACGAATGCTCTTCTCGCGGTCACCGACATCCTGGTCACCGACTACTCGAGCATCTTCTTCGACTTCCTGGCCTCGGGCAGACCCATCGCGTTCCTGACGCCGGACATCGACGACTACGCCGGCTATCGCGGGCTC
>Ga0209148_1001258_pt1 | contig 14017 bp, 13 predicted proteins | sample AraplaCol_mMF_r2_2_FD_184288 | JGI IMG/M metagenome (GOLD analysis project Ga0209148, IMG submission 184288) | Arabidopsis root microbial communities from North Carolina, USA - plate scrape CL_Col_mMF_r2 (SPAdes) (version 2) | ecosystem: Host-associated > Plants > Roots > Endosphere | place...
TCACATCCTGGACATCGGCCCCGGTGCCGGCGTGCACGGCGGTGCCATCGTCGCCGAAGGCACGCTCGACCAGGTACTCGCCTCGCCCCGCTCGGTCACCGCGAAGTACCTGAGCGGCGAGCGCGGCATCGCGGTACCCGAGAAGCGCCGCGAAGCCCGCGACGACCAGTGGATCGAACTGAAGGGTGCCAGCGGTAACAACCTCAAGGACGTGGACGTCAGTATTCCTGTCGGCGTGTTCACCTGCGTGACCGGCGTGTCCGGCTCGGGCAAGTCCACGCTCATCAACGACACGTTCTATCGCCTCGCCGCCATGCAACTCAACGGTGCAGGCGAGCAGCCGGCACCGTACGAATCCATCGAAGGCCTCGAGCTGTTCGACAAGGTGGTCGACATCGACCAGTCGCCGATCGGTCGTACGCCGCGCTCCAATCCCGCGACGTATACGGGGCTGTTCACGCCGCTGCGCGAGCTTTACTCGCAGGTGCCGGAAGCGCGCCAGCGCGGCTATACGCCCGGTCGTTTCAGCTTCAATGTGCGCGGCGGACGCTGCGAAGCCTGCGAAGGCGACGGCATGATCAAGGTGGAGATGCACTTCCTCCCCGACGTCTACGTTCCGTGCGACGTGTGCCACGGCAAGCGCTACAACCGCGAAACGCTGGAAGTGCTGTACAAGGGCCACACCATCGCCGACGTGCTCGACATGACCGTGGAGGACGCGTTCAAGCTGTTCGAGAACGTGCCGGTGATCGCGCGCAAGCTGGAAACGCTGCGCGCAGTGGGACTCGACTACATCAAGCTCGGCCAGAGTGCCACGACGCTCTCCGGTGGCGAGGCGCAGCGCGTGAAGCTGTCGAAGGAACTGTCCAAGCGCGATACGGGCAGCACGCTCTACATCCTCGACGAACCGACCACGGGCCTGCACTTCCACGACATCGAGCAACTGCTCGACGTGCTGCATCAGCTCGTCGACCACGGCAATACGGTGGTGGTGATCGAGCACAACCTCGACGTCATCAAGACGGCCGACTGGCTGATCGACCTCGGTCCGGAAGGCGGTGCCGGCGGCGGACGCATTCTCGTCAGTGGCACGCCGGAGAAAGTGGCTGCCACGTCCGCCTCGCACACGGGCCGCTTCCTGCTGCCGCACTTGAAACCCGTCAAGGCCACGAAAGCGGCGAAGCCCGCCGCCAAGTCCGCGGCCAAGCCGGCCGCGCGCCGCGCCAGCAAGGCCACGACCACGAAATCCGCCGCCAAGCCGGCGCCTTCCGCGAAAAAGAAAAAGACCGCATGACGACCGAAGCCTCGATCACGCCCGCACCTGTTCCGCTCTTCATCACGCCCATGGATGTGCGCTGGCAGGATCTCGACGCATACAACCACGTCAACAATGCCAACTACCTCGTGTTCCTACAGGAAGCGCGACTGAAGTGGCTGAAGGACATTCCCGGTGACTGGTACAGCCCATCCGCCGCGCCGGTCATGGCACACAGCGAACTCAACTACCGCCTGCCGATCGAATGGCCGGCGGACATCCAGATCGAGTTGTTCGTCAATCGGATGGGTACCAGCTCCATGACCATCGGCCACCGCATCGTCGACTCGCAGGACGCCACGCGCATCCATTGCGACGGCAGCATCACCATGGTCTGGATCGACACGAAGAGCGGCCGCCCTGTGCCGCTGCCGCAAGCGATTCGCGACGCTGTGGCGGACGCCACGCGCGCCTGATCCGCCCCATCGCCGACAAGTCGACTCCCACCAGGCATCGGCACCTCGGGTTTCGGCAGACGTCCTGCCGGCTCGTGGGGAGCCGAACCATGGATTGGTGGGAACCGACCCGTCGGCGATAAACCTCGCAGAAGATCGCGAACGTTCACGTCTCCCCGGTATGATCCGCGAGGGTCTACATGGAGAGCATCATGCTGCAACGTTCCCTCGCTCTGGCGATCGCCTGCGCCGTCGCCCTGCCCGCCTTCGCGGCCGATGAGCGCACCGCGCTCACGCTGTACCGCGCCAACAGCGATCAACTGTTCTCCACGGGCGGCGACGCCGTTTCCAGCGACGGCTACGCCATCGTCCACGAGCGCCGGACCTTCGACCTCAAGGGAGGCACGCAAGATCTCAGCATCGACGGCCTGCCGGCCGCGCTCGACAGCGAAGCCTTGTCGTTGCGCTTTCCCGGCAAGGATGCTCGCGTCGCCTCGCAGCGGCTGCTGCTTGGACAGGGATTTGACGGCGCCGTCGCCGGACTGATCGGTCGCAACGTCAGCGTCATCGGCGAGAGCGGGCAACCCATCGCCAGCGGCACGCTCGTTCGCGGCGGCGACGCGCTCGTCGTCCGCGATGCCAGCGGTCAGGCCACACTGGTGCGCCAGTACGCAGCGCTCAAGGCCGCGGACACCTCCGACTTCGCCCGCGGTTCGACGCTGCAGGTGCGCGTGGTCGGCAGCAACGCGGGCCGCGCGAACGCGCAACTCGACTACCCCACCTCCGGCCTTGGCTGGCGCGGTGCCTATGTCGCCACGCTTGCGCCGGGCAACGCCTGTCGCATGACCTTCGACGCTGCGGCGAGCATCGCCAACCGCAGCGGGCGCGACTGGAAGGACGTGTCACTCAAGCTCGTCGCCGGTGATGCGCGACGCGCGAAGGCGCCGCCGCAGGCGCCTCGGGCTCGCATGTTCAAGGGCGTCGCTGCCATGGATGTCGAAGCTGCGTCGTCCAATCCCCTGCCTTCCACGCTGGGCGACCTGCGCACCTACACCCTTCCCACCGCCGTCGATCTGCCCGATGGCAGCGTGACGCAAACCCCGCTCTACGATCGCCAGACGCTCGACTGCGAGCGCGAGGCGGTCTACGAAACGGGCGGCAGCTGGTTCCCACCGCAGCCCAACCTTGATCGCCAGATGAGTGGGCCGCCCGACGGTACGCCGATCGTCTCAAACCTGCGCTTCAAGGCCTTCGATGCCCTTCCCGCGGGCTATGTGCGCGTGCTCACCACGGATCGCGACGGCAATGCCGAGCTGCTGGGCGAAGGCCACATCGACGATACGCCGAAGAACAAGGACACCAACGTGTCCCTGGGCAACGCCTTCGACCTGACGGCGACCCGGGAGCAGACGGCGTTTACGGCGGATGCCAACGCACATCGTATCGACGAAGCCTTCCGCATCGTGCTGTCGAATGCCGGCGATGCGGCCCGCACGATCACCGTCCGCGAGCACCCGAATCGCTGGCGCGCATGGACGGTCACCTCGTCGTCCGTGAAGCCGACGAAGGTCTCGCCGGAACGCCTGGAATTCAAGGTCGACGTGCCCGCGCATGGCAGTGCCATCCTGGACTACGCCGTGCGCTATACCTGGGTCGACGCCGATCTTCCCAAGTAACGTGAACCGGTGAGGGCGCCGCACCATGCGTGGCGCCCTTACCGATCCTCTCTTCCATCGGAACCACGCCCATGCTCGACATCCTTCCGCACGACGGCGGCATCCACGAAATCCGCATGGCGCGGCCTCCGGTCAACGCGCTCACCATCGACCTCGTTCGCGCCCTGCGTGAAGCCATCACCGAAGCGCCCGCCAACGGCGCGCGCGGCATCGTGGTCTCGGGTGCGCAGGGCATGTTCTCCGCGGGCGTGGACGTACCCGCCCTGCTCCAATGCGATCGCGCAGGCGTGGAAGCGTTCTGGAACGAGTTCTTCGCGCTGTGCGGCGCCATCGCCGTGTCGAGCGTGCCGACAGTCGCCGCCATCACCGGGCACAGCCCCGCGGGCGGCGCAGTGATCTCGTTGTTCTTCGACTATCGCGTGATGGCGCACGGCGTCTACAAGATCGGCCTCAACGAGGTGCAGGTCGGCATGTCGGTGCCCGATCCGATCCAGTTCGCCATGCGCCGCATCGTCGGTGCTTACCGCGCGGAGCGGCTGATCGTCGCCGGCGCCATGGTCGATGCGGAGCAGGCGCACGCCATCGGGCTGGTGGACGAACTGGCCACCGTCGAGCAGGTCGTGACGCGTGCCGTGCTCTGGCTCAACGATCTGCTGAAACTTCCGCCGAACGCCATGCTGCGCACGCGCGCCATGGCGCGTGCCGATCTCGTGTCGGTATGGGGTGACACCACGAATCTTCTCGATCCCCGCTTCATCGACGATTTCTTCGCCGACGAAACCCAGTCCGTACTCCACGCGCTCGTCGCGCGGTTGAAGTCACGCTAAATAAAGGTTCATCGCGCATTACCGGGGAAGGTTTTTCTCGCTGTTGCTGTTGACGACCCGCTTCGTGGGTTTGGCTCGCCTTTTGGCCTCGCATCGGCGCCTGTGCCGCTGCGGGAAGCCAGCACCCGTCCCCCTCGCCGCGAAGGCTTATGTCGTTCCTTGCGGAAGGAGAGCCGCTTCGCGGCTCCATGTCATATGGCTTGCGCCGCAGCGGACCCGGGCGTCCGGGCGGGGGGAACGGGCGCTGGCATCGGACGGTGGGGTTGCGTGATGTTCTTAGGGCTGGCGCTGTGGATTGCTTCGGCGATCGTTCGCGTGGAGTCGCCGGATGCTTCTGCCTTCGCAGCACGACGGTGAGATGGCGCAGCGCTGCGGCTCTCCCAACACGTGACCTCAGTCATCGTGGGAGTCTTCGGTGTCCCCCTCGATGCGAGTTTCCGCACAAGAGAGCGGCCGAAGGCCACTAGGTACATGGGCCGCGCCAGCGGCCATCCTTTCCGAACGCGGAGGACCTGTCTGAGCAGCGAGGGGGACACCGAAGGCTCTGGCCTCGTCGCATGAGCTAACGGGAGCTCCAGCCGCTGCACACATGCCGTCACGCGGCGGAGGAATCGACGTATGCAGACAGCGCCCCGCACTTCTGCGAAGAACCTAAATAAAGCGTGGCATGACGGTCCCGACGCGTGCGTCGGGACCGCGAGATCACGACATGCCCGCGATGCCTTGCGCCGCGTGCATGCGCGCTTCGCCGAGATCGTCAGCGCCCACGCCACCAAGCGCGTACACCGGCAACGACGCGGCCTCCGCCAGACGGGCAAAACGCGGCCAGCCCAGTGGCTCGTGGCCCGATGCACTCCCGGCCAACACCGGCGACAACGTGGCGAAATCGCACCCAAGACGAACCGCATGGGCCAGATCGTCGGCATCGTGGCAGGACGCCGCTACCAGCGTGCCCAGCGGCAACGGCCGTTCCGTCCATCCACGAAGCTGCGACGAATCCAGATGCACGCCCACGCTCAACGCTTCCGCGCCTTCGACATCGCCATAAAGCAGCACGTGTGCGCCGTGTCGGCGTACCTCCGCCAGCGCACCGGCGACGACGCTGCGGACGACGTCGTCGGGATGGCCAGGCAGATGTACCTGCATGAGGCGCTCGCCGCGTGCCAGCGCTTCCGCGATCCACTCGCTTACCCGATCCGGGGGGGCTCCCGCGGGAGAGACCAGGTAATGCAGCGGTAGACGCAGCGCAGCGAGAATCGGCCGGTCGGCGGGCGCCAGCATGGTCGGATCGATGGATGCGGGATCGCGCCATGCGATGGCCGCGGCATCCAGTGCTTTCGGCTCGCCGGTCCACGCACGTACGACCATCGCCTCCAGCAACATCGCGCGTTCGCCGTAGCGCCATGGGATGCGGATCAACGCTTCGAACGTATGCGGATCGACCGCGATACCGAGCTCCTCGTCGAGCTCCCGCTCCAGCGCCGACATGGCGGATTCGCCCGACTCCAGCTTGCCACCCGGAAACTCCCACAGGCCCGCCAGGTGCTTGCCCGGCGGACGCTGTGCAATGAGTACCCTGCCGTTGCCGTCGACGAGGACGCCGGCAACCACGTGCATCAAACGTTCCTGACGTATTCGACCATGTCGAATGCGTGCTTATGCTCCGCGTCCACGCCATGGTGCACGCGGGACACCTCGGTCCATTCCTTGAAGTCGATGCCGGGGAAGAACACGTCGGCGCCATCCACGGCCGCATAGACCCACGTGAGGTACAGCGTGCGCGCGTACGGAAGCGCTTCGCGGAAGACCTCGCCGCCGCCGATCACCATCAGTCCAGTGTGCCCGCAGCTCGCCTGGGCTTCCTGGATCGAGCGAACGGTCACCTGGCCGGGAAACGGCGCCTCGCCCTTCCGAGTCAGCACGTAGTTCTTGCGATCCGGCAACGGCTTGCCGATCGATTCAGCGGTTTTGCGCCCCATCAGAACGGCGCGATCGAGGGTGAGTTTCTTGAAGTACTTCAGGTCGTCGGGGAGATGCCAGGGCAGCCCGCCCTGCTTGCCGATGGCAAAGTTTTCGTCGAGCGCGGCAACCAGGTGAACGGCCATGGAACTTCCTTAGCGGGTGAGTTGAAACGATCGGGCAGCGTGGCCCTGCGCTGCGGATAGTAGCCTCATGCGCGCGCGGTGGAAAATCGCAGGTTCCCACGAAACCCCGCCAGACGAAGACGGGCGCCCTCCTTCCGGAAGGCGCCCGTGCCGATGGATCAACATGCGGTAGCGAATGGTCTAGCCGTGATCCTCGTTATCGTGTTCCTGCTGCGGCGACTCCGGCGATTTAGGCTTCTTCTCCACTCGATCCTTGGCGGACTGGTCGTATTCGCGAGGGTTGTGGGTCGGTACGTCGTCTTTGCTCATGGGCGTCTCCTCATGCGATGGATCTCCACGTTGCCATCGTGCCGGTGGACGCCATCGCCCGCCAAAGTGAAGCCAGCCACACAAATGTGAAAACAGGAATGGTTTTTCCTGTTGATCCAGGTTGCACGCGCCGTTCATGCCGGCGATGCGACACCTTGGTTTCCCAGGCGCGTCGCGCCCAAGCCACGGAGCCACACCCCATGAACCGCATGCCCCGCCGTCTTCTCGCCGCGGCTCTCGCCACCGCCGTCATCCTTCCCGGCGCCGCCTTCGCTCAGGATGCCGCCTCCGCCTCCAGCGGGCATGCAGCGGCCGACGCCGCCTTCGTGAAGCAAGCCAGCGCCGCAGGCCTTGCCGAAGTCGCTCTGGGACAGCTCGGCGCATCGCAGGGCATGGTTACCGACCACACCAAGGCCAACGACGAACTCAAGTCCATCGCCAGCGGCAAGAACCTGACCGTCGCGTCCGCGCCGATGCCCGCCGACGAAAAGGCGGCCGCTGCGCTCGGCAAAAAGTCGGGCGACGCGTTCGACCAGGCCTTCGCCAAAAAGATGGTCGCCGACCACCAGAAGGCGGTCGCGCTGTTCACGAAGGAATCCACCAGCGGCAAGGACCCGGAACTCAAGGCCTTTGCGACGAAGACACTGCCGACGCTCAAGGACCACCTCGAGATGGCGAAGAAGCTGCCCGGAGCCGCGGCTAGCAGCAAGTAAGCTCGCCTAGACGTCAGCGAAAAAAATCCACGGTCACGACAGCCGTCACGGGGACGACGTCGTGGCCGTGGATGGCCGTAGGCCGAAACGCGGATCAGACCATTCGGCGCAGCGTATTGTCGCGACGAATGAAGTGATGCCAGAGCGACGCAAGAATGTGGGCGCCGATCACCCAATAGAAGAGTTCCCCTAGCGTCTCATGTACCTCGCCAACGGCTTCCCGTGCCGCCGGGTCAGGGGCCACGATCGACGGAAGCGACCAACCGCTCCATGGCAGGGTCACGAGCTCGCCCGCATAGTTGACCTGAAGGATGCCGAGCACCGGCTGCACGAGCAGGAACGCATACAACGCCAGATGCGTTATCTGGGCAACCACCTTCGTCACCTTGCCGGCCGCTGGCACGATAGGCGGAACCGCACCCGTGAGCCGCGCAAGCATGCGCGGAATCAGCAGGGCCAGCACCGCGAGTCCTGCCAGGTAATGCCATCGCATCGTCGCCGATGCACCCTCGCTGTCGTCGCTCAGATCCACGAACACATAGGCCGCCACGATGGCGACCACGGTCAGCCAGTGCGTCCAACGGGAAAGCGATCCGTATCGATCGGAGCGATGCATGGGGTGGTCCATGGTCGTTGGGGTGTGGAATCGCGGCATAGGACGTGTATGCCCTGCCGCTTAAACGTCCACACGCAGCTTTACCCCTCATCCCCACCGGATGCTTGATCTGGATCAAGCCGCCCTCGCAGCCGGACTGTCGGTTCGGCAGACGCTCAGGTCAATCCGTACCGCTTGATCTTGTACCAGAGCGCACGCTCGCTGATCTTGAGCAAGCGGGCGGCGGCGGCCTTATTGCCGCCGGCCTGAAGCAGCGCCTCATGGATGAGATGGCGCTCGAGCTCGTCCACATGCGGGCGCAAGGCCAGGGAGTCGGGAGCGCGCGACGCCGGCTTCGGGGCGGCGCCAGATTCCTTGGCAACGGCGGGCAGCGGGCCAAGCCCCGTGGGCAGGTGCGCGACGGTAATCAGATCGCCGCGGCACAGCACCATGGCGCGCTCGATGAGGTTTTCCAGCTCGCGGACGTTCCCCGGCCATGCATAACCTTCCAGGATCGCCATGGCATCGGGCGAAATCCGCGGCGGCGTCCGACTGAGTTCGACCGAATACTTGTGCACGAAATACTCGACGAGCAGCGGAATATCGCCTTGCCTGTCCCGCAGCAAGGGCACGTCGACGCGAACCACGTTGAGCCGGAAATAGAGGTCGCGCCGCAGCAGGCCCGCATCCACCGACTGCTGCGGGTCGCGATTGGTGGCCGCGACGACGCGCAGGTCCACCGGCGTGACGGCGTTGCCGCCCACTTTTTCGATGACGCCTTCCTGCAACACGCGAAGCAACTTTGCCTGGAGACCGATCGGCATTTCCGTGATCTCGTCGAGGAACAGCGTGCCGCCGCTCGCCAACTCGCACTTGCCGACACGGTCGCGCAAGGCGCCCGTAAATGCACCCTTCACGTGACCGAACAATTCGCTTTCGAGCAGTTCGGCGGGAATTGCTGCGCAATTGATCGGCACGAAGAGGCCGTTGCGTCCTGACGCCACGTGAAGCGCACGCGCCACCAGTTCCTTGCCGGTGCCGGTTTCGCCAACGATGAAGACACTACTGCGCGTCGGCGCCACTTGCTTGAGCAGGTCGTAGAGGTCCTGCATGGGCTTGCTCGTGCCCACGAAGTCGCCCCACCCACGGGACATCTCTTCCTTCAGGAAGCGATTCTCCCGCTGCACGACCTGCATCGTCAGCGCACGGCTCACCGCCATTTCGATGGTTTCCATCTCGAACGGACGGATGATGTAATCGGCCGCACCGATTTTCATCGCGGCCACGGCGGTTTCTATCGTGCCGTAGGCCGTCATCACGATCACCGGGATGTCGTTGTCCGCCTCCCGCAGGGCGCGCAGCAGCCCTATGCCATCGAGCCGGGGCATACGCAGATCCGTCAGCACCAGATCGAACGACCCGGTGTCGAGCATGGCCAGTGCCTCCTGGCCGTCACCCGCCTGCTCCACGTCGTGCCCCATGGATCTCAGGGAGAGTTCCAGGATGCGACGCATCTTCGCTTCGTTGTCCACCACCAGGATACGTTTCGCTGTCATGTCTCGGGTTCTTGATGGGGGAAACGCAGGTTGAAGGATGCGCCGCCCCAGGCGCTTTCGCCCACGGAAAGCGTGCCGCCATGCGCATGGACGATCTGCTGCACGATGGTGAGACCCAGGCCCACGCCCCCTTCCCGACGACTGAAGAAGGGATCGAAGATCCGTTGGCGCAGTTCAGGCGGCACGCCGGGGCCGTCGTCGGCGACGCTGACCCACAATGCATCTTCGTCGCTGTGCGTACTTACGCGGATATGCCCACCCTCGCCCACGAAGGACAAGGCGTTGAGGATGAGGTTCAGGAAAACCTGCATCATCTGCTCCCTGTCGCAGCGGAGCACGATGTCGCCGCCGTCGGACTGCCGCGACAAGGAGACACCCGCGCGCTCGGCACGCGATTCGAGCAGACCGATAACGCTGTCGACGATCTCCAGCAGATCGTGCGACATGAAGTCCGGCGGATTAGGCCGGGCGCATTCCAGCAGCAGAGTCACCAGACGGTTCAGTCGCTCGGTCTCGCTGAAGATGAATCCGATCAGCTCGCGCTGCCTGTCGTCGAGGTCCGCCTGCCTCTGCAGCAACTGAGCGGCGCTGCGCAGGATGCCCATGGGTGTGCGCACCTCGTGCGCCATGATCGCTGCCATCTCGCCCACGACAGCCAGCTTGCCCGCGCGGACGATTTGCTCTCGCGACTGCTCGAGTGCCTGGATCATTTCCATATAGGCGCGATGCAGTTCGTCGACTTCGGCAGTCGCGCGCGACGGCATGGCCGGAAGCGAAGACTCCCCCTGGCGAAAGCCCCGCGTGAACGCGGTCAACGCGACGATGGGGGACGCGATGCGATCGGCGACGCGCGACGAAATCCACAGCCCCGTCAGAAGGACCACCAGCAGCACGCCGAGCATGGCCCAGAGCAGGGTCCAGATAGGCCCGAAGGAGACCGAGGTCGGCTCGATCATGAGGACATGCCAGCCCAGGCCCTCGAAAGGCGGCGAGCCGCTGGACGTCGCGGCACCGACGAGCAGGTCGCCATGCCCCAGCGCGGCGCCGTCCTGGATGTACGAAGCCGACCCTGCCCGCGGCAGCCGCCAACCTTCCAGGTGCAGCCGGGACAGTTCCGTTCGGTGGCGCAGATCGTCGGAGGCGCCTAGCACCCGACCGTCGCTCCCTGCCAACACGAGGCTGCGCGTGCCATGGTTGACCGCATTGTCGAGCAGGTCCTGCACGGCGCGCCAGTCGAGGAACGCGTAGAGGTAGCCAATCGTGCCTTCGCCGAAGGCGTTGGCGATGGGACTGCGCAGAACGATGGCGCTCGTGGCACCGGATCGGGAGGCCAACGCCAGCGAGATCGTATCGAGACCCTGGCCGGGCACGGTACGCCACTCCGAAAGGCGCGGCGCTTCGCTACCGATGTACGAGGGATCGCTCGCGGCGACGACGTGCCCCTGGGCATCGGTGCACAGCAGCACGTCGTAGACGGTGTCCTGTCCAGCGCGCAGGTTCGCCAGAAAGTTCGACAGCCGCTTGTCGACGTCTTTCACCCGGATGTCCTGCATCACCTCGAGTCCCCGCCACACGCGCATGTTCTCGACATGGGCAAAGAGAAAGGTATCGATGCGCTGCATCATGGCCGTGGCGCCGAAGCGGAGGTTGCCGGCGATTTCAGACTGCAGAGCGCTGCGGAACTGAAAGAACGACAGCGCGCCGACCACGATCATCGTGCCGAGCATGGTCCATAAAAGGAGCCGGAATAGAGCCGATCGAGTCGTCAAGGCAGGTCAGCTTTGCGGATGCCGCCATCAGTGTCGCAGAATCGGGCGCGGCCTATGCCATCCTTCACCTCCACGCGTTTCGTCCCCGGAAAGGTATCTCCCATGAGCCGGTACCCACGTCGTGCCCTGGGTCTGGGCGTGATCGCTCTCCTGGCGTCCCTTTGCGGCGCGTCACCGTCGTTCGCGGCGGATCCCGTGGACGAACACGCCTGGCAGCCCGCCCCCTACACCCTGGGCCAAGGGCTCTACTTCCCGGCGCTCGGACTCCGGATCGGCGGATACGCCGACGTCCACTACTTCGACCTGGACGGCTCACGCAGCGAGTCGAGCCTTCGCGACGTGAGCCTCTTCGTCACCAAGGACATCGGTAGCCGCTGGCAGCTCTTCACCGAACTGGCGATGTCGCGCACGGTCAACGTGGCCGGCGCGAGCAACGATGGCGGCGACGCCGAAGTGGACGTGGAACGGCTGTATGCCGATTTTCACGCCAGCCCCGCCGTCACGTTCCGTTTCGGCAAGTTCCTGACGCCGATCGGCGAATGGAACCTGGTACACGCCGATCCCTTGACCTGGACGGTCTCCCGTCCGCTATCCACCTCGGCAGCGTTCGCCCGCCACGCCACGGGCGCCATGGCGTTCGGTACGGTCAACGTCCAGGGCCGCGATCTCGACTACTGGGTGTTCGCCGACGACAGCCAGAACCTGGGGCTGGGCCAGGACGCCGACGATGCGTTTACCGACTACACCGGCGACCGCAGCCCTCGAAACAACTTTCGCCACGCGGTTGGCGGCCGCGTGCTGTATCACTTGGCGGGCGACAGCATCAACGTGGGCGCGTCGTTCGTCAGCTACCAGCTGGAGCAGCCGCGTCACGATTACCAACTGGCCGGCGTCGATTTCACCTGGACCACGCGGTATGTGGAACTGACGGGCGAGGCGATCTACCGCTCGGGCCCGTCCCAGCTTTCCGACGAGCGCGGAGGCTTCATCGAGGCCGGCATTCCGATCGCCCCACGGCTTTACCTCATCGGCCGCGTGGAGCGATATCACACCTCGATCCCTGAAACGACCACGACCGTCCGTACCGCGGGCATCAATTACCGGCCCATTCCCGGACTCGTGCTGAAGGTCGAACACCGCAACGGGCGCGGCGGCGATATCGTGCCCGCGGGCTGGCTGGCGTCCGTGTCGGTGCTGTTCTGAGCCATGCGAACCGGCAGACGCGTCGCGCTATGCTTCCTGGGCCTCCTGGCCGCGGGACAACAGGCATGGGCGGCGCAGGTGCAGATCGCCGTCATAACGGCACCCGCTGAACCGCATCTTTCGTTCGATCGCGACACCCTGCGCAACGTCTATCTCAAGCGCATCTTCGTGGACGCCGAAGGCACCAAGCTCACGCCGGTGAACCTTCCGCCGGGCACCCCTGTGCGCGACGCCTTCTCGCGCGCGGTCGTACGCATGTCGGACGAACGGATGCAGGATTACTGGGACAAGCAATACTTCCAGGGCGTCAGTCCGCCTTACGTCCTGGGTTCGGACGAGGCCGTGGTCAGGTTCGTCGCGACCACGCCCGGCGCCGTCGGCTACGTCGCGTCGTGTCATGTCGATGCAAGCGTCCACATCGTGATGCTGCTGCCGTGGACGGGCGCGACGCCGACCTGCCCGTAACAGGCTGCGGCCTGATCGATCCGACATTTCTTGCAGACATTTCCTGCGCACTGCAACGGATGCAGCCCCCGATATTGCCGTAATTGTTTCGTTATATCCCGCGTTATCAATGGGATACGCCGCTGGCACGGTTCTCGCTCCATGAGGGTCAATCCCCCCATCGCGAGCGATGCCCATGTCCGACTCCCTGTCGCCCTCCCCGTCCGACCCCTGCGTACTGGACACGGTCGAGCCACTGCTCGCCGAGCTTCGCAGTCCGGTACGGGTGAACGTCCTGCATGCGCAGCATCCTGACCGCCCCTCGGCCGAGACCTTCGTCAAGCACGTGTTCGCACGCCGCTACGGTGCCGACGTGCGGAGCTTTCATCCGACCCTGCTGAGCTTCCACGAACAAGCGAATCATCGTGCGGTCGTCGGCTTTCGCGGCGGTCACGACGGCGAACTGTTTTCGGAGCAATACCTGCCCGACACGGCACCGCGGATGATCGCGGATCGCCTGGGCGTGCAGATCGAACGCGACGAACTCGTCGAAGTTGGCCATCTCGCGCTCGAGCATCCGGGCGATGCGCGCTGGGTCATCGCCGCGGCGACGCAGCACCTGCACGCGCGCGGTTACCGCTGGGTGCTTTTCACGGCAACGAGGGCACTGGTCAACGCCTTCCAGCGGCTAGGGCTTCATCCGATCGAGCTGGCGACCGCGCGTGCCTCCCGCCTCGCCGACGGCGGTCAGCACTGGGGCGATTACTACCGCACCAAGCCCGTCGTCTGCGCGGGCAACATCGAATCCGGCCACCGAAAGCTGCATCGGCACGTCGGCCCGACGCAGCCGTGGCTTCGCGCGCTGCTACGTGAAAGCCGCGAAACCGCCGCGTCCGGCGTCTTCATGCGCGCCTCGACGTGCGGGGTGGAGTGATGCGAAACGTCTTGAAGCAGATGGCGCGACATGCGCTCACCCAGCCCGAAACGATCGCGCTGGCGGATGACGACACCACGCTGACCTACCGCGATCTCAGCCGTGCCATCAGCGACCTGGGTGCCCAAATCGCGGCCGAGCGCGTCGCCGTCATGATGGACAACGGCGTGGCGTGG
>Ga0209148_1001259_pt1 | contig 14012 bp, 13 predicted proteins | sample AraplaCol_mMF_r2_2_FD_184288 | JGI IMG/M metagenome (GOLD analysis project Ga0209148, IMG submission 184288) | Arabidopsis root microbial communities from North Carolina, USA - plate scrape CL_Col_mMF_r2 (SPAdes) (version 2) | ecosystem: Host-associated > Plants > Roots > Endosphere | place...
GTCCAACTGCGAGCGAACGAGCGCACCGCCGCCTTGGTGGCGTTGTAGAGCGACTGCCCCGGAAAACCCTTGCTGCCGGCGACGGACCCGTTAAGGACCACGGCACTACCTGCACCGAGCAGCGGCAGCGCCTTCTGAACGCTGAAAAGCAGGCCGCGGACGTTCACGCCGAAGATTCGCTCGAAGTCCTGTTCGGTGATGTCGTTCAACGGGAGGGAATCGGAGTCCGCCGTACCGGCATTAGCGAAAAGCACGTCCAGCTTGCCGTGGTCCTGGCGGATGCGGTCGTAGAGGCGGTCCAGGTCGCCCAGGTTCGCCACGTCGCCCTGGATGCCCACGGCGGCCTCGCCGAGTTCCGCCACCGCTGCGTCCAATCGGTCCTGCCGGCGCCCGGTGACGTACACGCGCGCGCCTTCCGCAATGAACGCCTTGGCCGTGGCGAGGCCGATGCCTTCGCTGCCGCCGGTAATGGCCACGATCTTGCCTTCGAAACGCTTGTTCATAAGTGCCCTTTAGATAAGTGGAGGATTGCTCCATTTAATATATGGAGGCATCATCCACTTTGCAACCGAGGCTGTCCATGACCCAAACATCCCCGACGATCGACGAGATGCCGCTACGTGCCGATGCGGCGCGCAACCGCGAGCGCATCCTTGCGGCGGCGGATGAGGTGTTCTCTGAACGCGGTGCGGACGCGTCCCTCGAGGACGTCGCGAAACGCGCGAAGGTCGGTATCGGCACGCTCTACCGTCGATTCCCGACGCGCGAGTCACTGCTAGGCGCGCTCTGCGACGAACGCCTGCTCGCGCTCGCCGCCAACAGCCGCACCCGCGACGACGTGATGGACCCAGGCACGTCGCTCCGCGCCTTCATGGTCGAACTCGCCACGCATGCCAGCCATTACCAAGGACTGGCCGTGCAGCTCGGGACGGTGCTCAAGAGCCATACCGTCGGATGCAACGCAGGACGCGAGGAAGGGCAGCGCCTGCTGCAGCGCGCGCAGAAAGCCAAGGCCGTGGCGAAAAACGTTTCATTCGACGATCTGCTCTGCGTCATCACGGCGATCTCCCTGGCGGTGGAGCAGGGTGGTCCGGCGAAGTCACGAGTCAAGCACCTGGTCGATCTGTTTCTCGATGGAATCAGGGTGCGTTGAAGCGGCGAGGCGATAGCGTCGAAACCTATGATTTCCATCCAACTGACATTCGACGACGGCCCCGGACCCTCAACCGCTCGCCTCTTGGATGTGCTGGGGCACGCGCGCTTCACCGCGACCTTCTTCGTCCTTGGAAAACACGCGCAAGCGCAGCCTGCACTCCTGCGACGCATGGTTGAAGACGGTCACGTGATCGGCAATCACACATGGTCGCATGCGCATGACGGTGAATTGAGCGATCAAAGACTCAAGGACGATATCGCGGCGACCGATCGCCTTATTCGTGAGGCTTTCGATAAGGCCGGTGTCGCTTCGCCAGAGAGCATCCCGCTACGGCTGCCGTATGGCGCGCAAGAGGGCGACACCCGCATGCGCGTGCTCGCATCCCTCGGTCGATCGCATGTGGGATGGACGTCGCTCTTCGACGACTGGGTAAGACCCGCTCCGGACGTAGACCGCCTTGTTGGGGCCATGCGTGCGCATATGGCCGATCAGATTCAACGTAACGAAGATGCCGTGCTCTGCCTGCACGATGCTTCCCCGACTGCCGAGGAACGCGAAGCAACCGTCGACGCCGTCGAGCGCTGGCTCTCGCTGAGATCGTATTGACGACGCAGGGCTCGCCAGCAACCGAGAAAACCCATGCCCGGGCCGGGCTGCCAGAGCCGACGTTGCGCCGCGTGGATATGGATCAGCACCTGATCGAGGCAGAACAGATTCATGAGTGCCTCTTGGTGGCGCAACCACCAGGTTGCGTCAGCACCGGGAATCCTTTCAGCATACGCCAACACCGCTCGATGCCACCGCCGATCATCAAAGTGAAAACCGTCATCTCGCTCGGCATCGCGTGAGAGAGCGAACGCAGCGAAGGCGGCTTCGAGCCAGGAAGTCCCTTGGCCCACCTCGTCGAAGTCCACGATCCCGCTAACCCGATGGTCGATAAAGAGAAGGTTGCCGGCATGGAAGTCGCCGTGTAGCCACTGTATCGGCCCGCGCACCCATGTCGTGGCTGCCGTCAGCCATGCGTGTGCATGGTCGAGCATCAAATCATAATGCGCATTCGGGATCGCCGGCAGCAGCGGAGCGGGGTGTGCCCGAATGCGTTCGTAGCGCTGCCATAGCCAGGCCAGCGGATGGGCGCTCGTGCATGGGAGGGGCACCAGTGCGGCGTGCAGCCCCGCCAGAGCGTGCATCGCGTGTGTCGTCGCACGGTCGGGATCCTGCGGCAATCCCGGTTTCCCATCGATACGTTCGAACACATGCAGCCAACGTCCTTCGTCGGTCCTGACGAAGTCATTTCCCTCCCGGGTAGGGATGACCGCAGGCACCGCGATATCACCCGGCTTCCCGCGTACCTGTCGGATCGCCTGCCGCTCTCTATGGACCTGCTCAGCCGTCTTTCCTGGCCAGGAGACGCGAACGATACACGCGCCCTGTTCGGTGGGGACGAGGTACGAACTGTTAGTATGGCCCGCAGGCAAAGGCTCCGGGCGTACGTCGCCAAGCCCCCACGCGGTACTTAGCAGCGCTAATGCCGCGTCGTCCATCACGCTGTCCATGACCTGGCTCGATCATGTCCGAACGTATTTCCGCTCGCATGCGCGATATCAATGTGGAATGGCTGACCCGCGCCGCTGAGGTCGATCATCTGTTCCATAACCGATGGCTCGGTGAGCGGTTCTTTCATCTTCCCGGCGACATGCTCGCCATTCAAGAGCTGGTTTGGCGCGTCAAGCCTCGGTGCATCATCCAGACAGGCATCGCTGCGGGCGGCGGAGCGGTATTTTCCGCCTCGATGCTGGAATTGGCGGGTGGCGACGGGATCGTTGTTGCCGTCGAACCCAAACTCCGGGCCGAGGTTCGGGACCGCTTGCTTTCGCATCGCCTGGCGCATCGCATGCGCATTGTCGAAGGCGATTCGCTCGATCCCGCGACGTTTCAAAAGGTCGTGGCGCAGTGCGCCGACCTCTCGCCGACCATGGTCATTCTCGATCTCGTCCACACGCATGATCATGTACTCGGCGAGCTTCGTACGTATGCGCCGCTGGTGACGCCGGGCAGCTATGCGATCGTCATGGACACGATCATGGAGCACCTGCCGGCTGAGACATTTGCAGGCAAGCCGTATGGCAGGGGTAATAGCCCAGCCACGGCGGCAAAGGCTTTTCTCGTCGAGAACGACCGCTTCGAGGTGGATCATGACATCGAAGACCAGGTGATCATGACGCTGTCGCCCGACGGTTTCCTGCGGCGAGCTCGCTGATGAGTTGCGCGGCTTCCGTAGACCCTGGGCGGCGATAGCTCTCCGCAACGCGTGCAACGTTCGCTTTGACCTGTTCGGACGTCATCAATCCCGTGATGGCATCGGCAATGTCATCACGCGATGCGTGCTCGAGATCGAGCCGCCGCCCCACACCTGCGCGCTCGACGAAATGCACCTGATGAAACTGGTCGTTGCACAGCGGCGAGATGATCATGGGCACGCCGAACGACAGCGCCTCCATGACCGAGTTGGCGCCTCCGTGCGTGATGAAGAGCGACGCGCGGTCCAGCATCGCGAGTTGCGGTGCATAGCGCACCGCGTGCATATGCGGCCCCAACATCGGCAGCTCGGTCGTGTCGAGCAGGTCGGCCAACGACAGGACCAACTGCACGGGGAGGTCGCGAGTCGCTTCGATGACCTTCGAGAACATCTGGGGCTGGTAGTAGATCTGGCTGCCCAGCGACATGTACACGAGGGGTAGGGCAGGGTCCAGGCGTTCCCAGGAGAAGTCTGGCTCGTCGCCGCGCAGTGTGGCGGGTAATGAAGGTCCGACCAGGGCGACATCCAGTGGTGCGTCGGCCGCCAACGCCTCGGTGGTGAAAGCGATCGTCAACCATGGCGAGATCACGTCGCAGCCTCGAAACGTCGGATTCATCCCGTGTGCGGCAAAGAGCGCATCGCGAGAAGGTGCAAGCCATCGAACGGTTGCCAATAGATCGGAGTCGAGCGACGGCGGCAGCACGGGATTCAGCGAGTTGGACATCGCCACCCAGGGTAGCCCCTCGGCGTCGGCGGCGATGGCAGCGGCGTACAGCAACGGATCGATGACGACGATATCCGGGCGCCAGCGACCGATGCTTTCACGAACACGGTCGATCTCGGCAGGCACCCCATCGATCAGCAAGGAGCGCACCCACTCGCGAAGCCACGACGGATCGCGCACCTGCCTCGCAAATTCTGCACCGCGTCGCCAGTCCGCCGGGCGCGGCGATTCGACAGGTCCAAAACATTCGAACTCACCTGCGCGCCGCACTTGGTGACGGATGTCGCCGGGCGCATGAAACGCCACCGCATGGCCCATCGCTTTCAATGCAAGTGCCGGCCCCATGCACGGATTGATGTGCCCGCGCTCTGGAACGACACAGAAAAGAACACGGCTCATGCAAAACTCACATCGTGAAGGGTGGCCCAGTGGGCCAAGGCGGAGGCGCGGAACATGACCGCACGCTCGTGTTCGTCGAGCGGCCTGGGATCGGCGCAACGTCGAAGCAGGCGTGGTACATCCATCACGACAGCGACAGAGTCGCCATGGTCCCGCAGCGTCTCATGGGCGTGCTGGCGGACATGTTCGCCAGCACCCTGGTCTTTGGGGAGCGCCGACTTCCGTCGACGCCGAATAGCCTCGGGCACCAGACCCCGCGCCGCCTCGCGCAACATGGCCTTCTCGACACCGTGGCGCAGCGCGTCTTCAGGCGCTATCGACACCGCGAGATCTAGCAGTGCCGTGTCGCCGAAGGGTACGCGTGCTTCCACGCCATGGGCCATGCAATGAATATCGCCGTTATGCAGAAGACGTTGCAGCCACCGATGTCTGACCAGCCATTGGGTCGCGCGTAAACGACCGCCGACGGTCGCCCACTCATGACCGGCATCCTGGGCCAACGCACGGTACGCCGCGCCAAAATATTCGAGCGGCCGCGCAAGCAAGCCTGGGCGCAGGTAGGGGTCGCCGGTCAAACGCTGCAACACATGAAGCGGATCGCTCGTCGCGTGGGGGTCGAGAAGAAAGTGATAGCCGAAGTGCGTTTCATCGGCGGCATCGCCGACCATGACGGCCTTCATGCGGGTTCCCGCCGTCCGAGCAAGGTGATGTTGCGCCAGTTCCTGCTCCCATGCGGGCAGGGCATCGTTCTGACTTGCCACCTCGCGCAAGCTTTTTCCGAAGTCATCGCGCGAGGGCCTGACGTCCGTACGCGGCAGTCGCAAATGCGTCGACGCGCTTTCCGCAAACGGCTGATCGTCGGAGTCCACGATCAGGGAGGCTGCGTAGTCGTAGCGATCGTGCTCGGCGAAGGCAATGGTGAAGCTTTCCGGTGTTGCGCCGGCCTGCGTTGCCAACGCACCGATCAAGGTGGAATCCAGGCCGCCGCTCAGGAACAGCCCCACGGGAGCGTCTGCCACGAGAGTTCGCCGAACAGCCTCGCCCAACCGCACGCGCAGGTGGTCAGCCGTTTCCTTCCACGAGCCTGGCGAAGCGGTCGCTTCACCCTCGATCGCCCACTGCCACACGCGTACGCCTTCCGCGGTGATGCGCAACGCGTGGCCAGGCGGGAGGTAGTTCATGCCGACGAACATCGGCGCTGCAACACCGCTGAAGTAAGGAGCGACCAGATATTCGGTGACGGCTTCGATGTTCGCGTGCGGGCGCGCATGCATGGCCGGCAGCAAGGCCTTCGCTTCCGACGCGAAGATGAACTCGTCGGACTGTTCGGCGTAAACGAAGGGCTTGATTCCCAGACGGTCCCGCGCTGCAAAACCCTGACGACGTTCCGTGTCCCACACGAAGAACGCGAACATGCCATTGAAGCGAGCCAGGCATGCCTCTCCCCACGTCGCGTAAGCCGCCAGCACGACCTCGCTGTCGCTGCGCGACTGGAACCGCCATGCTTTCGACAGCTCGGTCCTCAGCGCGTCGTGGTTGTAGATTTCGCCGTTGTACACGAGCGCGTAGCGGTTGTCGGCGCTGCGCATCGGCTGCGCGCTGTTGGCCGGGTCGACGAGGGCGAGCAGGGTATGGCCGAGCACGGCGCACGGGTCGTGCCAAAGGCCGCTGCCATCCGGGCCGCGGTGACGAAGACGGTCACGCATCGCGATCACTCGGTCCGTGTGCATGCGCGCGTCGCCGTCATACCGGATCAAGCCAGCAAGGCCGCACATCAGCCTGCGACTCCGAGGTCGGCCAGAAGCAGGCGCAGCGTGGCCCATTGCACGCGTTCGGCATCGGTCGTCAGCGCCGGCGTGGCCGTGCCGATTTGGGCGGCCAGCGCCTCGATATCCGGCCTTGGCAAGAGATGATCGATATTCATTGGTGGCGCCAGGCGGACTCGCTTGGGTCCGTCGGTCAACTCAGAAGAGACCCCGAAGCGCCTACCAAGCACGCGTAGGCACGTCTTCTCGGGATCAGGCGGAAGCGCCTGCATGTGTGCAACGACATCGCCATCCAGAAAGGGCGGGACAAGCTCGATGCCTTCGGCCCGGAACAAGGTGCGGCATAACGGCAGATAGTCGGCCGAGGTGTCGCGTCGAAGCACCTGGTCGGCACCGTCGCCGCTGATGGCAAGTTCGATCCCATCGCGCCGCATGGCCCGGGCCAAAAGGAGCTTCGCCACAGGATGCAGGTTGAACAACGGCTCTTCGAGATGGCGCATGGCATCGGGCACGGCGTCAACGAAGTCGGCCTCACTGGCTTCGACGACCACTACCGCGACGCCCGATCGCCTCGCCGTCTCGAGTGCGGCGTCAAGTTCGTCGTAGCCGGGCAGTCTCGTCGTCAACACATAGGCGGGGATGTGGGTGGCTCCGAGGGTGTCCAGCATCGCGAGGAGCAAGGCGGAATCGAGGCCGCCACTCAGCGCGATCGCGGCGGGGCGCTTGCGTTCGAGAACACGCTCCAGCGACGCGAGAAGAAGCGATTCCAGATCGCCCGCTTCCGAGACCATGGGCCGAGGGGCGACGGTAAGGCCGCTGGGCGAAGTCAAAAGCGCATACCCAGGAGGCACCGCAAAGAAGTCCGCGAGTACTGTGCGTCCCGGCAAGCGCATGCCACTGAAGTATCCGGCGACCGCGCCCGTATCGACGTGTCCGCAAGCGAGCGATCCCCGGCTGATCAGCCCGCGGATGCTTGCGCCGTAGGTTCCACTCGCGGGATGGTAAATAAGCTGTTCGAAGCCGAAGGCGTCGCGGTAACCAAGGATCATTCGAAGCGGGCCTTCTCTGCCTGGACTTCGGCGTGCCGCATCATCCGATGCGGCTCCATCGATGCGCTACCGCCGCGGCAATGGAAGCACGCCTGCAGTGGCGTCTCGCGCATCAGATACGCGTGAAGGTCCTCGACCAACGCATCGCCGTCGTGCAGCGGGATGCCATCGTGCGTGAAGTCATTCGCTCCGCGATGGAGTGTCTGCATGTGCGGCGGTCGGGTGCAGGTGTAGAAGATGCCATCGCGAATGAGGTGGCAGCGTTCCCTGAGCCAACAGTCGTGGTAGACCGCCTGCGTCTCCGCCACGTCGTGTGACGCAGGGTCGCGCGTCATACGCACGAACTGAGTCTGGGTTTTCCAGTTGAGCGCCACGTTGAAGCGCGTCGCCTGGGCCTCGATGTGCGCGGCGAGTGCGGCACCGAGGCGCGGTTTCGGGTAGAGCGAGATCGTCAGCGCATCGACTTCTTCCCAGAACGCGTCGGGGAGGCGGCCGAGTAGCAAGCCGTTCGTCGTCACCGAGATTTTCGGTGCAATTCCCGTCGCTCGAACGCCGCGAAGTATCGCGACCAGTTCCGGATGTAGGGTGGGTTCACCGCCGACCAGCTTGAAGACGCGCGGTTTGACGACGCGTGCCGCCCGCGTGAGGTCCTCGAACAACGACGCCGGGTCGGCCGTCCAGGTGGGCAACAGTGGTGACAGCGAGCAGCATTCGACACACGTCAGGTTGCAATGATCCACGATGTGAGCTTCAAGGGATCGCGTCTGGATGCGCCCATCGACGATAGGATAGTGACGCTCCATGAGCGGGGGAAAAACGTGCTCCCGTTCGACCGTGCTCACGACGCGTCTCCTACACATTGGATATAGAAATCAGCCAGACCGTTACGTTCCCGCGCAAGCATCGAAACCATCTCCATGGCGCCGCGCAGGCGTTCCTCGAAACCCGCGCGACCCGCTATCCAGCCTTCGAGCACCCAGTGCTTCGTTGCATGCATGACGCACGACACGTCCACGGCCCAGCGCATGCGCTCGGCGTGTAGCGGGCGGAGACTGAGGTAGCCCGCCAGGAAAGAGCGGGCTAGCGCGGCGTTCTTCAAGGGCAGGTGATTCAGGCACCTGACGACCTCGAATTCGCGTGGCGCACCGATGGAAGCTTCCCAGTCGATGATCAGCGGGGGCAAGCCGGCATGGAAAAGATAATTGAACTGGTTGAAGTCGTTGTGAATCGGCCGCTCCGGATCGTCGAGCGGAAAGGCCTCGACGGCGCGTGCGTAGCAGGAAGCGAACATGTCACGGCAGACCGTCAAATAGCGTGTAACGCTTGAGCTATCCATGCCGACATGTTCCGATATGAACAGGCCGCTCTGTTCCAGCCGGAAAAGCTCGGCCTCGGCATCGATACGTCCCACGCGCTGGGATAGGGTATCGAGGGAGGGCGTGGTTACCTCGTCCAGCCTCGCATGCAGTGACGCCAGGCAGCGGCCAAGGGACGCCCATTCCGCAGCCGAGTAGGTGTCGTAAGGTCGGTATGTACCGGCTTCCCAGCGAGTCACGAGAATCCGTTGACCGTCGTGTTCCGCCGAAGTCTTACCCGTCGTCGTCCTGATCAGCGACTGGACGCGGTAGGCGTCATCGCGGTGAGAACCGAGAAACGCGATCAGCTCCGCTTCCCGTGCGCCACGGAGGCTGTCTGCCGCCGTGAACCGTTTGACCGCCACATCGCCCTGATCTGTCGACCACCGGGAAACGCGCTCGGTCACCGGCACGGCCTTGCCCAGAGGGCGCAGATCGTAGTCGTTCGGGAAAGCCAGCGAAGCGGGGGATGAGGACGTCACTCAGATCGACTCGCCAGGTCCGAACCGGTAAGGATGCCCGGTAAGGAACGTGTTGTGCCCCACGTATCGAAGGTTGTACATCGCCGGGCGGAACAACAGCCGCGGTTCGTTATTGGCGATGCCGAGCAGGGGGTAGAGGTCGCGGTCGACGAAGAAGGCGTTGTTACCCATGTCGTCGCAGCACACCAGCTCATAGCCGAGCGTCTTGCCGAGCGCAACCAGTGACTCGAGGCTGGCTCCGTAATGGGTCGACCCATCCCAGGCATGGTAGCGTCGAAGGCCATGACCCAGCGTTCGGGAGGCGCATAGTACGGGTTGTATTCCACGACGACGATGCGCGCGCGATGACGACGCAACGCACGCCACACCCAGTAGTCGTTGCCGTCGATGTCGAGGGAAAGAAAGTCGTACACAGCCGGCACCCCGGCTTCGTCGAGCAAATCGTCCGCCATATCAGGCTGGACGCGTTCTCCGACCAACGTCACGTTCTTCGCTTCGCCGTAGTTCTCCCGCAACCGTCCAAATCGGTAAGCGGATGCTTCGACCAACGTGCCAGACCAACCTTGCTCACGCAGCAACAAGGCCGTATTGCTGTTACGCAAGCCGTCGCTGGCCCCAATATCGACACAGTATCGATTCGTGGTCGGGATACGTTCCAGAATACGGGAGAGAATCGCTTCCTCGGTGCCCTGGGAATACAAGCCGGGCATCAGCCTGGACAGATCGATTTGCGGAGTCCCTTCATGCATGCCGTGCCAGCCATAGGGTTGCGATGACCGAATGATAGCGAAGATGCCAGCCTAGAGAAGACGACCTACAAACTCACCGCCCAGCTGACGCGATGATGGCCAGAAGCTGTGCCCTCAGCACTGCGGCACGCGCTTTGTCACCGGCGCTAAGCAACTCGCGGTCGCGATTGTCGATTTCGGTAAACACGATGTCACCGGCGCGATTCACCCGTGGTGGTATCACCGCGCGCTCATCGGGACGACCCGGCACGCTGGGGCTGTGGAAGACGTGGTCACGGCATTGAGCGTGCGTCCATAGCGCCAACGCGATCCTCGGACCCGCACGCGATGACGTGGGATCGAAGTCGACTTCTCCAGCCCGGATCCAGGCGTGGGGATATACCTCGCCGTCCTCATGGAGAAAGCCTAGGACCAGGGACACATCCGGGTAACATGCTGTGAGCTGGAAAGCGTCGTGGAAACAGAAGCGGGCGCCTCTGAGCACGCCGGCCTTTGCGTCTCTAATGGCATCGGGTAAGGGCTCGATAGTCTCAATGAGCTGCTGCATCTTTGTCTCCTTACCAGGATTGAAGGCGGAGCGGGGCGGGATCGACGTCCTTGGGACACTCGATCTAATCAGTCCTAATCGGAAATCACAATGCCCCGCGAGGGAGTGGATTGTCCATCAATCGTTTTTTCGGCGAGGTATCGGGCCGGTGGCTTGCCTACCGCCTTGCGAAACATGGTGACGAAGCCGCTGGCATCTTCATAGCCCAACTCGAACGCCACCGTCTGCACGCTCTCACCCTTCGTCAACCGCTGAAGCGCGAGGATGACGTGCAGCTGCCTTCGCCACTGTCCGAAACCCATGCCGATTTCGCTTTGCAGCAGGCGGCTCAGGCTTCGCTCGCTCATGCCTATTCGTGCGGCCCAGTCGGCCTTCGAGCTTTTATCGTCGGGCGCTGCCAGCAGGTATTCCGCAATGCGCCGCAATCGAAGGTTGCGCGGCATGGGGAAATGCAGGTCCTCCAAGGGAGCCAGCGCCAACTCGTCGAGCAATGCCGCAATCAGGCGGTCCTCCCGGCCACCCGGCATGTAAAGCGCAGGAAAGCCGGCCACCGTCAGCAATAGCTCACGTAGCAGTGGGGAGACCGAGATCGTGCAACAGGTTTTCGGAAGATTCGATGCCGCGTCCGGCTCCACGAACACACAATGACATTCCGTTTCACCCGACCCACGTGCCGAGTGTGGCAGGTTGCCTGGAATCCATATGGCGCACTGCGGCGGTACGATCCACACACCGTCTTCGATTTCGCAGTTGAGGATGCCGCGAACAGAGTAGATCAGTTGGGCCTTACGATGCTGGTGCTTCGTGTTTTCCCAGTCTTTTGCTACCGATGTGGCGCTCAAGGCAACGACGCGCCCGGGTACGTTGTCGATGTCGATCTGTATGCTCATGTTGGTGACGTCGCCGACCGACATGGTGTGTGCCTAGCCTCATCTGGAATTCAAGTCGTTATGGAAGCCGTTGGATTATTGAGGCGACACCGCGCCAGTCGACAGCAATTCTCTAGCCATATCGATGGCCTGCTCGCGTGAAGCGGCAAGGATCATCGGATAAACCCAAAACTTAGCAAACATGGCCGACATGGCTTTATAAGCAACACGTTTTGCCTGACTTGGCTCAACGACGATCATGGCAAGAACCAGCGTTCGCAATTGAAGCTTGTGCTTCTTCATCCAGAGCGAAACGAGCTTCTTTTCCTCCGGCGTATGCTCATGGTCTTCGGAGGGGGAGGAATCACTCAAGATGACGAATGACTCGCCGCGCTTTAAATTGGCCTCGAATTCATCGAAGTCTTTCTGGGCGTCATGCCCAGGCTGGTGTGAAAAGTTCATCCATACCAGTGGAAAATCCGAGCTATTCATCGTCATTTGCCAACTCCTGTGTTCTTGCCGCTGAACGGGCGTGGATTTTCTCCACGGTCGATGGTTAGGTGCAGGGTTCGCGTGGCTAACGCCTGCACCGAGACAAATCAGTACTTGAGGTTCAGCGTCACCATCACGTTCCGTGGCGCGCCATAGCCGACTGTGTCGAAGTCGCCTTTCTGTAACGCGTACTTCCGATCGAGTAGGTTGTTGACGTTGACCGCGACGTCGATTCCCTTCGCTATGGCATAGCGTCCCATCAGCGACACCATGGCATACGACGCCTGCTCTCCGCCCAATGTGCTGGTGCCGGTGTTCGCCGCCTCGTAGAAGCGACTTTGCCACTTGAGCCCACCGCCCAGCGTAAGTCGGCTCCAGCTTCCAGAAAACTGATGCGTGCTGAAAAGCTGTGCCGTGGTGCGGGGTAGCTGCGAGTTTAGGCGTACACCTTTGCCGTCCTTGGCCGTAAAGTGGGCGAGACCTGCATATACACTCCAGCCGCGCGCCAGTTCGCCCTGAAGGTCCAGCTCGACGCCGCGCGACGTCGTCCCGTTCACGCTCTCATAGGCCTGGGCGCCGCTTGGTGTATATCGCCCAGCGACGATCTGCGCGGCGTTGTCCAGATGGGTATCGAACAAGGCGACCGATGCATTGAGACGCCCTTCGAGGTAATCGCCTTTCAGCCCGATTTCTCTGGTTTTACCTTTGGCCGGCGTGAGCACGTTGCCGTTGTTGTCGCGGTAGTCGGTTTGCGGGTTGAAGATGCCGGTGTAGCTGACGTAGGCCGAATAGGTCGTGTTGATGTCATAGATCAGGCCGGCGTATGGATCGAACTCACCGGATTTCTTGTAATGAAAAGGCGCGCCGTTGACGTTCTCGTTGATTTCATAGGTGGTGAAGCGGCCGCCCACGACGAGTTTCAGGGGATCGGCAAGCGAAAAACGGGCTGCGGCATAGACACCGACTTGCTTGATTCGGGTTTGGGTCGGTACCGACGCCATCGCCTCGAAGTCGGGCCGGGGGTAGGGCGAGCCGAGGTCGTAGATGTTGACTGGCACCAAGCCTGGATAAAACGGAGGAATGTCCCGTTCGCTGCCGTCGCGCCAAGAACTCGTCGCGCCGACCACCACGTCGTGGGAGCGGCCCAAGAGTTCTACAGGGCCGCTTGCCATGACGTCCAGGGTGTTTTGGTGGCTGCGGCCTTCGGACGCTAGCGCTACCGGATAGGCCCCGAAGGGATAGGCGCCCAGCCCCGTGAGACGATCAGGACGGCCGCCCAGCGCGATCAGGTGTGAGTCGAATCCGGTGCGATACTGATTGGCAACGGCCCGTAGGTTCCACCCATTGGCAAAGCGGTGTTCTATCGTGGCGAATGCGGTTTTCATATGTGTGTCCCAACCGCTCCATGTCTGCCCGAAGGACTTTGAGCGTGGGTAGTCCGCTTGTGTGCCGTCACTGAACCAGAGCGGTAACCCTCCCCAGGTCGAACCCTTAGGGGAGCTGTCCTGATAGTCGAAGCCCATGCTTATCGACGTGTCGGGCGTCAGATCGGCCTCGACGACGCCGTAGAATGCCTTCCTCCGCGGCTTGTATCGGTCGATGTAGGAGTTTCCGTCCTGATACGTCCCCACCACACGTGCTCGGACGCGGCCGTCCTTGGTCAGAGGCGTCGAGACGTCAGCGGTTCCCCGGTGGGTATCCCAACTGCCTGCGCCGAGAGACGCAGATGCCGAGAAATCACGGGTGGGCCGTTTGCGTACCAGATTGATGGCGGCCGAGGGATTGCCGGTGCCGGTCAGCAAGCCGGAGGCACCACGTACGACCTCGACACGATCGTAAAAGGCAGTGTCGAGAGAACCGATGCCGCTGCCATTGACAACATCACCAACGGCCGTTGGTATCCCGTCATACTGAATGTTGTTAATCAGGAAACCGCGGGAATAGAAGCTCGTCCGTTCGCTGTCGGACTGGTACGAGGTGACGCCTGCGGTGTTATCCAGCACGCTCTGTACCGAGTTCAATTGCTGGTCGTCCATGTGTTGACGCGTGATCACCGTGACCGCCTGCGGTGTCTCCTTCAACGCTAGCGGCAGGCGCATGGCCGCCGCCGTTTTTCCCGTCGTGT
>Ga0209148_1001260_pt1 | contig 14004 bp, 13 predicted proteins | sample AraplaCol_mMF_r2_2_FD_184288 | JGI IMG/M metagenome (GOLD analysis project Ga0209148, IMG submission 184288) | Arabidopsis root microbial communities from North Carolina, USA - plate scrape CL_Col_mMF_r2 (SPAdes) (version 2) | ecosystem: Host-associated > Plants > Roots > Endosphere | place...
AGGCGCCGCCGGCGGGCGGCGGCCGGTGAGGTCTGCACCAGGCCGGCCTCGGCGAACACCAGGTCGCTGAGCAGGCGGTTGATGAAATAGGCTCGCCCGCCCTGACCCGGCGCAGCGGCGGCGGTCTGCGGCGGCGCGTCATAGACATCGGCCATTCCGGACAACAGCCGATCGAGAGGCGCTCCGTTCTGTACGCCGCTTGTGAAATAGAAGCCGCGCAGCGGGGCGGCGTCACCCCGCCCCTCCGTGGGAAACGCCCCCTCGAGGAACCGCAGCACCCTGGACCTCAAGGCGGCGACCTGGCTGGGAAAGCCGACGATCAGACCGCGACGGCGGGGGTCCAGTTCGTCCTGCAACCGGCGCGACATGCGGTCGGCGACGGCCTGGGCGAGCCCATCGAATTCGCGGCCCGCCTGCCCTACGTCCAAGGGCTGATCCGGCGCCCAGGGCAGGGTCGCCCCCAACACCGCTCGCCGACCTTCCACGTCCAGATCGTCGTAGAACTCCCCGAAGCCCGCAATCAGATCCGCCTTGGTGAACAGGACATAGACCGGCGTCGACTGCTCAAGACCGGTCTGCAGTTCATGCAGACGGCGACGCACCGCCGCCGCATGCGCATCGATGGCCGCCGCATTGGCCCCGATGATCTCGTCCAGGCCGATCGCCACGAGCACCCCGTTGACCGGCTGCAAAGGACGGTTCTTGCGCAGCAGCGCGAGGAACGCGCCCCAGGCGGCCTGATCGCGCGCGCCATCCGAGTCCTGGGTGGTGTAGCGCCCGGCCGTATCCACCAGCACCGCCTGATCGGCGAACCAGAAGTCGAGGTTGCGCGTACCGCCAACCCCCTTCATGGCCGTGGTCGAAACGGGGAACCGCAGTCCGGAATTCAGCAGAGCCGTCGTCTTGCCAGCCCCGGGCGGTCCGATGATCACGTACCAGGGGCGCTCATAGAGATAGTCTCGATTGGCGCGCCCCGACGCCCGCAGGGCGGAAAGCGCCTCGCCCATGCGTTCGGCCAGGACCCCGGCCTCCGCGTCCGCGGGTTCCGGCCTCGCGAGCTGTTCCGCCAGCTGATCGGACGCCCGACGGGCCGACAACACGCGCCAGAGGCTGAGCCCGCCCCAGATGGCGGCCACGACCGCGACGACGATCGCCCGAACCCACCAGGGCCGCAGGAAGCCGACGAAAAGCGGCAGCAGAACAGCGAGCAGCAGCGCCGCCAGCACCGCGACGCAACTGGAGAGGAACCACCAGCCGCCCAAGACCTTCTTCACGCCCTAGCCCCCGCGCTGCACAACGACTTCAACCCGACGGTTGCTGGCCTTGCCGGCCGGCGAGGTGTTCGGCGCGATGGGCTGGCCGTCGCCGTAGCCGACCGAGGTGACGCGACCCGGATTGCTGAGCCGGCTTCGGATGATCGACGCCACGGCGTCGGCTCGGGCCTGGCTCAGCGCCATGTTGTCGGGAAACGCCACCGTGCTCACCCGGTCGCTGTCCGTATAGCCCTCGACGCGGACCGGACCGGGCTCCGCCTCAATGGCTTGCGCGATGCGCTCCATGAGGGCGCGGCGCGACGGCTCCAGCTGGTCCGAGCCCGAGCGAAACAGTTGCCCCACCGTGGTGCGCACCCGGGCGGTGGAGGCGTCCTCCAGGACGGCGACGAGGCCCTGAGCGATTTCCGGGGCCAGGAAGCTGCGCAGGCGCTGGGCCTGGATCCCCGCCGCTGGCGTCGGTGGCGCGGGAGCCGTGCGCGACAGCCTCAGCGGCTGCTCCGGATTGATCGCACGCAGGGCGGCGAGGGTGGGGTTTCCGGTCTGGGCGAGGATCAGGCGCAGGATGATGTAGATCACCACCAAGAGGGTGGCGGCCACAGCGGCTGCGAGCGCCATCGGCGCCCAGAAGCTGACCCGCCGCAGCGCGGTCGGCTGCCCGCGCCAGTGCGGCGCCAGCTCCCCCTGGGCGATCTGGGAGGGGTGCGACAAGGCCACGAACACCCGCTGCATCATCTGCTGGTGGGCGTGTCGTCCGTCGGTCATCACCCGATAGCGGCCTTCGAACCCGGCCGCCATGCAGGCGTGGTAGACCTCCAGCACAGAGGCGAACTCGGCGGGCCGCGCAATCATCTCTTCGAGCAACCGCCAGAAGCGATCCCCGCCAACGGTTTCGCCGAAGTAGCGCACCATCATGCTGCGGCGCGCCCATTCCGCCGCATCGGCCTCATGACCGGGAAGATTCAGCGCGATGTCGTCGGCTGCGGAGCATAGGGCGTACTTGCAGCGCTGAATGAGATCCTCAGGCGCTGCGCCACGGCACGCGGTTTCAAAAGCCTCGATCGCCGCCACCACGCGTCCGTGCAGCTCCGGCAGCGGAAGCCGCACCCGGCCGGCGCGCATGGAGGCCAGCAAGGCCAACAGAGGCCCCGCCGCGGCCATCATCGGATTTCGCGCAAGCTCCGGCTTGGTTTCGGAGACCGGCACATCGTCCTGGGCGAGCCGCCTTGGCGGCAAGCTGTCGACCATTGGGGCGGACGACGAGGCCGGACCAAACCCCGCCGATGGCGGTGCGCCAGCGGCTCCCGCGTCTGGGCGCTCCAGGCCCTGGAGCGGCGAGGGTCGGAAGACCGTGCGGTTCGGCCCGCGTCCGGGCCCTTCGGCGTCACTCATCGCGCGGCCCTGTTCACCCACCAGAGTTCAAGCTTCAGCTCCGGCCAATCCCCCGCCACATGCAGACCCACGGCGGGGGCCGTCGCAAAGTCCCGCCAGTCCGGGGCCGATCGGTCCAGCTCGAAATAGACATAGCCCGGAAGCACCCGGATCTGGGGCGGCGGCGAGGGGGTCGGACTGATCCCGACACCCGCCGCCAGCGAGGAACTGACGATCTGGCGCATCTTGGTGACGGCCCCGATTTTCACCACGCCCGCAAAGCGGTTGCGCAGCTCCTCGAGCGGGACCCGGGCGCTGACCGCCAGGTAGAAATTCGCCGTCTGAAAGAGCGCGTGATTGGTGATCGTCGCGGTGTAGGCGCCGGGCCCGGCCTGTTCCAGCCGCATCTGCTCGGCCGACCGATCGAAGAGCGCCGAGAGTTCCTGCTGCAGCAGGTCATAGACGGGCTCGAAGACGCCCTGCAGATTCACATGATCGTAGGTTGGGAAGCTTGGGGGCCGACGATAGTCCGGCCGCGTGAGGGTGGCCAATTCTCCGGCGATGGATACAAACACCTCGTACAGCCGCTCGGGATGGACGTCGGGGAGCGACCGGAGATGGGACAGCACCGGGGTCCAGCGGTTCAAGGCCTGCAGCAACAGGAAGCTGGCGAAGGTCTCAGCGCCCCCGTCCGTGGATTCCACGGCCCGCTGCGCCAGTTCATTCACCCGCTGTTCGGCCCGACCGATGATGTCGTTCAGGAACCCCGAAAGCCTCGGCGAGGCGCGGATGTCGGTGACCGGCGGGATATAGCGCTCGTCGAGCATCACCGCGCCGTTGAGCACCTCCCGCACCCGGGCCACTCCGAGGGTCACACGTCCGTCGGTCTGTTCGCGGCTGACGCCCAGTCGAATGTTCGGGCGCGCCACCTCGATCGGCTCCGAGATCCGCTCGCTGGCGAAGGCGTCGTAGACCTCCACCTCATCGACGATCTGGCGGGCGACCGACAGCACTGAGGCCCGGGCTTCGTCACTTTGGGCGAACTCCACGGCGCCGGCCTGGCGGGCTGGCAAGGTGAGGTAGATGATCGCATCGCGGGTGTCCGGGGGCACATCCAGCGGCTCAGGCGGGGCCTGGTCCTGCGGCACGCTGAAACAGGAGCCGTCCGTGAACGCGCCGGAGGCCGCCTCCAGCCCGAACTTGCCCAGCGAGGCCAGGGCGGCATTGGGCTGCAGCGCGGAAAATCCCCAGCCGAACGGCCGCAGAGCGGCGGTGCGCGCCCGCACCAGGGCCTCCACGAAACGGTCTTGCTGCTGGAAATGCTGCGGGCGAAGAAAAAGCCCTTCGCGCCAAGCCACGCGGCTTTCGCCCGCCATAAATCTACTCCCCAATCCCGCGGGGCTCAGAATATAAGGTTCAGTGAGGGACGTCATCCAGCAAAAGGCGTTCGGGGGAATGATCGGTGGGGACGGGGCCCGAGGATTCGCGTGATGGTGTTGACCCGGAGCCGGTGCTGGATCCTCGGACTTGGGGCCGAGCCGGTCCTGGGCTAGCGGCGCCGGGCGGCCCGACCGAGCCGGCCCCAGCGGAACCCGAACCCTCCCTGGACGTCCGCGACTGGGGTCGACGACCGTCCGCCGATGATCCGCCGTCCGATCGTCCGCGTCCCGATCGCCGGTGGCTGATTGGCGGGGGCGCAGCCCTCGGCGTCACCGGCCTGGTGGGGATCGCGGCGTTGGCGGGGGGCAAGTTCAAACCCCATCCGAGGCCCTCGTCTGAGCCGGGCGCGACAGGCGCGGCGACCGCTGAGCGGCGGGTTCTGCGGTTGGGCTCGGGCGCGGAGCTTGCCAAGGCGCTGACCGATCAGGGCATTCTACAGGATCAGGCATCCGCTGCGGCCGCGCTCGCGCAGCCGGCGCTCAAGACGTCCGACAGTGATCTGCGGCTGGAGATCAGGCTTCGCCGTGACGGGCAGGGCTCCGGCCTCGGCCTGATCGGTCTGGTCCTGCAACGCCCCGATGGCTCCGGCGTGGCGGTTTCGGCCGATGCCGGCGGGAGGTTTCACGCCCAGGTGCTCGGGGCGGATCTCCGCCCCGTCATCCGGGTGGCCCGGGGCCAGATGGACAATGAAAGCTTCTATGCCTCCGCCGTCGCCGCCGGCGTCAATGACAGCCTCATTCCCGAGTTCGCTCAGGCGTTCGCCTTCGATTTCGACTTTCAGCGCGAGATCAAGCCCGGCGACGTTTTCGAGACCGCCTATGAGGAGCAGGTCAACAGCCTCAACCAGCCGGCCGGCGCCAAGCGGCTGCTCTACGCGGCGCTTTCCACCGCCGCCAAGTCGCGGGCGCTGTATCGCTTTGCCGCGCCCGGCGAGGAGGAAGGCTGGTTTGACGGCGCCGGGCGCAGCAACCGGCGCGGCTTGATGCGAACCCCGGTGGAAGGCGCGCGGATCTCCTCAGGATTCGGCATGCGCGACCACCCGATCCTGGGCTTCCAGAAGCTGCACAAGGGCACCGACTTCGCGGCCCCGATCGGCACGCCAATCTACGCCGCCGGCGACGGGGTCGTGGATTGGGCGGCGATGAAGGGACCCAACGGCAATTTGGTGATTGTGAAACACGACAACGGGTGGGAGACCTACTATCTGCACATGAGCGCTTTCGGCGCCGGGATCGTGCCCGGCGTTCGAGTCCGCCAGGGCCAGGAAATCGGCGAGGTGGGCACGACCGGCCGCTCGACCGGGCCCCATCTGCACTACGAGCTCCACGTGAACGGCGAAGCCGTCGACGCCATGGCGGTGAAGCTCGACGCCGGGAAGTCGCTGGCCGGCGCCGCCCTCGCCGCCTTCACCGTTGAGCGCGACCGTATTGACGCGCTCCGGCGGTCGAGCCTCTAGACGGCCCACCGAGCCAGGCGCAGAGAGCGATTGCGGCGAGCATCACCAGGGTCACGGTCATCGAGCCGTTCAATTCGTCGACCCCGCCGCCAAGCCAGGCCGGGCCGCCCAGATCCAGGTCCCAGAGGGAGCCTAGGGCGTCCGCGCCGGGGTTGGGCGTGAGACCCACGCCAGAGGTCTCCGCCGCGTTCCAGGCCCAGTGCGCCGCGATGGGCGCCCAAAGACTGCCGGTTCTCAGCGCCAACACGCCAAACAGCGCTCCAGCCAGGAAGATGTTGAACAGGGCCAGGGGTCCGGGCGGCGAGACCAGCGCGTGGGTTGCGGCGAAGATCGCCGCGCCAACGGCCAGGCCGATCCACGGCCCGCACCGCGCGGCAAGCAACGGCTGCAACCAGCCGCGAAAGAACAGTTCCTCGCCAAACACCTGGAAGAGCGCGAGCAGCACTGCGGCGGCCCAGCCAACGAGCCCCGCGGGCAGCACCCCGGGGCGATCGACCTCGAGACCGCCCAGCAGCGCCGCCGAGGCACAGGCCAGCGCGAACGCGACGAGCCCGACCGTCAGGCCCAGACTGATCCCGGCCAGCGCTCCGATGCGCTCCGGGCGGCCCGCCCGCGCTTCAATCGCCTGGACCACCACGGCGCAGAGGATCAGCGGCGAGAGGATCAGTCCGAACGCGATCGCCCGCTGTGCAACCGGATCGGACACCGACGGAATCGTCCGAAGGATCCACGGGGCGCCAAACATCGCGGTGCAAACAGCCAGGGCGGTGAGCAAGAGCCCAAGCCAGAGCGGGGTCGGCCGTAGAGCGGCGTCGAACGCGCGCACCCATGGATTTTCGTATGTGATCGGAAACAATCGTCCCCCCGCACGTGCAACTGAGATGGCCGGAGGCGCAGTGGTTTCTCCACGACGCCTTCCAGGCCTCACCCGTATATCTTGCCAATACACCGCCGCTGTAAACTCGGATCAGCACATTGCAATTTTAACCTCATCGGTTCACAGGTTTTTTCCCCTCATGCTGCAGGTTGGAGCGGCAAGGAGGACCTGACATGTCGCACAACGCCACAATCGCGAAGCTTGCTATTCTGTCCCTGGGCCTGGCGCTCGCCGGATGCCAGAGCACCGGCGCCATGGCGGACCTGACCCGGCAGCCCTCGGGCCCCGCCATCACGCTGGCCAGCTATTCGCAACCCGAGGCCGGCCGGGGCGAGGTGATCTTCATCGCCGCGGACGGGGCCTATGCCCGCGCCGAACCGCCGCAGAAAATCGCGGCCGCTGGGCCCCTCGCCTCCCGTTGACGCCGCCAGCGTCACTGCCCTGGGGGCCCGATTTTGCCCTAGGATCGCGATCCGCCCGGCGGGAGGGACTATTTCGCCCACCGGCTCGCGCGTCGGACTGCACCCCTTGGGCGAAGGGCGTCAATGGCGAGGGCGATCGCGCGCCCTGCGGAGCACGACGAGCACGCCCAGCACGAGGCAGGCCGCGACGATCCCCGCGAGGGTGACCATCTCTACGGCGGCGCCAAGGAATCTGGCGAACAACTCCACAAGCCAACCCATGTGGGACCTGACTCCCGCGGCCAACTGTCGGCGGCTCACCGTGAGCCGCCGACCGAGGGCGCAAGGCGTCCCTAGTCCGATTTGCCGTTCGCGTCGTCCCGAACTTGACCATTGGGCGTCGCGTGCGTTCTGGCGGCGTGAACTGCCCGGCTTTGCGTCGCTTATCCCGGTCAAGCGCATCGGCAGCCGCATCGCAGTGACTCCGGCGAGCCCTCGCTCCGTGGGCCCTCGGACGTCCAAAGGCTCGACCGCGTCCGCGTAGGCGATCCGGCGAAATCCGGGCCCGCCGCGCCGCGGTTGATGTATCCCTATCCTGCCGGCGCGAACGAGGTGAGATAGACCGGCAGGCCCTCGGCCCGCAGGGCCTTCGACATCCAATCGGCGACATGCAGCTGGCAGGCCTCGTCCTCGCTCACCTCTTTCCAGCCGACGCCACCCAGGGCGCCGTGTGAGCCGCGGAACTCCTGGGTCCGGCAGGCGCCCGGCCCGAGATGTTGCACGGCGGTGGTGCCAAACCAGGGACGGATGGGATTGGTTGTCGGAAAATACCGCCCAAGCCTGCCGCCCTTCTCGTATTTTTTCACCAGCGCAGGCTCCAGCAGCCGACGCACGACATAGGCCTTGCTGACGTTGGCGGGAATGACTTCGCCGCCCGAATAGGTGTGCCGCGCGACCGGGTCGAACAGGAACATGCCTTCGATCTTCACCCCCTTGGGCTGAAGGCGTTCCGCGGCGAGGATCGCCGCGGAGGCGCCGCGGCTATACCCGGCGAGAAAAAGCCTTGGCCGCTGGGCGGAGCATTCGAGCTCCGCCTGGAGCCATTCCGCCGCTTCGTCGGCCTTTGGCCCAACCCCGATTCCGTCAAATGACGGTCCCCGCCAGTACCGGCTTTTGGCCTCTGTCTGGCGGGCGATCTGCGAGCAGAACGAGTTCTGCATTTCGCGTTCGTAGGTGGCGTCCGACCATGCGCCTGTGCCGTCGATCACGGCGATCCTGAAGTCCTTGGCTTCCATCTGATGCAGCCCCCAAAAGCATCGCTTCACGTTGCATAGCGCAAGACTGGCGAGCCTGGCGAGCCTGCCCGCGCCCGCAGGCTTGGAACGGGTTGCGGCGATCAAGCGCCTGTTCAACGAGGTCCGCGGGCCGCTGTTGTTTGTCCGGCGGCGCGCCGGCCGGTCCATTCCGTCTGTGGCGCGCGATCGGGTGTCTGCGCCTGTACGGCCTGAGGACAGCAGGGCCGAGGTCGTCTCGAATCCCAGGCTTTCCAAGCGCCCGCCGGTGCGTCTGGAGGACGCGCTGGGTTGTCGTACCGGACCTCCGAGCGTCGGCGATCTCCGTCGTCTGAAGCCCCCCTTGATGTCCGCGAAGCTAGCAAAGTCATGGCGCCTGGACGGGACCATCGGCTAGGATTGCGTGGTGGGGGAGGACGGGTGTGGCGCATTTCCGACTCTATTTCCTGGACGTCGCCATGCGCATCCAGGAAGCCGTCGACCTTGAGTGTTCCGACGAGGCTCACGCCATTCGGGAGGGGGAGACTTACGATGATCCTCGCGCGAAGGAGCTTTGGCAGGGCGGACGACTCGTCAAGTCGTTCCCCCCTCCCGGGTCGAACGACACCACGCCCTGAACGCCCGCATCCGCGCGCGGTTGAAACCTTCAAGCGCTGTGAAACGGCAGATCGCCAGAGTCCTGGTAAGTCTGACGGACCCCGGCCCGCCGGGCCTCCGGTAGCGGTTGGCGGCCCAGCGTGGCGCGCCCTCCTAGATCGCGCACCGCCCCAGGCGCGAGCGATCAGGGGCGAGCAGGCGTGACCGAGGCCGCGGACACCCGCAGACCGAACCGGCTCGGGAGGAAACCGCGGGTCGGATTTCCCGGCCTAGGCGTGCTCGATGGCGGGAGGATACCGTGTTCCCCCCACCATCGCGTCGAGGTCGGCGCTGCGCCATCGGAAGTCGGAAACCTCTCGGACCTTTCGGCCCAGGAAGGCGCTGTGGCAGTAGAGGCCCGTCACGGGTCGGAACCGAAGGTATCGGTCGGCCAAGGAAGAAAACCGGCCGATGATCGGGTTCTGCAATGTCGCTTCAAGACATTCAAAGCCCAGGGGCTCGCAGAACAGCACCTTCAGGCCCATGTCGCTGAACTGGAAGAAATTCCAAGGCCGCTCATGAGAGGAATAGGAGAAGTGGGTCTCCACAAACAGTAGGCCGCCCACTTTCAGCACCTTGGCGATCTCCTCGGCGACGAGCCAGGGCATAGCGAGGTGTTCAAGCACAGCGGCGCTGCAGATGACGTCGAACGGCTCGGTAAAATAGTCGGAGAGCCTGTGGGCGTCGCCCACCACGTCCACATTGTCGCCCGGATAGAAGTCGAAACCCACATATGTCGCGTGCTGCAAGCGTGGGCGTAGGAGGTTGGGACCGGTCACCTCCCGGCTGCCGATCTCCAGAATGCGAAGGCCCGGCTTGTCTGCGACCGCCAACAGATATTCACGCCAGCTTTGCGCACCCGAGTGGCGCGTGTGGACCGGCGCTTGAAGGTCCTTTTCCAAGTAGAGCCTGTCGGAAACCGCGGCCAGCCGTGCGCCGGCAGCCTGGGCCGCTCGCCAGACGAAACGCTTCGCCGCTGAGGCGATCCGTGACCGCATTGAGATGCTTCGCCCTTTTAGACCTGGGCTGATGTCGCATGCGAAGGATCTGCGCGTCTACTGCGGCCACGACCGGCTCGTCGTGGCGTTCTTCGCCCGAATTGAGGGGTGATCATTTCGCAGGATCGGCCCAGCCGGCTCAAGCGATGACGAGGACGCGCTGCGCTCAACCGAGGGCGGCGTCCCCTCAGGTCGGGCGAACCGGTGTACAGTCCGGGGATCCGGGCCCCCGACCCCCATGACCTATACTCAAAGTGGGGATCTGGCCGGGAACGCCGGTCGCCGACTATAGAATTGAGACATGTCACGACCCAAAGCCGTCGCTGCAGCCATTCAGGCTGAAATCGGCCCAGATCCCATTGATGTGGGCGTGGGCGCGCGGGTGCGCCTGCGACGCAAGTCCATCGGCGTCAGTCAATCCAAGCTCGCAGAGGCCTTGGGCCTCACCTTTCAACAGGTTCAGAAGTACGAGCGCGGGACCAACCGCATCTCCGCCTCGATGTTGGTGAAGATCGCGAGCCGCCTGGAGATCAGCGTGGCGGAATTGGTCGGTGAAGCGCCTGGCGCCGTGTCTGATGATGCGGTCCGCGCCTTGACCTCACCCGGCGCCCTTGAGTTGCTCGAGCTGTTCAATGGGATCGAGACGCCGGCCTTCCGGTCCGCAGTGTGTGACTTGGCGCGGACCCTCGCGAACATCGATGGCAAGCGGTAGCGTGGATCGCCGTTTCCTACCGCCGCCCGGCCCCATGGTCGGTCCGTATCAAGGAGGCGGTTTCGCTCTGACCCGAACCCCTAGCCTTTCGGCCGACGCGGCCCCTTGCGGGCTGTCGTGATCGCCCTGCGCCCGAGGCCCAGGGTCTTGGCCAGTGCGGAGCGCGCCGAGCTGTAGTCCGCCGACACCATGGGATAGTCGACCGGCAATCCCCACTTCGCACGGTATGCGTCGGGGGTAAGGCCTCTTGCGGAGAGGTGCCGGCGGAGCGTCCTGTAGGGCTTTCCATCTTCGAAGCTGACGAGCGCCGAGGCGGAGATGGATCTGCGGATCTGGGCGGGCGTCAATCGGGGCGCCGCGGGCTCGACCGCAGCATCGGGAGCCGCAACGCTGGCGGACACGCGCGCCAAGCCCGACGCGATCTGGCCGATGACCGTGGGAATCTCGCCCGGCATGACATGGGAGTTGGAGAAGTAGGCCGCCGCGACGGTCGCGACCAAGTCTCTCAAGTCGCCGGCTTGCTCGTCCATCTGTCCCATCTCCGCCAAGACGTCTAAGGCGCCGCTAGGACCCATTTGGTGGATCGATTTTCTACAGGTGTCACGGGCTTTCACCGCGCGGCATGTCCTCCTTGGCGCGAGGCGTGGATCGAGCCGATCAGTTCGGGCCCGGCTACGGCCGAGGCTTGTGAGCTGCGGCCGCGTCTCCTATGACGGGCCCTGCATCAAGAGTTGGGCTTGGCCCAACGCCAACCTGCTTCCCGAGCAAGGTGGCGCTCCCGCCGGGAGGATGTGGCCGAGGCGGCAACCAAACGGGTGACCCGAGCTCCGTCCCGCGCCGAATTCGAGTTCTGGAGCTGAGCCTTGCCGATCAAGATTCCCGACGCCCTGCCGGCCCGCGCCATACTAGAGGCCGAGGGCGTGGTCGTGATGCGCGAGACCGATGCGGCGCGCCAGGACATTCGACCGCTGCGCATCGGACTGCTCAACCTGATGCCCGACAAGCCGAGGACCGAGACCCAGTTCGCCCGGTTGCTTGGCGCGACGCCGCTTCAAGTGGATCTCTCGCTGGTCCAGCTCGCCAGCCACACCTCACGCAACACACCCGCCGAACACCTGGCGTCGTTCTATCGGCCCTGGGATGAGGTGATGGAGGAGCGGTTCGACGGTTTCATCGTGACCGGAGCGCCGGTGGAGACCCTGCCCTTCGAACAGGTTGGCTATTGGCATGAGCTGGGGCGCATCTTCGACTGGACTCAGAGCCACGTGCACAGCTGCCTGACCATCTGCTGGGGCGCCCAGGCCGCCCTGCAGCACTTCCACGGCGTGGGCAAACACGTGCTGCCGACCAAGCGATGGGGCGTCTACAGCCACAGGCTGGCGGCGCCGGCCTCGCCCTATCTTCGCGGCCTGTCGGACGAACTCGAAATTCCCGTCTCGCGCTGGTCGGAGGTGAGGCGTGGCGACCTGCCGGCGGACAGAGGCCTGAAGGTGCTCCTGGAGTCGGACGAGGCCGGGCTTTGCCTGGTGGAGGATCCGGCGCGACGCAGCCTGCACATGTTCAACCACCTGGAATACGACGCCACGACACTCGCCGAAGAGTTCGCCCGCGACCGGGCGAAGGATCCTGCCGCCCCGGCGCCGGAGCACTATTTCCCCAATGGTTCGGTCGACTGCGCGCCGAAGAACCGGTGGCGCAGCCACGCCCACCTGCTGTTCGCCAACTGGATCAACGAAATCTACCAGACGACGCCCTTCGATCTCGCCGGCGTGGGCGAGAGGCCCCGCGCATGGCCTGCGGCTCGCGACGTTGGACCTCAGCGGACAATACTGGACTCGCAGAACGGCTGTTAACGGCGTAGCTTGTTTCCGACAGCCGGCCCGGGGGGACTGCGCTTGGGTAAGCCTGCCGCACGCATTACCGATTTCCACGCCTGCCCCATGGTGACGCCGGGTCTGCCGCCGATTCCCCATGTGGGCGGTCCGATCGTCATGGGCTCGCCGACGGTGCTGACAGGCAAACTCCCGCAAGCTCGCGTGGGGGATCAGGCGGTCTGTGTTGGCCCCCCGGATGTGATCGCCATGGGATCCACGGGCGTGTTCGTGAACAGTCGCCCCGCCGCCCGGATGGGTGACGCCACGGCGCACGGCGGCTCGATTGTGGTTGGCCTTCCGACTGTGCTCATTGGCGAGACGGGTTCGGGAGGCGGCGGCGGCGGCGGCGGGGCCGCTGGGGCTGCTGCGGGCGGCGCGCACGCGCACTCTTCGGCAGGCGGCGCCATAATGGTCGCCTTCGCACAGGCTCAGACTCAGATCCAGGTCCTTGTTCAGGCTGCAAAATCCGGCGCCCCGTTTTGTGAGGTGTGCTTCGAAAAGGCTGTCGAAAGACTGGAACATGCCGCAGGAGCTTAAGCTTTACGGCGTTTTGGATCTGGCGCGTGCGCCGCAGCTCTATGACGACGTGCAGCGCCTGGCGCCGCTTGAGGCGCGCTGCCTGTTCCTGGGTGAAGGACGTCTGCATCCCGAGGTGGTGCGGCATTCCCCCCATCTGGTGGAGCTCAGGCCGGAAGACCCCTTAACGGCGCGCTGGCGGTCGCAAGGCTGGGGACAAGCCTGGGGCATCTGGCTGGAATCCCACGCCGACTTCACCGCGGTCTGGCGCCGCCTTCGGCGCTTCACCCAGGCCAAGCTGCCGGATGGATCTGGACCGGTGCTGTTTCGATTCTGGGATCCGCGGGTGTTCCGGACCTATCTGCCACTGGTCGAAGGCCGCGACCTTACGAGCTGGTTTGCCGAGGTTGAGGCCTACCTCGTCGAAGCCGACGACGGGACGGGCAGCCTCCGGTACCACTTGCACGGTAATTCGCTCACGGTGCGCGATGGTCCTCACGCCTAGTGCGAATGCCCCCACCTGCAACACCACGCCCACCGCTCGAAGGTCATGAGTTGAGGGCCCGGAGCGAGTCGCGCCGGCCTAAAGCTTGGTCTCTGGAGCGATCCCGGTCATTTGCCGATCGATAGAAGGGCGCCCGAACCCACTTGGCCCCTCTCACATGAGGCTTTGCACGGGGAGAGACTCTCGGTCGTCGCCCCGGAAGGCGGACGGGGCTCGCCACACAAAAGAGAACGCCGCCGGGCACCCGACGGCGTTCAATTTATTGGCTCGGTCTATCAGCTCCGTGCGCGAATCAGGCGGCGAGGGGCGCCTCGCGGCGACGACGGAGCGTCGCGCCGATCAGACCGAAGCCGCTGAGCATCAAGGCCCAGGTCGCCGGTTCCGGCACCCCGCCGGCGCCGATCTTGATCGTATCGAAGGTTCCGCCCTGGCCGCTGGCGTATTCTTGATAGGCGCCGGGCGCGCCGTTGAAGAAGAAGCCGAAGGAGCCGGAGCTGTTGATCGCGCTCAGGGACGACTGGAAGCCGCAGCCCGCGAACCCGCAGCTGTTCGGATCGACGTTGAAGACGTTGGCGGCGGTGTCATACGCGAAATGGACGTAGTCGGTCAGCGGCAGCACATCGGCAAGGCTGTAGGTATTGCCACCGACTGTGAC
>Ga0209148_1001261_pt1 | contig 13991 bp, 15 predicted proteins | sample AraplaCol_mMF_r2_2_FD_184288 | JGI IMG/M metagenome (GOLD analysis project Ga0209148, IMG submission 184288) | Arabidopsis root microbial communities from North Carolina, USA - plate scrape CL_Col_mMF_r2 (SPAdes) (version 2) | ecosystem: Host-associated > Plants > Roots > Endosphere | place...
ACGCCGAGATGGTTCTGTGGAATCTGGCCCAGCGAGGGGTCTGCGGCGGAAATGATCTCGATGACGCGGGAAAGCGTCACATAGGAGACCTCCGGCCCACCGAACTTCTTCGGCACATTGATCGACCAGAGACCGCTTTGCGAGAAGGCGTCCAGTTCTTCGACCGGCCAGATGCGCTTTTGGTCGCGCTCGGAAGCACCGCGCGCAAATCTCGGTGCCAGATCCTTGGCGATGGCAATCGCCTCCTCGTCACTCCGAATGATATGCGCCGGCGTCGTCGGGCGCGGTACGCCAGGCACGCCTTCGCGCGAAGCCGCCTCGGTGGTCGTTCTGCTAATGGTTGCGACGGTCATCATTTGCTCCTGAAGTTCACAATCGGTTAAGCGGCCGGGCTGACGATCTGTAGGTTCGGATGCGCCTCTGTTTTGGCAAGCGACGGCGCTTCACCGAGATAGAAGGCCTTGATGTCATCGCGGTTGCGCAGCTCAGCTGCAGAACCGGACAGCACAGTGACGCCGTTTTCCAACACCGCCGCGCGGTCCGCGTAGCGCAAGGCGATGGTGGAGTTCTGCTCTGCCACCAGGATAGAAAGCCCTTCGGACTGGTTAAGCGCTTTCAAGGTGCTGAAGATCGATTCCACAACCAGGGGTGCGAGGCCCATCGAGGGCTCATCCAGCACCAGCAACCGGGGGCGCGACATCAGCGCCCGCCCGATCGCCGTCATCTGCTGCTCACCGCCAGAGGTGAGGCCGCTGGTGGTGCGGCGCTTTTCCTTCAGGCGCGGGAAGAGACTATAAATGCGCTCAAGATCGGCCCTGATCTGCGCCCGGCTGGAGCCGCGACCGAGCCCACCGGTGATCAGGTTTTCCTCGACCGTCAGGCTGCGGAAGCAATGCCGCCCTTCGAAGACCTGGATCAAGCCGCGGCGGACCAGATCGGCTGGGCGGGTGCGTTTGACGTCGACACCTTCAAACAGGATCCGGCCCGCCGTTACCTGACCACGCTCCGCCGGCAGCAAATTGCAGACCGCCTTCAAGGTCGTGGTCTTGCCGGCTCCATTGGCGCCCAAAAGAGCCAGGATCTCGCCGCGCAGAACTGTGAGATTGACGCCACGCAGTGCCACGATCGCGCCGCCATAAGCCGCCTCGACACCGTCGATCGTGAGCTGGGTATTATCCGACATGGAATAATTCCTGGGTATGTCCCCTAGAGGGAAGCGAGGCCGGCATGACGCCAGCCTCGTCACCGTGATCAGTTGATGACATCGTCCCCGGCGGTGCGGATCTTGATGCCATGCTCCGCGGCATAGGCAGCCGAGGACTTCTCGATGATCGGTCGAAGCAAAGCCCAATCCGGGGCGATCCAGTCGGAGACCACCTTCCACTTGGTGCCATCCCATTGCTGGAAGGTCACCAGGCCGTTGCCCTCGTGATTGTCCCAGGTGACGTTGATGGAGTGGAACAGATCCTTGGCACCCAGCGCCTCGACGCGCGCCGGATCCAGCTTCAGATGCTCGAAGCCCCAGCGAACCTCGTCACCGGATAGCGTACGATGACCGAACTTCTCCTGGGCGATGCGGATGGCTTCGACGTTCAGGATGCCGTTGACGATACCGAGGTTGTGATAGACGCTGCCGATGCGCTTCTTGTCCTCGAGATTGCCGAGGCCCTTGTCATAGACGGTCTTCACGATCTCCTGCAGTACCGGGTGCTGGGAGCCGGAAGCCTGGGTGGTGATGGCGACATATCCCTTGGCGGCGTCGCCGGCGGGGATCACGTCTTCTTCCGAATTGGACCAGACATTGCCAACGATATGGTCAGCCGGGAAGCCAACCTTCTGTGCCGTCTTCAGCGCCACTGGATTCATGACACCCCAGCCGCGCAGCACGACGAAATCCGGCTTGGCACGGCGGATGGTCAGCCATTGCGACTGCTGTTCGTTGCCCGGATGCGGCACCTCGATCTGCTGCACCTGGAAGCCGTATTTCTGCGCCAACAATTCATAGATCGGAATCGTTTCCTTGCCATAAGGCGAGCCATGGTAAAGGACGACGATCTTTTTACCCTTCAAGTTATCGATGCCACCCTCGCGGCTGGCGATGTAATTGATGATGCCCGAGGTCTCGCTATAGGGATTGAGCAACAGCGGAAAGACATAGGGGAAGACCCGGCCATCGGTCGAATCCGTGCGGCCGTGGTTGATGGTGATCAGCGGTACCTTGTCCGCCGTCACCCGGTCGATCATGGCATAGGCGATGCCGACGGAAAGCGGGTTCCAGGCGGCAGCACCCGGATGGGCCTTTTGCCGTTCATAGCACTCCACGCCACGCTCAACTTCGTACTGAGTTTCGCATTCATCCCAGGTCAATTTGACGCCATTGACGCCGCCATCGCGGATATTGATGAGGTTCAGGTAATCGATGAAGCCGCCGAAGAAGCCTGTGCCGCCAGCAGCGTAGGGGCCGACGCGATAGCTTTGCAGCGGAAAATATTGCTCGTCAGCCGCTGCAGGCGTGGCGAGGCTGAGCACCGGCACGGCAAGGCCGAGCGTGAGCGCGGCCGGCAAGACTAAAGCGCGTAGATTCTTGATGAGAGACACGGGAAGGCACTCCTTTCAGATAGATGCGGATTGCAGGTTTCGGCCACGCCAGCGGAACCGACGGGTAGTGCCCGATAGGAGGGCAACCAGGCCATCCGGTTCGGCAATCAGGAAGCCGATGATGAGCGCGCCAAGCACGATGCGCTGGCTCATATCGAGCACGCCAGAATCAAAGAGGCCGCCCAGCAGGAATTCACCGACCCGCGACAGCACAAGCGGGAAGACAACGATCAGGGCAGCACCGACATAGGCACCACGGATCGACCCTAGGCCACCGATGATAATGATGAAGAGAATTTGAAATGAGCGGTCGAGATTGAAACCGGCCGGTTCCACCGTCCGTAGATAGGCAAAAGCCCAGATCACGCCGGCAACGCCGATAATGAAGGAGGAGACGGCGAAGGCCAGCAGTTTCGTTTTGATGACCGGCACGCCGATCACCTTGGCGGCAATCTCGTTATCGCGCACGGCAATGAAATTGCGACCGGTCTGTGAACGGATCAGACGCACAGCCAGAGCGGTCAGTACAGTGACGATCGTGAGCGCGAAAAGATAACGTCCGACCGCATTATCGAAGGAATAGCCAAAGAAGTGCAAAGAGGGTGCATCGATAACGCCGGAAGTGCTGTCATTCGAGAACCAGCTGAACTTAGTCAGCACCCATTGCACGAAGAACTGGGCGGCCAGGGTTGACACCGCGAGATAGAAGCCGCGCAAACGCAAACTCGGCAGACCGAAGATGATGCCGACCACCACCGCCGCGAAACCCGCCAGCACGATATCGAGCAGCAGAGGCAGACCCGCCCGCAGGTTGAGGTTGTAGGCGGCATAGGCCCCGACCGCCATGAAGGCGGCGGTACCGAGCGATACCTGGCCGGTATAGCCGGTCAGGATATTGAGGCCGAGTGCTGCCAGGCTGAGCGCCAGAAACGGTGTCAGGATGGCCTCATAGAGATAGCTCGACCCAATGAGGGGCACGACGCCATAAGCAAGGCCAAGGATAACAACGGGCCCCAGCCAGGCTGGCAGACGCTTGGCAACGCCAGGTAATGCGGAAAGCTCTGTCATAATGTCATATCCTTCCCGTCAGACCCGCTCGACCAGGCGTTGGCCGAACAGGCCGGCGGGCCGGATCAGCAAGAAGGCGAGTGCCGCCACATAGGCAAACCAAGTCTCGATTCCGCCGTTGAAGTAGTCGCCGATATAGACCTCGGCGAGCTTCTCGGTAGCGCCGATGAGCACTCCACCGACAATGGCACCCTGGATGGAATCGAAACCACCGAGAACGAGGACCGGCAAAGCCTTCAGAACAACCAAGGACAGCGAGAACTGGACCCCGAGCCGCGCGCCCCAAAGCAGGCCCGCGACCAGAGAGACAGCGCCGGCGGCGGCCCAAACGGTCGCCCAGATACGCGGTAGCCGAAGGCCGATACCCAAAGCGGCGAACTGATCGTCGGCGACGGCCCGGAAGGCAAGGCCAATCCGGGTATAGCGGAAGAAGAGTGTCAGGAGCGCAACCATGGAAGCGGCGACAGCAGCGGCAAAGAGATCAAATTTGCTGATAAGGACACCGGACAGTTCCAGCGGTGTATCCTCGATGCCGAGATCAAGGCCGTGGACCTGCGTTCCCCAGAGCAGTTGCGCCGCTCCTTCGATGATGTAAGAGAGGCCGAGGGTCGCCATGAAAAGGGTGATCGGCGGGCGGTTGACCAGTGGCCGCAAAACCGCACGCTCGATCCCGATGCCAAGGACCACCATGGCGCCGAAGGTGATGCCGAACGCCAGCACGAAAGGCAAGCCATGCTCCGTCAGACTGACGAAAGTCAATGCTGCAAAGAGCAGCATGGAACCCTGGGCAAAATTGAGTACCCCGGAGGTCTTGTAGATAAGCACAAAACCGATGGCGACCAGCGAATACATGACGCCCGACAGCAGACCACCGACGAGGACCTCGGTAAAAAACTGATAGTCGAAGCCGTCCATCACGCCGCCTCGCTCTCGTCGCTATGGGCGACGCCGAGATAAGCATCAATCACCGCCTGATCGGCACGGACCTCGGCGGGCGTGCCGTCAGCGATCTTACGGCCGTAGTCCAGCACGGCGATGCGATCAGAAAGCCCCATCACCACGCCGATATCATGCTCAATCAGGATAATGGTGGTCCCGAACTCGGCCCGTGCCGCCCGGACGAAGCGGCTCATCTCCTGCTTTTCGGTGGCCGTCATCCCTGCCATTGGTTCATCCAGCAGCAGAATGCGGGGGCGCGGTGCCAAGGCGCGGGCCAGTTCGACCCGCTTTTGCAGACCGTAAGGCAAGGTTCCGACCAAACGGTCACGCACCGGGGAGAGGCCGAGAAAAGAGATGATGTCATCGGCCTTAACTTGGGCCTCATGCTGCTCCCTGGCCGCACGCCCAAAACCGATGATCTGCTCGATGAAGGTAGAACGGATGCCATCGGCGAGACCGGCTACCACATTCTCCAGCACCGTCAGGCCGCGAAACAGAGCGAGGTTCTGGAAGGTGCGGGCCACGCCCAGGCGAGCCAGGCGCTGGGTCGGCACCCGGCTGAAGCTCTGCCCGCCGATTTGTACCCTGCCTTGGTCGGGGCGGTAGATGCCGCTGATGACATTGATCAACGAACTCTTTCCCGCCCCGTTAGGGCCGATAATCGCGCGGATCTCACCACTCCTGATGACGAGGTGGACGTCTTTCAACGCCGCGACACCACCAAAAGACAGCGAGATCCGCTCCAGGCCGAGCACATGGTTCGCCGCCTGCGTGGAACCCGTCGCTTCTGACACATCCGCACCTGGCGGCGTGATGATCTGCGTGTTTGCCAGGGAGGTTGCGGTCATCGTCTTACTCAGCAGCGGCCGCGCGCGGCTGCTTGGCTTCCAGTTCACGAACAAGCGGGATCACGTGCTTGCCGAAGAACTCAACCTCTTCCTGGAAATGCAGGAAACCCAGCAGAATGAGATCGGCGCCGGCCTGCTTGAGGCCGATGATCCGCTCGGCGATCTGCTGCGGCGTGCCGATCAAGTTGCTACGGAAGCCATCATTGTATTGAACGAGATCCTCGAAGGTCGATTTCGCCCAATTTCCCTGGCCCTCCGGCGAGGCCTTGCCGGCATTCTTAACCTCATGGCCGAAGGCATTGACGGCCTCCGGATTGGCCTTCTCGATGATCTCGGCCAGGACCTTCTTTGCTTCGGCCTCGGTGTCGCGGGCAATGGAAAAGGCGTTGACGCCGATCCGTACCTTATGGCCATTTGCCGCGGCCTTGGTGCGGATGTCGTCGACCTGCTTGGCGATCTCGTCCGGCGTATTGCCGTTGGTGAAATACCAGTCGGAAACCCGCGCTGCCATGTCGCGGGCCGCGCGCGAACTGCCACCCTGGAAAATCTCCGGCTGCGGATCAACCGGCTTCGGCTTCAGGGAATAGTTGTTGTAGCGATAGAAGTCGCCACGGAAGGTGAAGTTGTCTTCCGACCAGATGCCACGCAACGCACGGATGAATTCTTCCGACCGTCGGTAGCGCTCATCATGATCGAGCCAATGTTCACCTATCGCCGCAAACTCACCACGGAACCAGCCGCTAACGATGTTCACCGCGACGCGGCCGTTGGTGAGATTATTAATGGTAGCGATCTGCTTCGCCGCCAGGGTCGGATTCCACGGCCCCGGCAGGATCGCGGCGATCACCTTCAGCCGTTCAGTCGCTGCCAGCAAGGCGTGACTAAAAGCGACGGATTCGTGCTGATATTCCGCACCATAACCCGCTGTAAAGCGAATCTGGCTCAGCGCATAGTCGAAGCCGTTATTCTCGGCGATCTGCGCCAGCTTGCGATTGTAGTCGATATCCCAGCTGGTACGCTGCTCGATATTGCTGATGACAAGGCCGCCAGAAACATTGGGGACCCAATAGGCAAATTTGAGAGGCTCGGTCTGAGACGATTGCACAGTCATGACAGTCTCCTGAAAGATTAGGCAGTTGCAACAGCGCCGCTTGCTCGGCCGATCGCGTTGAAAGCAATGGAAACGGCGGGGTCCAGGAAGCGGACCGCCTCATTGACCGCACGATCGATACGCTCTGCGGTCACAGGGTCCGCCAGGCGGTAGTCGTGAAAGTCCGCTTCTGTCGCGTAGATCGCAGTTGGTACCGCGAGCGCATTGAAGAAGCCGAAAAGCGGCCGCAACTCATGCTCGATCACCAGGCCATGCAGAGGGCTGCCGCCGGTCGCTGCAAGGATCACCGGTTTGCCCGCAAAAGCCTCGCGCCGTGCTAAATCAAACAGATGCTTGAGAGCGCCCGTATAGGATCCGCGATAGACCGGCGTCGCAACGACCAGCAGGTCGGCGCTTTCCACCGCTTCAATGATCTCGCGCCCTTGTGGCGAGATATCCGCTGGCGTCAACGTGCTGAAGAGGATCGGTGCCGCATCCTTGAGCTCGATCTTCTTAGCAGTCGCTCCGGTTCGATCCTCGATCGCGGATAAAATCGTGTCGACCAGTGTTGCGGTTCGCGATGGCCGCGTGACGTTGCCGGAAATGCCAACAATCGACAGCGCACTCTTCTTGCTGCTCATGCCCCTGTTCCTGCGTTGCAGTTTGTTTGCTTTGTGTTGTGGGGCCGAACGCTATGTGAGTGCACTGCTACGCACAAACGAGCTTTTCTGAGTAACGGAGAGAGGATTTCTTTAGAGGATCTACAAGATGTTCGCGCGATCATCTCGGTCGGCGAGAATTTCTGACGGCGGCACGAGGGAAACTTTTTGACGAGAGCAGCTGCTATACGATCGTCTAACTTCGCGCATGAAACAGCCGCACTGCGAACAGGCAATTCACTGTTCGCAGCGACCAATGACCAACGCACAAAACGGCTGCGCTCCCAAGTCAAACTCAATGGTCGATAGTTTGCCCAGACAAATGGCTCAGGCAAAATCTGTGCACAGCCGAAGATAACTCAAGATCTCCAACATCCTTCGAACGAACAATGACTTAGAGTGAACAGCCTCTAAGCCGCACGCTCCTGTCTCCATAAAGAAAGATGTGCAGACAAAGACTTAGACGTCTCCCAGAGACGGAGCTTTTATCTTGCGCTCGCACTTTTTAGATCGACCCCACCGCCCTATCGCGCGCAAACACCCCGATCTTCACTCGCTGGATTCTGCTGACGATTGCAACGGCACGAAGATTGAGCGGCTCGTGACGCCATTCTGAATAAAGAAGAGCGGACTGGCAGGCACCACAGACGCAACATTTGGCACCGCATTTCGAGCCGAACCCTGCGTCATTTTCTGCGGTTCGATGCCCATTTCGTCGATCGTTTTCAGATAGGAAATCGTCTCGCCCGGTAGCGGATCGCCGGTCATAAGATGATCCGCATATCGCTGCGGTCCGGCATTGTAGGCCGCAAATAATCCCGGAAACCCAAACTGCCGGTAGAGCTCGGCGAGATAGGCCGTGCCCGCCATGATATTGCTTGCGGGGTCATAAGGATCGGAGCCAAGGCCGTAATGCTGGCGCAGCTCGGCATAGGTCTCCGGCATCACCTGCATGAGCCCCATGGCGCCCGCTTTTGAGGTGATGGGTTCGCCGTTGATCGTCAGCTGCCCGCCGGTTTCCGCCAGGATGACCGCCTGAATCCAGGATCTCGGAATGCCGAAACGCTGTGATGCCGCCGCAATGATCGGGCGCCAGATTTCAAGCCTGCCGGCCGGGTTCTCCGACGCCTGAGCCGGATTCTCCGTCGCCGATGATAGGCAGGATAGAGACAGAAAGACCGACAAAGCCGTGCCGCACAGCCTCACTTTGTCCATAGCGGCACCAGCCGGCCGATGATCTGGCGGCGCCCCACGGGTCCAAAGTAGCGACCGTCGAACGAGTCTGGCACGCTGCCCATGAGCAAGAAAACCTCACCCGGCTGGAGCAGGTTACACCCCTCCCAGGCCGGCAACGACCGCCCCTCTTTGTCGGTCTGAAGCCTGATGGCGACAGGCTTGTCATTGATGAAAACCATCGCACCTTCGGCACAGACCATATCTCCGGCGAGGCCGGCGACGCGCTTCACGAGGGGCACATTATGGGGAAGATAGCCGCGTTCGGCGGCAAGCTGACGTGCGCCGGCCGGCAACCAGGCCAGCACCAGGTCACCGCGCGTGAACGGTCCGCCGATACGCCGATAGAGCCCGGTCGGCACGCTGGCGCTGGCATTCCAAATCAGCAAAGGGTCGGTCGTCAGCGAAGCGGCCAGGGCCAGAAATGCCGCTGCCGACACGCCCAGAACCAGACCAGGACGACGCCGATGACGGCGGAAACGGGGGTATCGGGTGCCAATCTTCATCGCGATTTCTCCTGTTCTTCCGCCGTCGATTGATGCATCCGGGAGGTGGACCACTCATCGAGATCCTTGATGTGGTAACGGACATAGCGGCCGTGCTTCCGGTATTTCGGGCCGCCGCCATGGGTGCGCATTTTCTCGAGGGTCCGACGTGAGAGACCGATATAAAAGGCGGCCTGCGCCGTGCTCAGAAAGGGGCTCCCCTTCTTCGCCATAGCGGCTCTTTGGGCTTCATCTTCCATGAAATCACCTTGTCTCTGGTTCACGTGGTCACGGCGCAGCTGGCCGCTTGAGAGCAAGGTTGATCTTTGGAGGGCGCGCCGGGGACCGGCGAAAACTGCTACCCCCGGTTTTCGCCGGAAGGGCCAGGCTATTGCCCTTCAACAGCGAAATCGGCCGCCGCATCGCCTGATCAGGGCGGTGCGGCGGTGGTGTTTCGAAGCCCGGACCGGTGGGACCCACCGGCCTTTCGCCGGCGCCGGATTGTCCAGACATTCCCCGCCGCGGGATCCGTCACCGTTGGGATCTTGAGCTGCAGCGTCGCGATGGGAGCCGGGCCTGAAACGAGGCCGGCGCCGCACCTTAATGCGGCGCCGGTGGTGCTCAGTCGGCGGGATTCCAGATGACGGCGAAGGTGTCTTCGTCGTCCTGGCCGGCGGCTCGGCCCAAGTTGGCATAGAGCTTCCGCGGCCCGAATTCGGGTGCGGCCAGGCTCAGGCTCACATATTCCTTGCCAGAGGTTTCTCCGGTGCGGATCCAGGCTGCACCGATCTCGCCCCCCTGCGTCAGCACCCGGTAATCGGGCTGACTGTCGCCGTTCTTCATGGCATTCGGAACGAGGTCGATATCGGCGCGGATGGTGAGCGTCTTCAGTTGGCCCTTGTAACCGCCGGTCTCGAGCTTGGTGACATATCCGATGGCTGGCATGATCTTTCTCCTTAGTTCTCGCCGGGGACCATCCCCTGCGATGGGAGACCGCTCATGGGCGAACCGGGCCTTCCGAACCCCGCATCCGTGGGGCCGGAACAACGTGGAGGACCTGAGGCGCTCAAGTTTTTTGGGCGAAGCCGTCGCGAGGAGCGCGGGGAGCCGCGCGGGGAAAAAACTTGGAGTCCGATGGTTTTGAGAAGGAACGGTCCCGCCCATAGGTCTCATCCCAAAGCAGGGGATGGTCCTGGTCGAGAGACGGAAAAGAGCTGTCAGCCTTCCTATGCCACCGATGTCAGACGGCGTTTACCAGCACCAGGAAGACCTAAATCCCAGCTCCGAGAGGCGTACCCGAACTGCCCGAAGAATGATACATCGCCAATGACGCGGCTGACGGAAAGGATCGGTGCCGACCTACCCGAGCCATAGAAACCTCAGGCAAGGAAAGTAAGGCAGAGTCTCACCATCCCGGAATTCTGGCGCCGGAAGCTCTATGCCAATTCCGGCCACGCCGCCAACTGAGAGGAGCAGGCACCGTCGCCGCTAGCTGAAACTCTGCTGCCTCAACGTTGCCAAGGCGGGGGAGCCGCACAAAAGAATCAGGCGGCAACTTTCGTCACCGCCTGGTCCGTGATTCTTTGCATTCATCTGGTATTTGCGGGGCGAGTTATATCCGATTCGGCGCCCTGCGGCGACAGAGATTCAAGAGGACGCGTCTGGTGTACGGCCGCTCCCGGGCCTCGCGGATCCGACGCCCCGGATCGCGATCAGGCACTGCCGGCGGCGTCCGGCAACGCCTGACCAGATTAGATACGCAGGCACCGCCCAGCTTCCATAAGGGGGCCTTCTGCTTCGACAATGCGACTGTGCCGACGTGCTGCCTCAGCATAAACGGAGATTGGAAAGAGGCCACGGAAGGTGAAATCAAACTCGAGGCCGATCCCCAGCCGGCCTTTGACCGCCTCGAGTTCAGCCAAGCTGACATATCCCAGTTCCGGCTCCCCGAAGCCGAGATCGCAAAGGCCGAAAAGAAGATCGGGCTCAATATCGTGGTTTTCGGGTGCCACCATCTCAGTAAGGAGCCAGCAGGCCGCCCCGACCGGATCGAATATTTTGACGACCGGCACATGATCGATTTCGCGACCAGCCGCGGCATTGACGAGCAGTCGATGGCGCAAATTTTCAGTGAGAAGCTGCTTCTTCATGCGGCCTCTCCCTTGGATTCGGAGCGCTCACGGCGGTTCAGGATGAAATCGGCGGCTTTGCTCGCCTGACTGGCAGCCCGGAAGATGGCGCGGCTATCCTCGCGGAGAACCTCGAGCCAGGAGCCGAGATAGTCGGCGTGGCGGACGGTCGGAACAATGCCAAGCGTCGCGCAAAGAAATGCGCTGGAAAGCTCAGCCACCAGTTCCTCACGTGCGTAAGAATGCGAGCCCCTGGTGCCGGAGAGATCCCGGGCAAGCCGCGAACAGTGGCCGGTCCAATGGCCGAGCTCGTGAAAGCAGGTGCGATAATAGTTGATCTGCTCATAAAAGGCAGGTTGCGGTGGCACCTGGATATAATCCAACGACGGCAGATAGAAGGCCCGGTCACCGCCGCTCCGAAAATCCGCACCTGTTGCCGCGATCAGGGCTTCAGCTTCGGGAACGATCTCGCGTTCTGGACGTGCCGAGGGGACTGCAGAGGTCTCCGCGGGGAGACCGTCACATTGTGCCACATTGAAGACGGTGAAGCGCTTCAGGAAGGCGACCGCTTCCGGCTCCTCGCCCGTTTCCGCCGCGCGCTCCACAGCGTCTTTCGGAATAAAGCGGTCCGCATAAAAGACCGTTGTCCCGTGCTCACCTCTGCGGACAGAGCCACCGAGGGCCAGAGCCTGACGGAAAGTCAGCCAGTGCTGGCTGGGGAACCCACCCTCGATCACGGCGCCCCATAGGATCAGAATATTGATCCCGGAATAGAGCCGGCTGGTTGCAGCATTCTTCGGTAAGCCCAGTGCTGCATTCGCGCTTCCCCAGGGCTGCACCCAGGGAAACCGGCCTGCTTCCAGCTCCGCGATATTCCGGGCCGTCACCTCACAATAAAGATTACCGTGCTCGTCACCGCCGCGCCGCTTCGTGCCCGTCTTGACCATGGCCTTTCCTCCATCCCCTCAAATCCCCCGCCCCTTTCCCGGAAAGCGGGGTGGGCGGCGAGAAGCGATCGGAGAGGCCCGCCGATGGAGGCGGGACGCACCCGAAGGGCCGAAACAAAGTGAAGGACCCCGAGCGGAGCGACGGGTTGCGGTCTGCCGCGGTGGGCCTAGAAGGGAGCGGCGCCTATCCCGCGCCACTGGGAAAGGCTCAACGGACCCTCATCGCGCCAGGCGCGACGCCCGCCGGAGCATGCAAAAGCGTGCGATGCGCCAGGAGGCGATACCGACGGGCCGAAAGCGCATTAGCGGGTTCGGTTCATGAGCATACGGCGCGCGGATCCTATACGTGCGGACGCCCCATTGCTGCATTTGATGTGGATGATTTTGCAATCCAGATAGAGGAAGACAACAACGGAAAGGGTTGCAGTCCGCGCGGTGGTCTGCGATTCTGAATGCCTGGGCGCAAATTCGCCCAGGGGGCTTTAGAACCCCTCGCAAGCTCGGCCTATGGCCGGGCGATGGCATCATGTCCAAGGCTCCGGCCTAAAAGTGCCATGCCCTTGCTTGCGAGGGTTCTAAACGTCCGGCCACCAGGCTGGGCCGCCCCATCCAAATGAGATGAGGTGGTCATGTCCGGTGGTACGAAACGATTCGATGATAAGATTTCCTTCGAAGACGAAGCGCCGTCAGTCGATACCCTCACTCCCTATGATGAAGCTCATATGGCGATATATCTGCAGCTGCTCTATGGCAGCGCGGAAGGACACAGTGTCTCTCGTCTTGCCCGAGAGGCGTTCGGCCTCGATGCCGAAACAGAGCCGGGCCGCGCAGAAAGGATTGTCGACAGCCATCTTCAGCGGGCCAAATGGCTCACCCAAGATGGAAGGCGCCATTTTCTGACAGCTGATTGAATCTGATGACCTTCGCGACGACGGGGCTTATTTCAGAAACTGGCGATATCCGCCTTCCATCAATGCCCTGCCCCTGACAAGGAGACGTCTGACGCCGTCCCTGAGATAGTCTCCGGGATCATTCCAGTCCCGGTCTGTCCGTTCGATTCCGTAGATCGCCTCGCCGATATGCCGGTGCGAGGCGCCGTCGAGTGCCAGGTCCAGTGCCCGCAGAACGACCGAGAGACGCTTTCCTCGCGGCTCGGCTGGAAAGTATTTTACCCGCAGCCTCCCTGAACGACACAACTCCATGAAGCAGCTGATCGCATTCACCTGCGGCTTTGACCGGCATCTTTCGAAGGCAATATCCGTCAGGAGCTTCACAGACGTATTGAGATCGCCTTCGTAGACCGCTTGAAAGCACCGGCGCTCCCCCTGAAACAACAAATGGTGCAGGCGTTCATTTGAACTGAGGACAGCCATGAGCCCGGGAAGCTTCGCGATTTCGACTGGTGACCCGAAATCATCTAGTCGCTGGCAGGCATAGAGCCTGAGGACATGCGGGCAGATCTCCGGATCCCAGAATACTTTTGCATTCCATGCGGCCCGGTCCGGCGTATCGCCGAAAAATCAACCCCCAACGGCGGAACCTCAGGTTATCTGCCGATAGTTCCCGGCCGTTCAGGCTGCCGCCCTCCGGGTTACCAGCTGAGACGACGCGGCTCCAGTCGCGCCGGTAATCAGGATTACGGCGCAGAAACTCCCACGCCCACTCGCGCCGGGCCATTGTTGAAAGCCCGTCGGTTTGCCCGTCAGGCTCCTCGGAAAAGCGGGTCCGGCCGGACATGGAGGCCGCCTAACCCGGACCAGGCCTCTGCCTTTCCGAAGGCTGGGCCTCACCCGGCTCCTCTTCGGCTCCTTCCCGGTGACCTTCAGCTCTTCCGCGCCCTGCATGAGCTGGCGGAACCACCGGCTGCCACAGAACGGGAGCAGCTATCCCGCTTGCCCGCCGGAGTCCATTGAGTACATCCCGGGAGATCTCGAGATAGCCGGCTACCGCTGTCGTTCCATCAATAGCCTTAGGTTCGTGGATGCGACAAAGCGG
>Ga0209148_1001263_pt1 | contig 13985 bp, 12 predicted proteins | sample AraplaCol_mMF_r2_2_FD_184288 | JGI IMG/M metagenome (GOLD analysis project Ga0209148, IMG submission 184288) | Arabidopsis root microbial communities from North Carolina, USA - plate scrape CL_Col_mMF_r2 (SPAdes) (version 2) | ecosystem: Host-associated > Plants > Roots > Endosphere | place...
CCGGGATGGTCGGGATCAACGTGCCGATCCCGGTGCCCATGGCGTTCCATTCGTTCGGAGGCTGGAAAGCTTCGCTCTTCGGCGATCACCATATGCATGGCGCGGAAGGCGTACGCTTCTACACCAAACTCAAGACGATCACGACCCGCTGGCCTACCGGCATCCGCACCGGTGCGGAATTCGTGATGCCAACGATGTGACGTTTCGATAGGGAGGCCCCGAGAATTCGCGGACTCCCTATCAGCGTCCACGCATGGACTATCCAACACCGGCATCGTAGGCGACATCATCCGACGCGAATCCATGTTCAGCAAAAACAGACCTATCCCCAGTAATTGGTGAGTCATTTGGATCGACTGCAAGCTATGGCAATGCTGGTGTCCTCAGTCGAGGAAGGGAGCCTGTCGGCTGCCGCCAGAAAGTTGCGTATTCCGGTCGCGACGCTCACGCGCAATGTCAAAGATCTCGAAACATTGGTCGGGACGAAGCTGCTCATCAGATCGACGCGTAAGCTCGAGTTGACGGATGCCGGAGCTGATTACCTCGCGTCCGCAAAGCAGATCCTCGAGCAGGTCGATGAGCAGGAGCGTCGAGCGGCTGGCGAATTCACAGCCCCGCGCGGCGAGCTTGTCATCACGACGCCCGTGCAAATTGCACGTCTGCGGGTGTTGCCGGTCATCGATCAGTTTCTTGCGTTATATCCTGAGATACGAATCCGACTCATCCAATCCGACCGAAACATCGATCTCATAGACTCACACGCTGACGTCGCCATCAGAGTCGGGCGTCTACGCGACAGTAGCTTGGTCGCAGCACGCGTCGGAAGCCTGCGTGTGGTAGTGGTCGCCAGTAAGGAATTGCTGCGCAAGCATGGCACTCCCGAGACGCCGGATGACCTTCGCGGTTATCCCTGGATCGTGTTCGATAGTCCCAGCCTCTCGCCATGGCGTTTCCGTCACCCGGACACGGGACAAATTTTTACGATCGCACAGATACCCCGACTGCTCGTGTCGTCGCCAGACGCTGCGGTCGATGCGGCCATTGACGGTATTGGAGCAACGCTCGTCCTTGAGCACGACGTGGATGCAGCCATCAAGGCGGGAAGACTTGATCTTGTCTTACAAGAGTTTGAAGTCGAGCCGGTACCGGTTCATGTGGTCCATCTTTCCCGACACATAATGCCTATCAAGGTCCGGCGCTTCATCGACTTTGCCGTGCCGAAACTTCGTGAAAACCTTGCCGAGTTCGGCCGCATTCCATCAACATGAAACTTGGCCCGCCGTCTTCGAAGTATATAAACGGCGGGCCAAGCAAACCAGTCAACGATACATCAGAACTGGGTCAAGCCACCGTCGACCACCAGTTCGGTACCGGTCGTGTAAGATGAGTCCGCGCTTGCCAGAAACAGCACGGACCTAGCGAGTTCGCCCGACTCGCCGAAACGCTTGAGACCGATCTTCTGCGTGATGCTGGAAGCGACTTCGGACAGCACCGCGTCAGGTAAACCGATCTTGCTGTAGAACGGCGTTGAGATCGCACCTGGGCTGACGGCATTCACGCGGATGCCACGGGGCGCCAACTCTGCGCCCAAAGTGCGAACCAGCGAGCGCGTCGCTGCTTTCGTCGCAGCGAGGATCGACAGGCCCGGATAGCCGATCGTGTTCAGGAACGACGTGGTAACGATGATGCTGCCACCCTTGGGAATGAGAGGAGCTGTCTTCTGGATCGTAAAGAACGTACCGGTGAAGTTGAGAGCAAGATTGTCGGCAACGTACCCCTCCGTCACGGCATCAAGCGGAGCGACGGTGGTCGCGCCAGCGTTGGCGAAAACCACATCGATACGACCATGCTTCGCCCGCGTTTCTTCGACAGCACGTTCGATGTCTGCCACCTTGCGAATGTCGGCACGAACCAGGAGGGCCTTACCGCCGAGTTCTTTGCCGGCTGCGGCCAGGCGCTCGGCATTCGAGCCAACCAGAACCACATGGGCGCCTTCGGCCTGGAACAGCTTGGCGGTTTCCAGACCGATGCCAGACGTGCCGCCGGTGACGAATGCGACCTTATTATTGAGCTTCATTGTAACCATCCTATGGGTGAGGGAATCGAGTTTCGAACCGCAAATCCCGACCGCCTCGTGCCTTTGGCTTCGTCGATCGCCTTGCAAGCTGGAGGATGTACCGAGCCGCAGATCCGCGAAATCCGCTAAAATCGCGGAACATCTACCCGAGAAATGACGAAGCGGGCGCCCCTCTGCTCTTCAAAAAATGCAAGCGCGAGACCGAAGGCCGCTCTGATCTCCCGGAAAGAAAACGAACACCGCCGCAATCAGCCGCATCGGCCGTGGCGCCTCGCGATACCGCACGAACGGTTTGTCGCAGGATTAGGCCTGCCAAGGGCTGCCGTTCAGTCGGAGCCCTTGTTTCCAGGGTGCCAAGCTACGACGCGAGGCAAGCCTTAAGATCGAAGCCGACATCTGCGGCTTGGTCCGGCCGAACGACTGTGCCTGCCGCCAACAGCCGGCGGGCGATGACATGGTCGCCCGGACGGCTTACCGATTCGACAGCCATGAGCATGCCTGATGCATAACAGAACGCGGAGAACGTCCCTTCACCGACCGAACCGCGCACCACCACTTGGTCGACATCTCTGGCGAGCCCCGCGATCTGCAGTTTACTTTGGCCCTGGTTGCTCCAGAACCACGGCACGGCATCGTAAGCACCCGAAGCACCCGTCAGACGACCCGCAAGGAACTTCGCTTGGTCGACCGAATTGGAGACGGCCTCAATCCGAATAGGTGCACCATATCGGCGGCTCGCGAATATCGCACAGTCGCCGATTGCCGAGACGTTCGGGTCGCAAGTCGCCAGCGTGTCGTCGACGACAATTCCATTGCCGGTGGGAAGATCGGCAGACGCGGCCAACTCGATGTTTGGCACGATGCCGACCCCGACGACAACGAGATCGGCGGACAACCCCCTCCCATCATCAAGCGTAACGCCGACCAACCGGCCATCATCCAGTACGATCGATGTAACGGATCGTCCAAAATGAAATTCGGATCCCAAAGAGGCATGTTGCGATTCGAAGTGGGCGGAAACAGGCGAAGAGACGGCCCTCCCCATGAAGCGCTTCCCTAACTCGACGATTTGGACTCTCAAGCCTTGGGCCGCCGCGGTAGCCGCGAATTCGAGGCCAATGAAACCCGCGCCTACGACGACAATGTCCCTGCTGACTTTGAGGTATCGTCGAATTCTTTCGCCATCGGCAACAGAGCGCAGATAGCAGATGTTGGGATGATCTCCGTGCGGGAGTTCCAATGCTCGGCGGCGGGCGCCGGTAGCGAACACAAGATGTCCATAGGTCATCGAACCACCCGAGGACAGTGCGACGTTGCACTTGTTGCGGTCTATTTGCTCGACCCGCGCGGCGACGAGATCGATCCCGTTGTCACGGAAGAACGCCTCGCTACGCAGGCAGATCGACTTGGCATCTGCGTCGCTCTTCAGGAACTCCTTCGATAAAGGCGGCCGGTTGTATGGGAGACACGGCTCATCGTTGATGAGCGCGATCGCTCGATCACTGCCCATCTGTCGCAGCGACGCGGCCAGTTGTACGCCCGCGTGCCCTGCTCCGACGATGACGATTGGTTCGAATGGTCTCACTGCAACCTCAAAAAGCGAGCGATCGCGCTTCAGCCGTCAGGTCTGGCTATCCGGAATTCTGACCGTGAGACCGTCGAGATCGGCGGTCATGGATATCTGGCAGCTCAGACGGCTACCGGCCTCGCGTTCAGCTGCAACGAGCTCGAGCATGTCCTGCTCTTCCACGGATGCCTGGGGGAGCATTGCTTGATAGGCCTGCGCCACGTACACGTGGCAAGTTCCGCACGAGAGAGCTCCGCCGCACTCCGCTTCGATGCCTCTGATGCCGGCGTCTCGCGCCGCCATCATGACCGAGGCGCCTTCCGCGGCATCGACCTCCGCCGTCTCGCCGTCAATCCCGATGAACCTTATCCTGAGCATCTCACCTTCCTGCTACCGGGCCGAGATATCTGCTTCAACGACCGAACCTTGAAGCGGCCTCGCCGCAAGCTGGTCGGCAAGCAGGACATCGCGCGCGTCATTGGGGTCGAGATGATGGGTACGCAGGAGGTCTCCGCATTCTGTCATCATGGATTCGACGTCGTCCATCATCTTAAGACGCTTGTAAATGTCGTCTGCCGACACGCCGATGCTCTCTCCGATGATCTCCATCACGTTGATGATTTCGAACGTGACCGTCTTCTCGAAGTGGCAAAGCTCGCGATGGCATGCGTGATAGACGGTCGCCAACGTGGTGACGCCCGCATCGGCAGCAGCTCGGAACTCGACCTCACGCAGCTCATCCTTGAACCGCGGCGTTACGGTCAGATAGTTCGACATCAGACCTACACGCTGCACATCCAGGTCGACGAACTCCACGCCTGGAATCGCGGCCAGGATCCGCTTCACGGCACGAGCAACGTCCGGCTCCCCGGGCCGCTCGTTGAGGGCGACCCGCTTGCGGACCGGATGAACGAAGACGCGTGCCAAGCGATCGAGATGCCGCTCGAGGAACAAAAAGAACGGGGTAAGCGAAAACTCGTCTCCTTGAGACATCATCTTGTGATTTGGAATTATGACGTCCTGGAACTGTATCTGGCAGCTTGGGCACCATGCGATATCTTCACGAGCTCCCAGGGCCTTGATCTGTTCAAGCGTGCTGAGCCCTGCCCTTCCCGAGGTTTCCGCATCACCGGAGTGGAACTGGAACACGCCGCAGCAGGCGGTTGGCCCACCGATGACTTCGTAGCTGACGTCGATCGCGCGGAGCACTTCCAGGCACAAGATGAGAATGTGCGGGGTCTTGTGGGCGTTGCACCCCGTGTAGAACGAGACGTCGGGAGAGGTGGCTGGAGCAACCTTCCGTGGCGGAGGCTGCAGGCGATCTATTTCGGCGGCATCGAGTTGAAGTCGCGATATCACCCTGACTGCCTTCGCCATTCCCCGGAACGACTTCATGGCGTTGCTCTTTACTTCGTAGCCGTCGTGACGCTTGACGGACGCGAAGTGAGCCAACCTGACCATCGTGCGCGGATTGACGGCATAGTCGCACGCCTCGATGCAGTAACCACTACTGGAGCACGCGGCGGCCCAGGTCGCTGCCTCCGCGTTCCCGTCACCGCCTCGGAGCAGGTCGACTATGCCGGAAAGCACGTGCTTCGGATCCGCTTCGGCGATCCCTGTTGGCACGGTCATTGGGCACGCTTGGAAGCACTTCCCGCACTGCGTACAGGCGGAAGCGATGTCTTCCATACGGGCCTCAAGCGCCTCGACGAAATCCATGGCGGCGGCTCCTGCCACGTCAGGCATTCGCGATGTGCGCGATCGAGGCGATCTCGACCAGGAACTCGTCCCGTACCAACTGCGCAGCAATGCAGTATCGCGCAGGCGGGTGAGCTCCGAAGTATTCTCGATAGACCTCGTTCACAGCCGCGTAGTCTGCCATGTCCTTGACGATGATGGTGTTGAATGCGACATCGCTCAGCGTCGCTCCTGCGGATTTCAGAATGGTCGCGATCGTCTCGATGACATGCTTCGTCTGCATGCGGACATCGCCCGCACCCACCGTCTTACCGTCAATTCCCAAGGCCAGAATGCCGGAGACATAGATGGTATTGCCCGCCTTGGTGGCCGTGGAATACGGAGCGAGCGGCTTTGGCATTCCCGGCGGATTAAGAAGTTCGACAGACATCGTCGTCTCCATTTTTCAGAATCTAATGATGGTTTGCTGGTCGACCTGACACCGGCCGCCTCGATACCTACAATGTGACGTCGCGATCCTTCGTCTCAGGCAGGACGAAGAAGCCGATTATCAACGACACCCCCGCTATGATGATCGCGTACCAAAGACCGTGGAAGATATCGCCCGTGGCCGACGCGATGAGCGTCGCGAAGTACAGCATGAAACCGCCGAAATACCCCGTACCGAGATGATACGGCATTGACATCGAGGTGTAGCGTACGCGCGCTGGGAAGAGCTCGACGAGGTAGGCAGCAAGCGGCCCGTAGGTCATACAGACGTAGAAGGCGAGCACGAATAGTATCAACACCGTCATAGGACGGTTTATGGCTGCTGGATCGGCCTTCTCAGGATAGCCGGATTCCTTGAGTGCCTTGGCAAGTCCGCCTTGATCGAAACCCGTCACCATCGCGGAACCGACCTTGGTCACGACCGACGGCGAGGAAACGCTCCTGTCGACGCGATGTGAGATCCCCTGCGCAACGAGGTAGTCCTTTACGCGCTCGCAATCGTTCTGCGGGCCGTCAAAGAACCTGGTCTGGCACTGGTTGGACTGAATCGTCACAGGCGAGCTGATCATCGCCGCTTCAAGCCCAGGATTTGCAAAGTGCGTGAGCGCTTGGAATAGCGGGATATAGGTGGCCGCCGCCAACAGCAGGCCCAACAGGATGATGGTCTTCCGACCGACCCGGTCCGACAGCCAACCACAGATGACGAAAAAGGGCACGGCGCATGCAAGTGCTATCGACATCAGAATGTAGGCCGTCGCCAACTCGACCTTCAACACCTTCTGCAGGAAGATCAACGCGTAGAACTGACCGGCGTACCAGACCACACCAGCCCCGGCGACCGCCCCGAAGAGCGACAGCAGCACAACCTTGAGATTCTGCCATCGGGCGAAGCTCTCGACGATCGGATTGGCCGAAGTCCGTCCTTCCGCCTTCATGCGCAGGAAGACCGGCGATTCATCCAGCCTCATGCGGATGTATACGGAAACCACTAAGAGCAAGACCGAGATGATGAACGGAATGCGCCATCCCCACATCTTGAAGTCGGGACCGGTCAAGGCCTGGGTCGACAGCACGACGATCAGGGACAAGAAGAATCCACCCGTCGCGCAAATCTGTATCCAGCCCGTCGCTTCGCCGCGGCTGCCGTCGGCAGCATGTTCTGCGACATAGGTAGCGGCACCGCCATACTCGCCGCCCAGGGCAAGTCCCTGCAGACAGCGCAGAAGGACGAGCATCACGGTCGCGGTGACGCCGGCCGTTTCATAGGTCGGCAAGAAGCCGACGCCGGCCGTGGATATGCCCATTAACAAAATGGTGATCAGAAAGGTGTGTTTGCGGCCGACCACGTCGCCGAGCCGTCCGAACAACAACGAGCCGAAGGGGCGCAACACAAGACCTGCCCCGTAAGTTGCCAGGCTCGCAAGAAATGCGCCCGTTTCGCCGAGAGCCTTGGAGAAGAAGAGAGGGCCGAGCGTCGCCGCGAGCGTTCCATATACGAAGAAATCGTACCACTCGAACACCGTCCCGAGAGACGAACCCAAGATAACTCTACGCAATTCGCGCGCACCCGGTACGGTTCGCGATTGGCTGCCGACTGTCGCATCAACGCTCATAAATCCAATCCCCCGCCCGTGTGTCGTTTGATTTTGATGCGGGACATTGGCATAGTAGAATCTTCGTCACATGGGCCAATCGCATACAATTATTGGATCGGGGTTAGGGCGATGCTGAGGATTACGCTCAGGGAGGGTCCCGGAGAACTGCCTTTCCACCGACAGATCGCCGATCAAATCCACTTTCAGATCGAACAAGGCGACATCGCCGACGGCACCTTGCTTCCCTCGACCCGCAACCTTGCACGGGAGTTAGGCATAGCTCGCGGAACAGTCGTGCTTGCTTATGAAGAGCTTTGCGCCGCCGGCACGTGCGAGAGTCGCGTTGGACGCGGCACGTCCGCCAATGGGCCAAAGCGTCCAGCCAAGACTTCGCGAGACGCAAACCGTCCAAGACGGTCCCGCAAACTGCAGCTCGAAATCCCGAACGAGCCGGTCGACGTCGATCCGGGTGCGGTTTCGTTGCTACCGAGCATCGCCGATACGGGCCATCTGCCTATCACTCCGCTGCGACGCGGTTTCGACAAGGTCCTGAGGCGGCCCGCTCACCTAAAAGAATTTACGGAGAGCGCGGGAGACCCTTTATTACGGCGCTTGATCTGCCAGCACATCCTGCCGCAGCGCGGGATCGATGCCGACCCCAGTGAAGTCCTTGTGGTGCCCGGGACCCAGTATGGTTCTCTGTTACTTGCAATGACACTTGCGGAAAGTCGAAAGATTTTCCACTTCGGTGAACCGGGTTATCTCGACTTCGCGCGAAATTTCGCACGGTTTGGCTTCAGCCTTAGGAGCCATCCCGTCGATGCTTCGGGAGTGGCAGCGCCTATTTCTTCGCTCGGCGACCAAGATGTTCTCTACGTGATGCCGGAGCATCATTTCCCTCAATGCGTTAGCCTGAGCGGAACACGACGGCGCACCATTATGCGCGCTGTCGAACAAGACCGACTGCTGGTCATCGAAGACGACTATGACAGCGAATTTTACTATGACAGGCGGCCGCAACCCGCCTTGAAGTCGAACGACAATTCGGGAGGAATCGTCTATCTCGGCACCTTCTCCAAGTCACTCTTCAACAGCTTGCGCCTTGGATACATTGTCGCCTCTCCGGAATTGATATCCGAACTGGCGACCCTCCACTGGAGCTTGTCGCGCGGCACCAGCGGGATATTGCAGCGATGGGTGGCCGAACTCATCTCCGAAGGAACGATCGAAAGCCACGTTCAGCGAATGCGGACCGTCTATCGGCGCCGAAGAGACAAGATTGCGACGCTGTTGGTGCGCGAATTCCCCGAGTGGCGAATAGCGATACCTCAAGGTGGGTTGCAGTTTTTCATCGAGGCGGGCGATTCAAAGGAGGCAGACCAGGTCATGGAAGCTTGCCGACTGCATCGGTTGAGAGTGGCACTCCCATCGAGCTATGTGATGCCAGGTTGTCACCGGCATAATTTTTTCGTTCTGGGCTTTGGATCGGCTCCTTTTCAAGAGATCGAGCGGGCTCTGCTCAAAGTGAAGCAATCATTGACGGAGCCGCAGGGATAGCCTGAAGAGTGCTGCTAAGATCTTGATCCCATGGGAGCCCCAAAGCTGCCCAATGGTCAAATCCAAGTTCCGCCGAGCATGTTCAATGAAATCGTCGATCGCCCCGGCGCTTGCCTCGAGGCATGACAGTCAGCGCACGCATGAACGTGAACCACCTTGAGTTCGGAGAACGAAAGCAAAGGTAAAACCGCTAGATTAGAATTCTTCGGCATCCCGAAACGGGAAGAACGAAACCATCTCGCCGGCTGAAACGTTTCCGCGGCTTTCCTCGACCATAGCTAACCCATCCGCGCTCGCGAGCGGCTGCAGACGGGCCGATCCTCCTTTGCCGAGGAACTCCAAGGTATCGCCGCCGTCGACGAGTGATATTTTCGCCGGCGCGAACTCCATCCTGCCCGAGCGCCGCTTCAGTTCGTTGATCGCGAGAATCCGCCGCGATCGCGGCAAGGTCGACGGTCTGCCGCGGAGTGCGGCGACGACGGCTCTTCCGAGAGTGATCCAGGATACGTAGGCGGCAACCGTGTTGCCGGAAATGCCGAGGACGGTCGCCTTCCCTAGCTTCCCGAAAACCGCGGGCTTTCCCGGTTTCATCGCGATACTTAGCTTCGCCGACGTTCCGCCGGCGGCTCTCAGCGCCCGATCGGTGTGATCGCCCTCACCCGTCGAAGACCCGCCGCTCACCAGCACCAGGTCGGCTCTCGCGCACATCGCTTCGATGGCTTCGCCGAGTCGCTCGACATCATCTCTGCAGTGGCCGACCTGGACGAGATCCAAACCGGCGCGGGCCGCCGCGGCGGTGAGCATCGGCCCGTTCGCGTCGTAGACGCTCGTCGCATCGATCGGGCCGCCCGGCTGTCTGACTTCGTTTCCGGTCGTAAGGATGGCAATACGCGGTCGCCAGCGGACTTCGACCGTCCGATAACCCTGCGCAGCGAGCAGGGCGATCTTTCGGACGTCCAGCACTGCGCCGACGGCGACCAGATGGTCGCCCTCTCGGACGTCTTCTCCCTTGAACCTGATGTTCGCCGCTTTCGTCACTTCGCCGCGCAGCACGAGCCGGTCGGACCCGAGCGCGGCGTGTTCGAGCATGACTACGCGGTCTGCGCCATCCGGAATGGGAGCTCCTGTGGCTATGCCTCTCGCATATCCAGGCAAAATGCGGGTGGTCCCGTCTCCGGCGCGGATGCCGTCGTGCGCGGCGAGCGTGAAGACGCCCCTCCGTCCACCGCCGCTCAGAGCAAATCCGTCCATCGCCGACTGATCGAAGGGCGGCAGATCTCTGAGCGCCGCCAGATTGCACCGGACGGTGAGCCCGGCGGCCTTCTCGATCGGAATGATTTCGGATCGCTCGATCGGGGCTACCGCCGACGCGAGCAATTCTATCGCTTCCTTCACTGACAGGAGGCCGCGCACGCCGGCGGAGAGCCCCGGCAATTCGTCGTCGCAGGTCATGTCGGATGCCTTCTCACCTCCGGATCGGTCCCTGCTGCCGGCGCTACGAAGCCGTGAGCGGCTATAGCGACGCGCCTATGCACCCTCCTGTCCCGCGAATCCCAGGGAAGACATGCGCTGCTTCGCACCCGGCAGTGCGGGTTGCTTGGTTCTCACGACCGGCAAAGATGCCGCCAGTTCGGCGTTCGAGTCGATCCAGACGGTTCGTTCTCCCTCGATGTCAAGGTCCTCGTAGATCGCCTTGACCGGACAGAGCGGCACGCACGCTCCGCAGTCGATGCAGGCGACCGGATCGATGTAGACCCGGTTTCCATCGCCGTGAAAGCAGTTCACGGGGCATACCGCGACGCAATCGGTGAAGCGACAGTCGGTACAGTTTTCCGTGACGACATGAGGCATCAGACCCGCTCCACGACTGACCGCCGTTTCACCGATGAGGTCTGAATGTCGCGAACCACCTGGTCGTCCGCGACAGCCTCCACTTCGACGAGGTTATCGGAGAATGTCGGTGCCTTGCCCAGGTTCGCCATCCGATCCGAACTGATCGCGTTGACCGCGCTTTTCGACCTCGCGTCGGAGGCCCAGTGGCCAAGGAAGCTGACCACCACACCCTTCATGGTGTCTTCGGAGATGACAGCGGAGCCGGTGAAGGACCCGCGATCGTTGAACACCCTGACCGGGTCGCCGCCCTTGATGCCTCTGCTTTCCGCGTCCGCAGGATTCAGGATCACGATCTGGCCACCCTGACGACGTTTCTGCTTCAACTCGTTTGCATATTGCGAATTCAGGAAGCCATGGGATTTCGGGCTGAGAATGTTAAGCGGATACCTTTGGGCTAGCTCAGGCGAGCTGCCGCGCGATTCGAAAGGCGCTTCGTACGACGGCAACGGATCGATGTACGTGCCTTCCTGATCCCCTTCGTAGCCTGACCGGTTGGGTGCCGGGATGAAGCTACCGGCGGCTGCCACGGTCGATTTGAACTCGCACTTACCAGATGGCGTGGGGAAATTGCCTTCCGCGTGTGGCCTTCTCGTATCCTTGTCACCGACCGACGCTCTCACGAAGGGCTCGCGCTTCAGCCTCTCGAGCGTGATGCCTTCCATGAACGGGGAAGTCCAGTCGACAAAATCCTGGATCATCTCGTCGTCGGTGCGTTTCCACTCCGGCTCGTCGAAACCCATGGTCTCCGCGAGCAGGCGGAAGAGCTGCGTGTTGGGCACGGCCTCACCGGGTGCGTCGATCGCCTTGTGATTATAGGCCCAATAGAAGTGGCCCCATGACAGCATGAGGTCCGTCTGCTCCGCCTGCATCGTCGCCGGCAACAGGATATCGGCGTAGCGAGCGGTGTCCGTCAGGAATAGCTCACTCACGACGACGAAGAGGTCTTCGCGCATCAAGCCTTTAACAATCTTCGCCTGATTGGGCGCCTGTACGACCGGATTGATGTTGTAGACCATCATCGACTTGATCGGCGGGTCGGACGCTTCCATCAGGATGGAGCCCAGACCGTTGAGATTGAATACCCGCGACCCCTTCCGGATCCAGTCGGGTCGACAGATCGCGTTCCAATTCATCGGGAAGGCCGAGAGCGTGAGCCCGAGATACCCGCCGCCGACGTGACGCCACGCTCCGATCAATGCCGGCAGGCAATTGATCGCCCTGGTGGCTTGGCCTCCGTTCCGATGGCGCTCGATCGCCACGCCTAGTCTGATAACCGCTGGCTGTCGGGTCGCGTATTCGCGGGTCAGGGTCAGAATGTCGTCGACCGGAATTCCGGTGATCGAGGACACCTTGTCGACTGGATATTCAGCGGCGCGGGCCGCCAACTCTTCGTAACCCAGCGTGTAGTGATCGACGTAATCCCGGTCGACCAGGCCCTCGGAGATGATGATGTTCATCATCCCGAGCGCGAGCGCGGCATCGGTACCGGGTCGGATCGGAATGTGCCAGTCGGCCTGAACCGCCGTCCTGCTACGGAACGGGTCGATCACGACGACCTTCGCCCCTTTTTGCCGAGCCTCTTCGATGAACGGCCACTGATGAGAGTTGGTGCTCAGCGTATTCACCGCCCACAGCACGATATACTTCGAATGGACCAGGCTCTCGAGGTCGACACCGGTCGACGGTCCGACCGTCAGATGCGTGCCGACTTCGCGGCCGACGGCGCAGAACGTCCGCTCCGCGACGGTGGCGCCCAAGCGATTGAAGAAGGCATCGCCGACGTTCAGTCCCTGGATCACGCCCTCATGACCGAGGTAGTTGCACGGGATGATCGCCTGGGGTCCGAACTCGTCGATGATGCCAGTCCATCGCGATTTGATTTCAGCCAGCGCTTCGTCCCATGTAATGCGCTCGAATTGACCGGAGCCCTTGGCTCCGGTCCGCCGCATCGGGTACAGGATGCGCTCCGGATTGTAGTGGTGAGACGCGAAGTCGTTAAGCTTGGTACACAAGCGTCCTCGCGTCACCGGATGGGCCGGATCGCCTTTCACGTCGATCAACCGCCCGTTCTGAACCGTGTAGATGAACGAACATCCGTCCGGACAGTCCTGAGGGCACGAACCTCTGATGATCGTCTTTTCGCTTTGCATGATTTCGACTCCATTCATGAGGTTGACCTTGCCGCCAAGGGTGGGCCGCTCCAATGGCCGGCTACGCCGAGTAGAGCTTGTTCACGATCTTCCACTGGTCATCGACCTTCGCCAGAGCGAAGACGTCCGTCCCGGTGACTTCCTTCTCGCCCAGCTTCAGAACGAAGGGGACGTGCACGCTTGCGACCGGCCCGGTCACGGTCACGACCGGATCGGAGTGAAATTCCTCCACATAACCGTTGGCCGCATGCAGCGATTTCACCTCCTCCACGAATTCCTGAAGCGCGGATTCCTTGAAGGTGCCTTCCGCGATAGAGCGATGCCCCACTTTCGCCGTGCTTGCGAAGGCCTCCAGAAAAAGCGACTTCTCGGCCGTGCGCAGGGCGGCCAGGTATGTCGCGATGGTGTGGCGCACGGGTGCGTCGTCGTCGGTTTCGATATTCTTGAGAGATTGTTGCATCACGTCGGTCCTTCCTTTCGAGGTTCATTTCAAGTTGCGTTTTTTGCTGTCGACCCTCTGGCCTCCGGGTCAGCCGTCGCAGCGCGTTCCTTCGCCGTCGAAGACGTGAAGGTGCCGAGGATCGAACGTCACTCGCCGGCCGTAGCGATCGACGCTCGTAACCCGCCCCGATGCCCGGATCTTGATTGGTCGGCGTCCGAGCACGGCGTTGACGATCGTATAGCCGCCAAGCGGTTCGATCGATCGCAGGGCGATCTCATGGGACGCCGCTCCATCGTCTTCTCGGATATCTTCGGGTCGGACACCCAAAGTGGCGGCCCTCCCCTTCAACGCCTCATTGACGAGGGGATAGGGCACGGCGAAATCTTCGCATTCGAAATATCGGCCGTTGCTCGAGAAGCGCCCTTCGAACAGATTCATCGGCGGCGACCCGACCACCTTGGCGACGCCGAGCGTGGCCGGCCGATTGTAGATATCGTCCGGTTCGCCGATCTGAGCT
>Ga0209148_1001268_pt1 | contig 13871 bp, 12 predicted proteins | sample AraplaCol_mMF_r2_2_FD_184288 | JGI IMG/M metagenome (GOLD analysis project Ga0209148, IMG submission 184288) | Arabidopsis root microbial communities from North Carolina, USA - plate scrape CL_Col_mMF_r2 (SPAdes) (version 2) | ecosystem: Host-associated > Plants > Roots > Endosphere | place...
AAGCGCGCGCACAGGTCGCGCGTGCGCGCCGCCGCGCGGTCGAGCACGCGCGCCACTTCCTTCAGGCAGGCGTCGCCCTGCGGATGGCCATAACGGTCGTTGTACTGCTTGAAGAAATCGATGTCCACGATCACGAGTGACAGCGGTTCGCCCAGTGCGCGCGCCTGGCCCCATTCGACGTCCAGGATGCGGTCGAACATGCGGCGGTTGGCGATGCCCGTGAGCGCGTCGCGGTACGACAGCGCCTCCAGTTCCTTTTGCAGCTGCAGGATCTTGTCCTCGACGCGTTTGCGCTCGCTGATGTCGAACATGAAGCCGACGAGGCAGTCGACGCTGCCGTCGGGACGCCGGATCACGTGCACGACGTCGCGGATCCAGACGTATTCGCCGTCCGCCGTCAGCGCGCGGTAGTCGGCCTCATGGTCGACGCCCTGCTGCGACTGGCTCACGCAAAAATCGACCGTCTTGTGGCGGTCGTCCGGATGGATGCGCGTGGCCCAATCGTCCACCGTCCGCCAGCTGTCCTGCGACCAGCCGAGCACCCGCTCGATCTGCGGTCCGATGTAGGTGAAGCGCGCCGTGCCCCAGTCGATTCGCCACGGGATCGCCTGCGTGGATTCGAGCAGCGTGCGGTACACGCCTGCATCGTCGCGGTGGTCGGGATCGGGGGCGCTGGACATATCGGTGCGGGCGGACAGGATGAAGGACACCATACTACCGGAACGGCGCGGTTGCGGGAACATCGTTGGCGCACCCGGCCTTTGGACCAGTGCCGGCGCGGCGCGGCATCGATAGACTGCGGTGGTCTCCCTTATTCGCGAGGTCCCCATGGACAACCCCACCCAAGACAATGCCGGCGTCGTGCAGGAATTCGGCGCGCTGGCGCCGGTGCGCATCGGCCTGCCCGAGCAGACCCGTTCGCAAAGCGTGCGCGCGCTGAACCGCCTGCTCGCCCACACGATGGCGCTGCGCGACGCCTACAAGAAAGCGCACTGGCAGACGTCCGGCGCCACGTTCTACGAACTGCACCTGCTGTTTGACAAGCACTACGAAGAACAGGTGACGATCATGGACGCCCTCGCGGAGCGGATCCAGACGCTGGGCGGCGTCACGTTCGCGCTGGCTGGCGACGTGGCCGGCGAATCGTCGATCGCGCGCGCGCCGCGCGGCCGCGAATCGGCCCATGCCCAGCTGGAGCGCCTGGCCGGCGCCCACGAGACGATCCTGCTGGACGCCCGCCCGCTGGCGCGCCTGGCGGCGGACGCCGGCGACGACGGCAGCAACGACCTGATCATCAGCCAGGTCGTGCGCGCCAACGAACTGCAAAGCTGGTTCATCGGCCAGCACCTGGCGCTGCAGGCGGAACGGGGCTGACCGCCCGTTCCCGGGTATCCGTTCGTATAGCTGGACCCGGCCCGCCTTCGTCCCGACAATGCGTGAGGCGGCGCGGCATTCCCGTCCGCGCCGCCGATCACCGGACGAGGAGCAGCCATGACCACCCACCCGCCCCCATTGGCGGCCAGCCTGGAACCCGAGCGGCAGGCGCGCCTGGCCACGATCGGTCAATTGGCCGCGTCGATCGCCCACGAAGTCGACCAGCCGCTGGCCGCCATCGCCCTGCACGCCCACGCCGCCCTGCGCTGCATCGAACGGGCCCAGGCTCCAGCCCAGGCCCATGCCGCGCTGTGCGCCGTGCTGGAAGCGTCGCGCCGCGCGAGCGCCATCGTGCACAGCGTGCGCGCGCTGGCCGGCCAGGTCCATGCCGGCCACGGCGACTGCCGCCTGGACGCGGCCGTGGACGATGTGCTGACCGACCATGCGGCCGACCTGCGCCGCCACGCCATCACCTGCCGCGTGACCCTGGCCGCCGGCGCGCGCACGGTGCGCGCGAATCCGGTGCAGCTGCGCCAGCTGCTGCGCAACCTCGTCGGCAATGCGGTCGACGCGCTACGCGCCGACACCGGCCGGCCGCGCCAGCTCGCGATCCACGCCCGCGCGGGCGCCGGCGGGACGGTGGTCGTCACCGTGCGCGACAACGGCACCGGCATCGATGCGGCAACGGCCGCGCAGGCGTTCGATCCGCTCGTCACGTCCAAGGTGCACGGCCTCGGCCTGGGCCTCGCGATCTGCCGCGCCATCGCCGACGCCAACGGCGGCCGCATTTGGCTGGCCGCGAATCCGGACCACGGCTGCACGTCCGGCTTCGCGCTGCCGCGCGGCCGCGCTGCCCATCCCGCTACCGGTGCCGGCGAGGCCGCCCGTGGATGATCCGCGCCCCATCACGCTGCTGATCGCGGACGACCACCCGCTGATCCTGGCCGGCCTGGCCGCGCTGATCCGCGCCGAACCGGCACTGGCACTCGTGGGCCAGGCGGCCGACGCCGGCGCCGCCGTCGACCACTACCTGCGATTGCGGCCGGACGTCATGCTAGTCGACCTGAACATGCCGGGCGGCGGCGGGATCGAGGCGATCCGCAAGATCCGCGCGGTCGTGCCGGACGCCCGCATCGTCATCCTCACCACGTACGACGGCGACGAGGACGTGCACCGCGGCCTGCTCGCGGGCGCCAGCGCCTACCTGCTCAAGCAGTCCGGCCTCGACGAAGTCCTGCTGTGCGTGCGCCAGGTGGCCGCCAACCGGCGCTACCTGGCGCCGGGCCTGGCCGAAAAGCTGGCCGGGCGCGTGGACGCCAACCGCCTGTCGCCGCGCGAGCGCGAAATCCTTGCGCACCTGGCCGCCGGCATGAGCAACAAGATGATCGCCCGCACCGAGAACATCGGCGTCGGGACGGTCAAGTACCACGTCAACAATATCCTCTCCAAACTGAACGTCTCGTGCCGAACCGAAGCGGCGTGCGTGGCGGTGCGGCGGGGGCTGATCCATGCATACTGAAGTCGGGACCGGAGCACTCGAACCGACTCCCGCGCCGGCCCCGGGCCCGTTCGGCGCTGGTGGAGTCCATGCTGTACAATCAGCCGCTGTACCGTGCCACCGCAGACACCGCATGAACACTCCCAGCGCTACGCCGATCCGCGTGATGATCGCGGACGACCATCCGATGATGCGAGAAGGCATCGCCGCCTCGCTCACCGCGCACGGCGGCATCGAGGTCGTGGCCCAGGCCTGCGACGGCGACGAAGCCATCCATTTGTTCACGAGCCGCCGCCCCGACGTCGCCCTCGTCGACCTGCAAATGCCCGGCAAGGATGGACTGGAAGCGATCCGCGCGATCCGCAGCCTGCATCCGGACGCCCGCCTCGTCGTGCTCACCACCTACGACGGCGACGCCCGCATCGCGGCCGCGCTCAAGGCCGGCGCGTCCGCCTATCTGCTCAAGAACGTGCCGGGCCGCGAACTGGCCGCCACCGTGCGCGAGGTGCACAACGGCTCGCACATCCTGCCGCAGGCGCTGCGGCGCGAGGTCGCGATCCACTATGCGGGCGACGCGCTGTCGCCGCGCGAGCTGGACGTATTGCGCCTCGCGGCCGTCGGCCATTCGAACCGCGGCATCGGCACCCAGCTGCACATCGGCGAGACGACGGTCAAGACGCACATGAGCACCATCCTCGTGAAGCTGGGCGCCAACGACCGCGCCCACGCCGTCACGCTGGCCGTCCAGCGTGGCTTCATCGACCTCTGACCTCCGTCCCTTGACCCGCGCGCCGACCCTCCGCCACCGTCTCGCGCCGCTGGCCGCGGCCGGCCTGCTGGCCTGCGCGGCGGCCCGCGCGGACGGCTTCGCCGACTACCACCACACGCAATGGACGGCCGCGGACGGCGCGCCGGCGGGCATCCAGGCGATGGCCCAGACCCGCGACGGCTGGCTGTGGCTGGGCACCAGCGATGGCCTGTACCGCTTCGACGGCATCCGTTTCGAACGGTATCCGCTGCCGCCGCAGCCGGGCCGCAGCCGCGAGCACGTCCACGCATTGGGCGCCGCGCCGAACGGCGACCTCGTCATCGCCTACTCCACCGAAGGCGTCTCGCTACTCCATCCGGACGGCCGGTTCGAGGACCTGCCGCCCCAGCCGGCGCCCTACGAAACGGTCGGCGCCGTGGCCGTCGATGCGGACGGCAGCCTGTGGACCCTCAACGGCCGCGCGCTGCATCTGGTGGGTGGCCGCTGGCATGTCGTCGCCGCCGGGCCTGGTCGCGCCGGCTCGCAGCGCCAGAGCCTCGTCGCCGACGGCGCGGGACGCATCTGGGCGTTCGACGACGGCGGCGCCTGGCGCCTGGACCGTGCGCACGACCGGTTCGAACAGATCGCGACCATGGCCGGCCTGCCGCTGCTGGCGCCGGACGGCCGCCTGTGGCTGAAGGCGGCGGCCGGCACCGTCCACCTGCTCGACGCCGCCGGCGCCGCGCGCCCCGACACGTTCGCCCCGTCCGGATCGCGCGCGGCCGGGCAGTTCGGCGCGGACGGTACGTTGTGGCTGCTGAACTGCCCGCAGACCGTGTGCCGGGTGCCGAACGCGGTGCAGCGCCAGGACGGGCGCTGGCCCGCCGCCGCGGAGCGCGTCGCGGATCCCCTGCAGGTGTCGGGTCAGGACGCGTCGTCCATCCTCGAAGACCGCGAAGGCGACATCTGGGTGGCGACGGAAAATGGTCTCGACCGGTTCCGGCGCAACCGCTTCCTCAAGAGCGGCCTGCCCGGTGCCGGCGGCCGCTACAGCCTCGCCACCGGCGCCGGCGGGCGCGTGTGGGCGGCCGACGCCGACACCGGCACGCTGTGGCGCCTGGCGCCCGACGCGGCCCCCGCCGCCGAACCGGCGCCGTGGGTCGGCGTCGTCGCCAACGGTCCCGGCGGCGCGCTTCTGGTCGGCGGCAAACGCGCCATCCAGCGCCGCAGCGGCGCCGCCGTCGAGGCGATCCCGCTGCCGCCGGGCCCGGACGGCAAGCCGCGCGACCACCACCTGCTGGGCATCCTCGACGACGGTAAGGTCTTGTGGACGGCAGCGCCGGAGACAGGCCTGATCGGCTGGCGCGACGGCCACTGGCTGCCGCGCGCCGCGTTCAACCTGCCGCCGAAAATCTACCAGTCGGCGCCGGCCGGCACCGGCAGCTACTGGGTTGCGACGGGCGACGGCAAACTGGTGCTGTACGACGACGGCAAGCTGACGGCCTACGACCTGGGCCCCGTCGGCATGGCGAGCGGCATCTTCGCGGGCGCCGACCTCCTCGTCAGCGGCACGGGTGGCACGGCCGTCCTGCGCGGCAAGACGCTGCACCTGCTGCGCACCCAGGATGCGGGCGCGCTGCGCAACCTGTCCGGCATCGTGGTCACCCAGGACGGCGACCGGTGGCTGAATGGCGCCGCGGGCCTCGTCCACGTCCGGGCGGCCGACTGGCGCCGCGCGCTGCAGGACCCCGGGCATACAGTGCGCTACGAAGTGTTCGACGCGCTGGACGGTTATCCCGGCCGCGCGGCCTTCGACAACCGCTGGCGCGGCATCGTCAGCGCCGACGGCCGCAACCTGTGGCTGACGGCCACCGGCGGCGTCGTGCGCCTCGACCTGGCCCAGCTGCGCCGCAACCGCATGGCGCCGCGGGCCGTGATCCTCGACGTGGCGAACGGCCGGGACGTCCGGCCCGCGCACGGCAAGGTCGAGCTGGCGGCCGGAACGGACCACTTCCGGATCCGCTACACGGCGCCGGCGCTGCGCATGCCGGAGCGCGTGCGCTTCGAATACCGGCTGGACGGCGTCGACAAGACGTGGCTCGACGCGGGCAGCCGCCGCGCGACGTCCTATACGAACATCGGCCCCGGCGACTACGTGTTCCACCTGCGCGCCGTGAACGAGGACGGCGTGCCGGGCGAGGCGGTCGCCACGCTGCCGCTGCACGTGGCGCCCACGCTCGTGCAGACGATCTGGTTCAAGCTCGCCTGCGCCGGCGCGCTCGCGCTGCTCGGCGTGCTGGTGTACCGCTACCGCATGCGCTACGTGACGCGCCGCCTGACGGAGCGGCTGCAGGTCAAAACGGCCGAACGGGAACGCATCGCGCGCACCCTGCACGACACCTTCCTCCAGACCGTGCAGGGGCTCGTGCTGCGCGTGGATGCCGTCGCCGCCACGCTGCCGCCCGACGGCGGCGCACGGCGCCAGCTGGAAACCGTGCTGGACGACGCGAGCCAGGCCATCGGCGAAGGCCGCGACCAGTTGCAGGAACTGCGCGCCGGCGACGCCCACGTGCTGGAAGACGTGCTGGCGGACGCCGTCGCGCGCCTCCAGCTCGCGCACGGCGCCCTGGCCGTCGACCTGTGCGTGGAGGGTGAGCGCCGCGCCCTGCGCGCCCCCGTCGCCGACGAGATCGCGGAAATCGGCCGCGAGGCGCTGCGCAACGCGTTCGCCCACGCCGGCGCGGCCCGGCTCCGTGTCACGCTGGACTACGGACGCCGCGCGCTGACCTTGACCGTCGCCGACGACGGCCTCGGCATGCCGGACGCCGTGCGGCGCGACGGCGCGGCCGGCGGCCACTGGGGCCTGGTCGGCATGCGCGAACGGGCCGCGCGCATCGGCGCCCGCCTCGACATCGCCGGCGGCCCGCGCCAGGGGACGACGGTCACGCTGGCGGTGCCTGCCGCGCACGCCTACGCGACCGGCTGAGCGCCGCCGATATACGCCGCGAGGCCGGCCGCGAGCGCGTCGAACGCGGCCCGGCAGCGCGGGCTCGCGCGCAAATCCTCGTGCATCGTGACCCAGGTGTCGAGCCGGAACGAGAACGCGTCCGCCAGCACGCGCACGAGCGCCGGCGCGCGCGCGGCCAGCGGCACCTGGCACACGCCGATGCCGGCGCCGGCGCGGATCAACGCCAGCTGGGCGACGTCGCTGTCGGTGCGCAGCGCGAAGCGGTCACGCGCATAACCCGGCAGCGCTTTCGCGGCCTGGCGCACGAACGGCGTCGGGCGGTCGTAGCCGATCAGGGTGTGCGCGGCCAGGTCGTCCAGCGTGGCCGGCGTGCCGCAGCGCTCCAGGTAATCGGCGCGCGCGTAAAAACCCAGTTCGATGGCGCCGATGCGGCGCGCCACCAGCTGTTCCTGGCGCGGCGCCGTCATGCGCACGGCGATGTCGGCCTCGCGCTGCAACAGGTCGTGCACGCGGTTCGACAGCACCAGTTCGACCTTCAACGCCGGATGGCGCCGCGCCAGGCCGGCCACGATGGGCGGCATCACTTCCACGCCGACGACCTCGCTGACGCTGATCCGGACCGTGCCGGCGGCCGCGTCCACGCCGCCGCGCAAGCCGGATGCCGTCCGTTCCAGCGCGGCGGCCGTGCTTTCCATCGCCTCCGCATGCGTGCGCAGCGCGCGCGCCGCCTCCGTCGGCAACAGGCCCGTCTGCGAGCGGGTGAACAGGACGAGCCCCAACGCCGCTTCCAGCGCCGCCACGTGCCGCCCGACGGTCGGCTGCGCCACGCCGAGCGCACGCGCCGCGCCGGACAGCGAGCCTTCCCGCAATACGCCGAGGAAGGCGCGATAGAGTTCCCATTCGATCGTCATGGTATACAAAAATGGTGAGCAGCTCGTATATGTTATGCAATTCCATTGAGCCAGAACCGGCGCTACGCTGTCAACACTTTCAACGCACGGAGGACGGCATGAACGGATCGAACCAACACAAGACGGCACTCGTACTGGGCGCGGGCGGCGGCATCGGCGGCGAAGTGGCGCGCCGGCTGGCCCTGGCGGGCTGGCAGGTGCGGGGCCTGAAGCGCGGGCTCGCCGCCGACACGGTCGACACGGACGGCATCGCGTGGACCGCCGGCGACGCGCTGAACGGCGCCGACGTGGCGCGCGCCGCGCAGGGCTGCGCCGTCATCGTGCATGCCGTGAACCCGCCGGCCTACCGCAACTGGGGCCGGCTCGTGCTGCCCATGCTGGACAACACCATCGCGGCGGCCGCGGCCAACGACGCGCTGGTGGTCCTGCCCGGCACCGTGTACAACTACGGGCCCGACGCGTTCCCGCTCGTCGCCGAGGACGCGCCCCAGCATCCCGTCACGCGCAAGGGCGGCCTGCGGGTGCGGATGGAAGCGGCGCTGGAAGCCCACGCGGCGCGCGGCGGCAGGGTGCTGATCGTGCGCGCGGGCGACTTTTTCGGTCCCCGCGCCGGCAACAACTGGTTCGCGCAAGGCCTCGTCAAGCCGGGCAAGCCGGTCGGCCGCATCGCCAACCCGGCCGCCCCTGGCGCCGGACACCAATGGACCTATCTGCCCGACGTGGCCGCGACGATGGTCGCGCTGATCGAACGCAGGGCGGAACTCGAACCGTTCGCCCGCTTCCACATGGGTGGCCATTGGGACCCGGACGGCGGTGCGATGTGCGACGCCATCCGCCGCGCCGTCGCCCGCCGCGGCGGCCAGGCGGCCATCGGTGCGTTCCCGTGGTGGCTCGTGCGGCTGGCGACGCCGTTCAACGAAACGCTGCGCGAGCTGTGGGAAATGCGCTACCTGTGGCGCCAGGCGGTGCGCATGGATAACCGCCGGCTCGTGGACCTGCTTGGCGCGGAACCGCACACGCCGCTCGACACCGCCGTCGAGCGCACGCTGGAAGGGCTGGGCTGCCTGCCGGCGCACGCCGCTACGCGCCCAGCCGCTGCCCTTTCCCGTACATCCGGCATTCCGCCGCCAGCGCCAGCAGGTTCGGATCGCGTTCGCGGCTCTTCGAGATGATCAGGCTGATGGTCTGGTGCGACGCGTACTGCGCATCGAGCGGAATGAGCTGGATGCGCGTGGAAAATTCGGCCACGCGGCCCGGCAGCAGGCTGTAGCCCATGCCGCCGCTGACCAGGTTGATCAGCGAAAAAATGTCGGAAACGCGCATGATCGTCTCCGGCGTGTAGCCGGCCTGGCGGAACGCGTGGTCGAAGCTGTCCGACGTGACGAAGCCGCCGCCCAGGGTAATGAATTTGTCGTCGCGCAGGTCGCGCAGGTCGACGTGGGCGCGGCCGGCGTACGGGGAGCCCAGCGGCGCGGCCAGGTGCACCTCGTCCTCGAACAACGGCACGGTCAGCAACTGCGCGTCGTCGAGCTGCGCCTGCAGGCCGATGACGATGGCGTCCAGCCGGCCCTCGTCCAGCCCGCGCAGCAATTCCTGGTTGGAGCCCAGCGTCAGGTCGATCTGCAGCTCGGGCCGGCGCAACTTGACGCCCATGAGCAGTTGCGGGATGCAGCGCAGCGTGAGCGAGTACAGCGAGCCGATTTTCAGGCGGCCGCCCGCGAATCCGGCCAGTTCGCGCACCTTGCGCACGCCCTCTTCCGTTTCGCTGACGGCGCGCTGCGCGTGCTTGGCGAACGCGTACGCGGCCGGCAGCGGCGCCAGGTTGCGGCCCTCGCGCCGGAACAGCGGGCAGCGCAGGCCCTCCTCCAGCGAGTGCAGCGCGCGGTGGATGCTGACCGTGCTCTGGCCCAGGTCTTCCGACACGCGCGCCAGGCTGTGCAGGCGCATGAAGGCCAGGAAGACTTCCAGTTTCTTTAAAGTAATCTCTTCGTCGATCATCGCGTCGCTCCTCGCGCAAGCATACCGCAATCGTTAACCTGAGAGTAAACGTTCGCGTGCCGCGTTGATTGAAGGCCGGGTGCCGCCTTCCTATGCTTGTGTGTACCGTCCGTACAAAGGAGACAACATGGAAAGCAATACGCCCGCCCCGCGCCAGTGGGACACCCGGCGCCGCGAGAAGGCGCGCCGGATGGCGGCGGCCAGCCACCTGGCCGACGGTCCCGTGCTGGAGGCCGAGCGCATCGTCGAGGCGCTGCAACTGCTGCTGGCCAGCGGCGACCGCGTCGTCCTCGAGGGCAATAACCAGAAACAGGCGGATTTCCTGGCCCGCTCGCTGGTGCAGGTCGACCCGGCCCGGGTGAACCACCTGCACATGATCATGCCCAGCGTGAGCCTGCCGGAGCACCTCGACCTGTTCGAGCGCGGCATCGCCAGCAAGCTCGATTTCGCCTTCGCCGGCCCGCAAAGCCTGCGCATCTCGCAGTTCCTGCAGGAGGGCCTGCTGTCGGTGGGCGCCCTGCACACCTACATCGAGCTGTACGCCCGCCTGTACGTGGACCTGACGCCGAACGTCGTGATGGTGGCCGGCTACAAGGCCGACCGCCAGGGCAACCTGTACACGGGCCCCAGCACCGAAGACACGCCGGCCCTCGTCGAGGCGGCGGCATTCCGCGACGGCATCGTGATCGCCCAGGTCAACGAGATCGTCGACGACCCGAAGGACCTGCCGCGCGTGGACATCCCCGGCGCGTGGGTCGATTACGTCGTCCGCGCCGACAAGCCGTTCTACATCGAACCGCTGTTCACGCGCGACCCGCGCCTCATCAAGCCCGTGCACATCCTGATGGGGATGATGGCGATCCGCGGCGTGTACGAGCGCCACGGCGTGCAGTCACTGAACCACGGGATCGGCTTCAACACGGCCGCCATCGAGCTCCTGCTGCCGACCTATGGCGAACAGCTCGGCCTCAAGGGAAAAATCTGCCGCAACTGGACGCTGAACCCGCACCCGACCTTGATCCCCGCGATCGAATCGGGCTGGGTCGAGAGCGTGCACTGCTTCGGCGCGGAGCTGGGCATGGAAAACTACACGGCCGCCCGTCCCGACGTGTTCTTCATCGGCCGCGACGGCTCCATGCGCTCGAACCGCGCGTTCTGCCAGCTCGCGGGCCAGTATGCCGTCGACCTGTTCATCGGCTCCACCTTGCAAATGGATGGGCTGGCCAATTCGTCCACCGTGACCCACGGCCGGCTCACCGGCTTCGGCGGCGCGCCGAACATGGGACACGACCCGCACGGCCGCCGGCATCCGACACCCGCCTGGCTCGACCTCGTGCAGACGGACGACCCGCTGGCGCGCGGCAAGAAGCTCGTCGTGCAGATGGTCGAGACCTTCCAGGACGGCAGCCAGCCGACCATCGTCGAATCGCTCGACGCCGTCGACGTGGGCAAGGCGTCCGGCATGCCGCTGGCACCCGTCATGATCTACGGCGACGACGTCACGCACGTGCTGACGGAAGAAGGCATCGCCTACCTGTACAAGGCGCAGTCGCTGGAAGAACGCAAGGCGATGCTGGCGGCCGTCGCGGGCGTCACGCCGATCGGCCTCACCCACGACCCGAAGCAGACCGCGCGCATGCGCGAACAGGGCTTGATCGCGCGGCCCGAGGACATGGGCGTGCGCCGCGCCGACGCCACCCGCTCGCTGCTGGCCGCGAAGAGCATCGCCGAGCTGGTCGACTGGTCCGGCGGGTTGTACGAGCCGCCCGCCAAGTTCAGGAGCTGGTGATGACGGCGCGCGCACCTGTCCTCGCCCCCGCCGCCCCGGACCTGGCCCTGCAACTGGCCCACCACGCCGTGGGCGCGCTCGTCGACGAAGCGATGCTGACGCCGAAACCGGGCCTCGTCGACCTGCGCGGCGCCGGCGCCCACCGCGACCTGAGCTGGCCGCTGATGTGCGCGTCGGCCTGCGCGCTGCAGCCGGCGTTCGGGCAGATGGCGCTGGCCGGCGCCCTCATCGCGGACGACGAACCGCTGCTGCGCCGGCGCATCGGCGCCATCGGCCGCGCCGCGGAAGACGCGATGATGGCGGCCAGCGGTGGCGTCAACACGCACCGCGGCGCCATCTGGGCCCTCGGCCTGCTGGTCACGGCGGCGGCGGCGCAGCCGGAGGGCGGCGCGGCCGTCATCGCGGCCCACGCCGGCCACCTGGCCCGCATCGCCGACCCCGGCGCGCCGGTCCGCACGGGCCACAAGGGCGAACGCGCCTGCATCGAACACGGCGTGGGCGGCGCGCGCGCCCAGGCCCGCGCCGGCTTCCCGCACGTGATCGAACACGCGCTGCCGATGCTGACGCTGTCGCGGGCGCGCGGCGACCTTGAGCACCACGCCCGCGTCAACGCCCTGCTCGCCGTGATGGCGACGCTGGACGACACCTGCCTGCTGGCGCGCGGCGGCGCCAAGGCCTTGCAGGCCGCGCAGCGCGGCGCGCACCGCGTGCTGGCCTGCGGCGGCATCGCCGCCCCGAACGGCCGCCGCGCCTTCGACGAACTGGAAGCGCGCCTGCGCCGCCTGCACGTCTCGCCCGGCGGCGCCGCCGACCTGCTGGCGGCCGCGCTGCTGCTGGACCGCATCGAACGCGCGGTCGCAACGACTATGGAGATGGATTGATCATGGAAAGTCTGGAATACGAATTCGCCGCCGGCCAGCCGGCGCCTGGCCGCACGGTCAGCGGCGTGGTCAGCTCCGGCGACCTGGAAGTGCTGCTGGAGCCGGCCGCCGCCGGACGCACGACGGTGGCCGTGCAGACGTCCGTGGACGGCTACGGCGGCACGTGGAAGGCCCTGCTGGAGCGGGTGTTCGGCGCCGGCACGCTGCCGGCAGCCCGCATCGAGATCAACGACAACGGCGCCACGCCGGGCGTCGTGCGCATGCGCATCGAGCAGGCGTACGAACAAGTGAACAACGGAGCCAAGCCATGAACATCGAGAACCTGCTCACGCGCGACAGCTTCATCGAACGGGGCGCCCGCAGCCGCGCCCAGGCCCTGCTCGATCCGGGCACGTTCCGCGAACTGGCGGGACCGTTCGCGCGCCTGCACTCGCCCTGGCTCGCCATGCAGAAGCTGGTCACGCAGGCCGACGACGGCGTGGTCGTCGCCAAGGGCATGCTCGCGGGCCGGCGCACCGTCGTGCTGGCGATCGAGGGCGCGTTCCAGGGCGGCAGCATGGGAGAAATCGGCGCCGCCAAGATCGCCGGCGCGCTCGAACTGGCGGCCCGCGACAACGAACGCGGCATCCCCACGCAGGCCGTGATCGTGTTCGAGACGGGCGGCGTGCGCCTGCAGGAAGCGAACCTGGGGCTGGCGGGCATCGCCGAGATCCAGTCCGCCATCGTCGACCTGCGCCGCCACCGGCCCGTCATTGGCGTCAGCGCGGGCACGGTCGGCTGCTACGGTGGCATGTCGATCGCGGCCGGGCTGTGCTCCTATTTCGTGATGACGCGCGAGGCGCGCCTCGGCCTGAACGGCCCGCAGGTGATCGAGCAGGAAGCGGGCGTCGCGGAATTCGATGCGCGCCAGCGCTCCCTGATCTGGGGCCTGACGGGCGGCGCGCAGCGCACGGCCACGCACCTGGCCGACGCCTGCGTCGACGACGACACCGCCGCGATACGCGCCACCGTCATCGACCTGTTCGCACGGGGCGTGCCGGCCACCCACCGCAGCGACCGCGCCGGCGACTTCCTGGCCTGCCTCGGCCGGGTCGACACGACGCGCCAGGCGACGGCGCAGGACGTACGCGACCTCTATTCGAAAGGACTGGCATGATGACCCCTCGCACCAATCACGCCTCGCGCGGCGCCATGTGGCTGCGCCTGCTCACGGGCGGAGCCCACTCCGCGCACGACTGGACGACCGTGCACGCCTGCGACGCCATCCTCGCCGGCCGGCCCGCGCGCTACATCGCCGTCGTGCCCGACGCCGACAATGCCTTTCCCCGCGCCCGCGACGGCGAGGTCGGCCTCGTCGAAGGCTGGCGCCTGGCGCAGGCCGTGCGCGACGTCATCGCCATGGACCGGGACTCCGCCGCCAAGCGCCCCATCGTCGCCGTCATCGACGTGCCGAGCCAGGCCTACGGGCGGCGCGAGGAAGCGTACGGCATCCACCAGGCGCTGGCCGGGGCCGTCGCCGCGTATGCCGATGCGCGGCAGGCCGGCCACCCCGTCATCGGCCTGATCGTCGGCCTCGCGATGTCCGGCGCGTTCCTCGCCCACGGCTACCAGGCCAACCGCCTGATCGCGCTGGACGATCCGGCCGTCGCGGTGCACGCGATGGGCAAGGCATCCGCCGCGCGCGTGACCTTGCGCTCCGTCGAG
>Ga0209148_1001270_pt1 | contig 13858 bp, 14 predicted proteins | sample AraplaCol_mMF_r2_2_FD_184288 | JGI IMG/M metagenome (GOLD analysis project Ga0209148, IMG submission 184288) | Arabidopsis root microbial communities from North Carolina, USA - plate scrape CL_Col_mMF_r2 (SPAdes) (version 2) | ecosystem: Host-associated > Plants > Roots > Endosphere | place...
TCCCTCCCGCTGAAGCTGAGGCAAACTACTATCGGCAACTTAAAACCGCCGCCGCTGAAACCGCATTAACTTAAACCAACCAGCCTCCACGATTCTCGGGGCGGTTCATCTGGTCGTTTTCCAGCGTGCCGGTGTGGAACGTCGGATCGTTGATGACTTCGATGAACGGGATCAGGAACTGGTCCTTGTCGCGGATCGACGGGATCTCGTTGTAGGGGTTGAAGATTTCCTTCTCGTCCAGGCCCAGCGATTCCACGATGTACTGGTACGCGTGGGTGTGGATCGCTTCCTCGAACGCCTGGCGCAGCAGGTACTGGCGGCATTCCGGCGCCGTGATGTGGCGGTAGGTGCCCAGCGCGATGTTGTTGGCGGCCAGCGAGTCGGCGGTCACGAAGAAGCCCAGGTTGCGCTTGACGATGCGGCGCTCGTCTTCGGTCAGGCCGTTCGGGTTCTTCCACAGTTCGATGTCGCGCTGCATGTTCACTTCCTGCGGCATCCAGTGGTTCGCGCAGCCGGCCAGGTATTTGTCCCACGCCCATTTATATTTGAACGGGACCAGTTGGTTGACGTCGGTCTTGGCGTTGATGATGCGCTTGTCGTCCGCGTTCACTCGTGATCTGCTGACCTGCCCTTCCGACTGCTCATCGTCCCACAATAGCATCTCAAGTCTCCTAGTACGTTGCCGGTCACGGCTGTCGAGATGTGGCGGATGAAGCGAAAACCCACGCCCAAGGTGGAGGTGGGTCGACCAGCTGATGAAACGAGACGGCGAGCGCTATCTCTCCTTCGCTACCTCTTTCGCCCGAGGCGACTTGCCTTGATCAATCGTCTGCTTCGCTACTACTGACGTCTGCTCGGGAGCCTGCCTGCTCCTCGCATGCGCGACATAGATTTTCGGCCCCTTCACGGACTCGCCCGTAACGATCTTCTGTATGACATGCCGTCTGGCGAGGCCGACGAACTCCTCGCGCGCATCCTCCGGCAGGTGGGCTTCGGCAAACTTTCTGGCTACATCGACGACGCCGTATGCAGGCGCGAGCTCAGGATGGTTTTTCAGGACGAACGACGGCTTGTCGTTTTCGAAAGCGGATGCTTTCGCGACCAGTTCTGCTTTCAGCGGTGGAGATTCGATCGGCTTCGCCTCCACACTGCCTTGCTGCCGTACGTGTGGCAGATCCGCGCCCGGCTCCGGTTGTCGAGCGGAAGGGACAGCTGGCACCTTATCCAGGTCTCGTTGGCGCCCTTTCTCCACCGAGTTTCTCGCTGGACGATTCGCCAGCTCGGCCAAATCCAGAGCCGTAGGCTGATATCCCGCGACTTTCATCCCAGCCTGAGCCGCTTCCATCCAGGCACTACGCCGGAATTCGTCAGTACCTTTGACCGTGATGCTTGCCCAGCCGCGGGCCTGGGCTATTTCGACCAGGGAGCGCACCACTTCCGGATGGGCGCCGCGTGTCGCCAGCTTGTCCCCGCGATCACTGAACGCCGGCGACTTATCTGGAAAGTAGTATTCCGTCTCAACCTTGAGAAAACGCCGAGCCACGTTGGCCGGAACGACGCGAGCACTACCGTCCGGCGACGCTGGCTCCTTGACTGAGTCTGGGGACGGCCCCGCCATCCTCGAAGCCTCGGCCTGTTTTGCTTTACTGTGTAGCCAGGCGCCGGCGACGTCGGCTGTGTTACCCATGATCTGCAAAACCTTCTTACCGAAACCCGGCAAAGACTTGCTGTCAGCCGGGGACGCAGGTGTCGGCTCCGCAACGTCGTTCGCAGGTGGCTTGTCGAGCTTCAGGACGGGGCCACGCTCGATCGTGTTTTCAACCTCGCTTTCATGTTTCTTGTGCTCCGCCGCGACCGGGGCAGGCGCACGTACCTGGACGACTTCGGTCACCTGGCTGGGCCCATAGAAATGCGGAGACCTTGTCAACGTCGATTTATCGGCATTCGGCGTTGCCGTTATCGACGCCGTGCGGTGGGAGTGCAACAGCTTCGCAAGTAGCGCATCGGCGGCCTTCTCGAACGCGGGACTGAACTTCGGCATGTTCGCGGCGAGATAGCTGCGCCCTGCAGCGATGTCCGCATCCAGCCGCTGCAGGTTCGACATGTGATACAGGACGAATTCACGGCTCTGTGGTTGGAGTTTGAACAGTTCAGGTACCTTCGCATCGGAATTGGCGAGAAACGCGATCGCCTCTTCGGTAACGGGAGGGACGTCAGCCCGGGGCGATGCCGGCTGCGCCACTTCCTGTTTTACGTCCTTGCTCGGCGATGCCCGGCGTCGAGTACGTTTTGGTTCCAACAGCGTGGGCGCCAGCGGTTCTGCCGCGTCGGCAACTTTCGCTGCCGCCCGTGTCTTCCGTGCAGCCTTGACGGGCGAATCCATCTGTTGAGCGGTGTCGCCGATGCCCGCTTCCTTGCTCTTGGACGTGCGCCTCTTTGCAGCTTTCGGTATGGCGTCTCCTCCACCACTTCCCTGTGTAGTTTCAGCCGTTGCACTTCCACTTCCATTGACTTTCGGGCCCTTCGGCACAGGGATATCCGCTGGAGGTGGTGTGCGTTCCTCTTTGTCTTCGATACTCATGTCAGCTCCTGTCAGGTTGCCGCTTCAACTTCGCGGATGAAGGAATCGAAAACTCTTTGCAGATCTTCGCCAGTCAGCTTTTCTCCTTTCGGTAGTTGGACATCCTTGAAATCCATCGCGTAATCCGTCAGCTTCAATTTGCCGAGCTTCGTTACGTCCTGTGGTGTAATGTCGCGCGGCGCCTTGGCTTTGCCACCGGGTGGATCGTCCTTGTCGAGCAGCGGCGGCGGCGCTTCTGGCATCTTGATTTCGATCGGCTCGATCGCGGGTAGCGGTCGATTGGCACGACGCAGGAATACGAGGCGCTGCCAGTACCAGATCTTGCGGCAGAAGATCGGTAGGCAGTGTTCGACGAACACGATCTCGTTGTTCACGCCCATCATCTTCACCTCTTGCGGATCGAGGAGTGCGCGTGCGGTCTTCGATCTGGTCACGCTGCCTGTACGCACACTCATGGCGGGACGCGAGTCCGACGTACTGTCCGCGGTGAACGTGCCGAGTTCGCGCGAGATGTCGGTGGCGTAGTCGCTGTCGTTCGGCGCATACACCACACGCGCGCCGCAGCAGGCGATGATGTTCTTGGTGTGGTCTGGGCCATAAACCGCGCGCAGCTGGGGAACGGAATGCGCAATCAGCAGCGGACGGATACCGTAGCCGCCCATCAGCTGGATGCTCTTCTCGATGATGGGCATGCGGCCGAGCGCGGCCAGCTCGTCCATGATCGGCAGGAGCTCGTGCCGGATCGTCGGATCGTCTTCCGGCATCTTGTCCATGTTCGCGTCCAGCATCTGCGTGAAGAAGAGGTTCATCAGCAGGGACAGGCGGTCCAGGTCTCCCGGATTGACGCCGAGGTAGATCGAGAGACGCTTGCGTCGAAGGTCGTAGAAATTAAAGGAATCGGCGCTCGTGGCGGCGTCCACGAGGGGGTCTGTCCACAACTGCAGTTTCGCGGTGAACGTCTTCCGTACCGACGACTGCGTCTGCGGGCTCAAGGCAATGAAGTCGTACAGCATCCGCTTGCAGGTCGGCGACAGCGGGTTCTCCGACTTGTCGCGTTCGCGGATGATCTTCTTCCAGTGATCGCTCACCGAGTCGTCCGCGCCATGCATGATCTGGCGCACCATTTCCCCCAACGTACGCGGTAGCGACAGCGTTTCGATCACGTACAGGCCGATACCGAGGAACAGATCGCGACACGACGCCGGCCAGAATGGGTCGCCTGAGGCAGGATCGGGGGACAGCTGGTTAGCGAGCTTCTGCAACGCGCTGACGCGTAGCGGAGGATTGTCGGGCACGTAGTATTTCGAGATCGGATTCCACTGGGCCGTCACCCCGTTGCGCGACAACGGATCGAACAAATGGACTTCCGAAAACAGGCTTCGAAAACCCGCGGTGATCCGGTAGCACTCCTTGCGCACGTCGTTGACGACGATACTCCCGAGCCAGGACAGTGCGTTCGGTTGTACGAGACCCGCCCCTTTGCCCGACCGCGGCGGTGCGATGACAATCGCCGCCAGCTGCCGGCCAAGCACCAGGTAGCGCCGCCCCCATCTGCCGAGGATGATGCCGGTCTCACCGAACAGACCCGCACGGGCAACCTCGCACTTGGTGGCAAAGCGGGCATCGCCGTGCAGCGAGCGGCTCACCGGCCGAAACAGCGCGATCGCGGCAGCGGCGGCCGGGCTGGCGCCAGCGATGAGACAGCCGATCAGCCAGCCACGCGTGTACGGATCGGTTCCATACTGCTGCCAGTAACGCAGTACCGTCATCGGCGTCGCGTCCCCCGGCGGAAGCAAAGGGTTCGCGAGCCGCACCAGGAACAGATAGCTTGCAAGGTAGAGGGTAGTCAGCACCGCGCCGGTCAGCATGGCGCAGAAAGCCAACGCCTTGAGTCGGGGACTGTCGATAGGGGTAATGAGCATCGCGGCCCCTACCCCAGCTGGCGCGCCGCGAACGCGGGATCGTAATAGACCTCGGCCGCTACCCTGCGGCCTCCCGGCAGATGTTCCATCTGGACGACAACGTCGACCAGCGCATACAAGTTCGCGTAGATATCGTCGAGATCGAGCCCCGCCCCTTCGGCGCTTCCCTTGATCATGAGGCCAACGCGGCGGAACGCAAGCTTGGCCCGTGTTGCGTGGACCGTCGTAATCGTTCCCGGATGCCCGGAGTTGAGGACGTTCTGGATGAAGAAGAACGTCTCGTCGCCCCGCAGCTCAGCCAGCAGCACCCTGTCCGGGCGCATGCGCAGCGTGGCCTCAAGCAGGTCACGCGGCTTCAGCTTCGAGACACCGTTGGCTCCCTTCGGATAAAACAGGTTGACCTGGTTGACGTGGGGCAGGCGCATTTCCGCCACGTCCTCGACAGTGATGATGCGTTCATCCTTCGGAATCATCGCCGCCAGCGCATTACTGAGGGTGGTCTTGCCGGAACCAGTAGCGCCTGACGAGACGATGTTTTTCCGACCTTCGACCGCCGTCCGAAAAAACGCGTCCCATTGGCGCCTGCGAAACAGGTCGAGAATTTCTCGCTCCTTGTCCGGAAGCGAGGCTTCGATACGCGTCCGCCCCTTCGGCGTCAGCAGCAGGGACTGTTCGCACCGCGTATTCTCGAACGCGCCGCCGTCGACGATTTCTTCCATTGACAGCGCCTTGCCGATCGGGCGCCGGGTCGTGAACGAGACCTTGCCGGCTTCGATTGCCGGCGGAATGACGACCTGTACACGCAGGCCGCCAGGCAACTGCGCACCGAGCAGCGGCCAGTTTTCCGCCAGGTCCTGATTGGCGCGATTCCGCAGCAGCATTGCGAGCCCGTCGCACCACTGGTGCGAAATGGCCGCATTCCTGACGACCTCCCAGCCGTCCGAACGCTCCAGCAGCACCTCGCCGGGCCGGTTGATGACGATCTCGGTAACGCTCTCGTCATCCAGATGGATCGAAATCGGACGTAGATGCAGGGCCAGCGTGGACACGTCGTCCACGGCAAACGCGAGATCGTTCATGGCTGCTTCCTTTCCAGCGCGTAGACGTCGCGGAAGTCGATGTCGCCGGCGAGGCAGATCAATACCTCGCTGGCGCGCGGGGCAGTGATGCTCGGCCGAATGTCCAACGTGCTTTTCAATACCTCGGACATGATCTCTTGCGGACCAGTAATCGTGGGAAAAGCAATCGTGGTGTTGCCGTTCCCACGTTGCGCCGTGGCGACCAGGTATGGGCCTACGTCGGTGATCAGGCTCAGGGCGATGGCGGCACCGAAGCGGTCCCAGAAATGGTTGTCGACGGTTCCCGGAATGCCGGGCCGTCCCAGCGAATCGGCCGCATCGGCGCTGAGCGGCACCATCACGTGTTGAGGCGTCTCGCACCGCTGCCAGATGATCCCGACCCGCCGTTGCCCGTGCATGATGCCGCCGCCCTGCTGGCCGACGCAGTATGTGCCCCGGTCCATGAGCGAGACCTTGTTGTCGGCACCTGTCGCATCCACGGCGGTCACGCAGGACACGGTCCCGGTCAGCGTGGTGTCGATTGCTGGAAGGACCGTACACGGAATGACTTTACCGCGCGTCATCATGAGTGTGGGATCGGGCAGCATGTAGGCACGTGTCGCGGCAGGTCCGGAGGGCTGCACAGGGCCAGCCGCGACCGTACGAGATATGGAACCCGTCGCGTCATCTTCCGGCGGTTTCCGCGCTTCGCCCGGGCCGCTCGGTTCCGTTGCATCGACGGCGTCCAGCTTGAAGCGCACTTCGCGTTTCAGGCGACGCTCGTGCACCAGTTCGAGACGACTCGTCGGGGAAGTATGGGCAACGGACGTCCCGGTCTGCGCCGGGCTGGCAAAGGATGGGGAATTCGCCGATGCCTGGAGCGGGGGCAGCCTGTCGGCCGCGCTGGCAACGACTGGCGCTTCCGCGGACGCGGATTCCGGCATCGAAAGGGGCGGCAACGTGGTCGTGGCCAGCGTACGCGTCACGTCCTTCGCCGGCACCTTCGCCTCCTGGTAATGCCTGTACATTCCCGCGTAATACTTATAGAGCAGGACGCCTGCGAGTAGACAGGCACCGAGGATTACCGCCCAATTGGTCAACCTGTTTTGCAGCGAAATCCCTCTGTTAACCGAACCAAGAACGCGCTCGCCTTCGATGCTGTTCTCGTCCTCGGCATCCACTTCGTCCAGCCGGCGTTTGAACAAGTTCATTTGGCAGCTCCTTTCAGGACACGATCGACCAGGGGTGATGCCGTGCTGGTAGCGGGACGCAGCGCGTGTGGATCGAAACCTTCATTGAACACGCAGGCAACCTGGCGCCCGATGCGCAGCACGAGCTTGCGGTGCACGCCCGGTATCTGCATGACGTCGTCCTGCATGACCGGGCTTTCCATTTGCTCAAGCGCGTCCTCGCCACTACGAGCCGAATACACCGCGGGAATGCTGGCACTGGCTCGGAACCTGAGGAACGTGGTCCTGCCGTCGTCCCACGCTTCCACGGGAGCCAGGTCGCTCGCCCCCTGGACTGAATAGCGACGATTGCTGACCGGCGCAGGCACCTCCAGCAGTGTGCGCGCCTGCTCGGACGCGCTGATAACGGCACTGGCACTTTTCTCCGATGAGGGATAACGAAAATAGACCGTCATGAAGCCGACTTCTCCCTTGCCCCTCCTTGCCTGCTTCAGATCGAACGTGTACGTCCGCTTCGTCGTCACCACATGCAGGTTGGCGTCGGGTAGCGGACCTACCGGCTTGATGAACAGTCCGTCACGGGAAAACTTGGTCGCGACGCCCCATGCGTCGACATCCCCGCCCGTCATGTCGACGATCTTCTCGTCCGGATCGAGGACGATATGGGTTTCTAGTCCGTCGCGGGTATAGATCGTAACGACATCATAGGGGTCGTATGTGGCGAAGCGGATGCGCACATCCTTCTTGGCTGCTTCGGGAACCTGGGCCCCCTGCGCGGCCAACGCCGCCGCGAGCATGAACAGCCCGGATACGAGTCTCTTGTTCATGGCGACACCTGCTGGACGCTGGTTGGCGACACGAGTGCCATGGGAGACGCCATCTGGCGCGGAGCAGTATGTGCCGCCGTGCGGTCGGCAGTTGCTCGTCCGGCAGCCCCGAGATCGCGGTCGGCAGCGTAATCGGTGATCTCCATGCCGAGGTCATTGATGCGCCGGTCACGTTCGGTTGTCGGTACGTTCACCCAGTGGAACGACATATTGGCAATCCACTCGGTCGGCGCCTCCTCGACGTCATTAGCGATCTCGGTTCTCGTGAAGCTGGCACGCGCTCCGATCGCCGTCCCGAGGCCATTTCGCAGCACCGTGATCGCACCGACTTTGATGCGCACTTTCCGTTCTTTCTTGTACTTGTTCGGCGGCGAATCAGGATTCGATTTTTCCCACTTCTGGGCCCATTGTGTCTGCAGTTGCGGGCTCATGAAAGCTGCGGAGGTGTAGTAATGGATATCGGCCTGTTCGTAGCTGTAGCCCTCCCGGGCCAGAACGAACGTGTTGACGTTCCGGCGTATGGTCGCCTCTTCGGGAGCCATCTGGAACTCGGCCAGCGATATCAGGGGTTGCACGATACCGTTCGCCCTGTCCACCACGAGTATTTCCGGCGGTGGCGCCGGACGCATCGACGTCGCGACCGCGCCGCCGGCCACCACGATAGAAATGACGGCCACGATGCCGAAGGCACCAGCCATGCGCCATGCGTTCTGGCGCGAGATCTCGCCAGCCAGGGCCCGGCGGTCGGCTTCGTCCGCTGCCAGATCGAGCATCTTCTGGATGTCGGCATGGGCGTCGATCAGCGCACGGGTAGCGGCTAGCTCTTCGACCAGTTGATCTGCGTTGGATCGGCTTTTCATTGCATGCTCCTTTATGCGGATGCGCTGCAGCTGGCGTATTCGGCCTGTGCACTGGCCGGGACGTTGATCGGGCGGCGATCGATTCCGTCGCATCCAGGCAATGGTGTACCCGCGCACCCGCCGAGTACGCTGGCTGAGGCCAGCAAGATCAAAAGTTTGCGCATTTGTTCCTCACGGTTTGTAGGTCAGCAATTTCGTTTTAGTCTTGGACGGGCGAATGGAATTGCGGCTTCGGTTCTGATAGACACTCCATGCCCCACGAGCGACCTTCTTGCCAGTCCACGCCACCGGACGGGCGCCTTGGAGGCCGATCTGTTTTCCAAGTTCCATACCTTTAACGCTCAGCAATTTGCCCGCGAACCGTCCCATGCCGAAGGAAGACAGGGATACGCCTCCCGCCAGTCCGGCCGCTATACTGAGCACCGAGGCGAGCGCGAGAAGACAGACCAGCCCCATGGCCAGGAACGGAAAAACCTCCGCGACTTCGGCGCTCGATTTCATGGCGGCTGGCCCGCTGGCCGCACTCGCAAACAGCTTCATGACGAGCAAATTGACCATGACGACCAGCACCGGCACGAGAAAGTAGTTCGCCAACTGACGCAGCCAGGAATTGAAGAACCCTGCCGTGGCCTCGAATAGCAACCCAATGAAAAACACGGGACCAATGGCGACCACCGCCGTGAGTACGACTTTCGACAAGGCCATCAGGAAGAACGCATAGGCGGTGACGACGATGGTCATGACGATGACGGCCGCGGCAATCAGATACATCCCGAAGTCGCCGTCGAGCACACCGGCTTTGGCCCAGAATCGTGTCGTCAACAACAGTCCGTCGTTAAGCATCGCGTCCAGACCGCTTATGACGCCGTTGCTGCCAGGGCTCCGCGCGAGGCCCGCGACAAACTCATCGGGGCCACGCAGGAACGTGTTGGTAATGAGCGTGTTGTAGTTCGCCATGTTGAACCCGATGCCGAGAATCGCCGCCAGCTTCATCACCCGGTTGATGAACTCGTTGGCGGGTTCCCGGATCAGGCCGCGTATGCTGGCGAAGCCCCACAGCGCCACGTAAAGGACGAGCATCGCCGTTAAAAACGGGCCGACTACGCGGGTAACCGCAACAACGTTCTCGCCGACGTAGCCTTCGCACACGGCATTGATGTAATTCATGCCGTCGCGATAGAGGGTAGGCGCGGCCATGATCGATTCTCCTAGTGGCTCAGGTCGAGACGGAGCTTGTCGGCCGTCCCCATCGATGCGATGTGGTCGGCCCGCCGTACGTTGACGCAGTTCGGCGTCAATCCCATCCGGCCTGGATCATTCCGGCAAAGCGAATTTACCTTGCCGCGCAGTGCCGGCTGCGCCAAGAACTCGTCCACGGTGAGCACGCGATCCCCCAGTTCCGGGATCGCTGCGGCAGGTTCGCGTCCGCACCCGCACATGAGCACCGCGATCGATACGATAGCTAGTGTCGCTTTCATGAATGTCTCCTTCGATTGTTGATGGTGTGCGCCGCTCATGGCAACGGCGTCTCGATCCTGGGGATCGACGTCCCGACCGCGCCGGCGCGCATCTGGCTGATCATCAGGCGCTGCGCGCGCTCTTGGGCCGCAGCGCCGTTCGCCGCCGCCTCCAGCTGGTTCTGATCCTTGACCAGTTCCGCATGCTCGATGGCAATCCGGTTGGCCAGGTCATACGCCGCTTTAGGATCCTCAGTCCGCGCCAGCGTGTCGGTGAGGATTTGCAGTCGCGCCTGGCGCGCCGCCGCATCGTTGAATGCCGTTTGCGCCATCGCCTGGTTGGCGGCGGATATGTCCTGCGCCTGCGCCAGAAAGCGTTGGAGCTCGGGAGCCAGCCATGCGGCCTGGTCGGGCCGAAGCACCGCCTGCGCCTGTCTAATTTGTTGAGCGAGCGCAGACAGATCGCTCATCGAGCGCACCCAATCTGCCGGAAGCGCTGGCGTGGCAGCAGGCAGGAGCCGCGACATGCCACGGTCGCCGGTCATGGACTTGATCTGGTAATTGATGCTGTCGATCTGCAGGGCCATCTGCCTGTACTGGTCGCTCCATGCCTTGACCTGCCTTACCGCCTGCGTAAGTACCGCGGGTTCGATGACGGTCAACTGGGCATGGGTTTGCGCGGACGCGCAGGCCAGCACGGCGGCGCCGGCGAGGATACGGAGCTTCATGCGGATTTCCTTTCGATGTCGAAGTAAGGTGCCCAAACGTCCGGGTCTTCCCCGTACCGGGCAATAAGGCGATCCATGAGTTCGAGGTTGGCGGTGCGCGCGGAGAGTACCGCCAGGTCGTCGTCCATCCCGGCAAGCGGCAGCCGGGCCACGACGGAATGGCGTCCCTGCTTCAACAAGAACATTCCGGAGCCTTCAGGCAGGTCTGTTTTAATGAGGTTGAACTCCCTGTCCGACAATCCGAGCCCTTCCCTGTGTTCGGCGTAGTCGGCGCCCGGATTGGGGAACAGGATCATCGTTGCGACCTGCTCGATCAGCGTGCGTGCCATGGGATGCCGCAGGGCGTCGCTCGGAGACTGCGAATCCAACACGACGAGGCCGTTCTTCTTGCGCAGGGTTTTCAAGAGATCCTTGATGAAAGTGGCGAAGTGCTTGTCGCCCATCGACTTCCAGAACTCCGAAAAGAACACCGCCATTCGCCTGCCATCGATCAGCTGTCCCGTTAGATGAAACAGGTGTAGCGCGATAGGCGCCCGGAGTTCCGCGTCGTCGAGGAACGCTGTTGTATCGAACACGGTGGTGCGTGCCGTCCCGAGCTGGTTGGCGATGGTAGCCACCGGATTGTCGAAAACCCAAGCCAGCGGCCCATCCACCCTCCCCTCTACCCGGGCGTAACACCATCGCGCGAGACGTTCGTACAGTTCGCCTTTCGGAAGAAAATCGAGCACTCGGCCAAGCCGACGGGCGGCGGGCTCCATGTCCAGTACTTGGGCGATCGCTTTGTCCACGTCCTTTTCGTCCTGGACTGTCAGCGGTTTCGTGTCGACTTCAAGCCCGCTCTCGGTGACGACTGGACGACTCATCAGCTTTCGCACGAGAAGCTGCAAATGCCGCACGTTGGAAGGGACTGCAGGATCGAGCGCGAATGGCGCCAATCCGGTCGGCTCGTTCAACCTGAGAGGATGGACTTTCGCGCCGAGACGCCGGGCCGCGATTTCGGTATCGCGGTCCTTGGAGAACAGTACCGACGTCACATCGAACTTCTGCATCATCGAAAGCAGGAAGCAAACGGTCGCCGTCTTTCCCGAGCCATTCGGTCCGAACAGGAGCGTATGTCCCACGTCCTTCTTGCCGCCACCGTTCGCCGCCTGCGGATCGGATGCGTGCAGGCTGAGATAATGCGGTGTGCCGGCGGCCGTCGTCAGCATTGCGATCGCATCGCCCCAGTGGTTGCCTTTACGGCGTCCAACAGGAAAGTTATGCAGCGGATAGAAGCCGCAGAGGTTGCGGCTGTTGATGGGCGACAGACGTGGACGCATGGCGAAGTTAGCCGGCAGTTGCGCCCAGAACGCCGCCTCGAGCGCGAGGTCTTCGCGGGCTGGCTTGATGCCGGCATCCACAAGGACATGGCGCACATCGGCGATCTCCCGAGCCAGCATATCCATCGTGTCCGCCTTGACGAAGACGCTGTAGTGATGGCTGCCCATGACGGTCCTGCGGGATGCCAGGTCGTCGGCGACATCGGGGATCTCGTCAACTTGCGACCGCGCCGCGTCGCGCGCATTCTCCATGCGGTTCGTCTTCATCCGCATATTGCGAAGCGCCGTGTCCTGCGCCTGGAACTCGAACGACTGCGTGACCACGAGTTCGACCGGCTGCGTCAGCAATTCGTCGAGGAAGACCGGCGTCGTCTCGGGCGGATAGGATTGAATCCCGAGCATTGCCCCGAAACGGCTCACGTCCGCACCGTGTATCTCGACAGTCTCGTTGCCGAAGACAGAACGCGCTCCGCCTATCTGGTACCTGAGTGGAACCGGTGCATACGGCACCGGCTCCCATTTGCCCGTGAGGAGGAAGTTGAAGAACTCGGCAGGTTCCGAAAACAGCGCGCCGCGCCGTTCATACACCAACAACCGCTCCGGCTCGTAGAAGCCGAGCGACGCGGTGAGATCGGTAACGATCTGCTCCAGCTCCGCAACCTGCTCCGTGCGCGCCCTCGTGATTTCTTCCGGCGTGCGCGAGGAGAACAGTGCCGAGAACAATCCTTGGGCTTTGCTACGGAACGGCCGCAACACGACAGTCATGTATAGCTCGTTGAGCATCAGGTCTTCGCTAGCGATCCGGGCCTTGTAGCGCTCATTGAGATCGTGCGCATAGCCCGGCCGGAATACGCCGTCGGGGTACTGGCTCTCCCGCCTGCGCACAATGTGCTGCCAGACCGAGATGCAGGGGTCCGCATGGCTCATCACGACACGGTTGAGGCGTGCGTGCCTGTTGTTGATCTCGTCGTCATCGGCACACTCGAACGGAGCGCCTGCCAAACGCAGCACGCAAAGGCATTCGCCCGCGCTGGTATTGATGATGGACGGAGTGAGATGACCTTGATACGGCACGTATCGTGCGGCTGGCGTTTCGCGCCGCATCGCGACCATGCGTGATGCCGAGGTATTCATGCAAGAACCTCCGATTTCAAACGTCGTTTGACGCGCCACCGCTTGACCGCGCCAAAGCGCTCCCGGAAAGTCAGCGGACTGTATGAAGACCCGTGCCAATACCGCCGCGTCGCGATAATCGTCCCAAGTGTCGTCCGAGCCCATAACAGCAACAGCTCGAAGGACCGCGGATCATTCAGCGTGATCAGATAGCAGATGCCATGGACCGGGACGCACATCAGCAGCCACAACAGGTTTTCGGTCAAGGACAATGCCTCGACCGACACAAGGATGTTGATCACGCAGGCTTCGTAGGGAACGCCGAGAATCGTCGACGGGCGGGTGAGCGCCACCGCGAGCGGGTCGACATCGATACCCTCCTCGCGGTCCATGTCATGCTCCCAGCCAGCCGCGGAACAGCGACACGACCTGGTCGCGGCCGAAGAACAGGGCGGTTCCCAGGACCCCGCCAGCGAACCATCCCCAATTGACGCGGCCTGTGAGACACAGGATGCCGACGATCGCAACCGCAAGCGGAACGATGGGTGTCAGCAGCTGTACGAACCAGTTGGTCGCCTGCGTTCCGGCTCCCGTGAACTGCGCCATTGCAGGTGAAGCTTGCAGCGCCATCAGGCCTATGCACAGGGCGAACGTAAATGCACGTTGAGTCTTGCTATTCATGGCTTTCACTCCTTTGGCTGATTGATGAAGCGTTGAAATCGGTGGCCCGGTTGTACGGGTCCCAGAATTGAGGAATACGGGTGGCGTTCGCGGTACGTGCGGCTGGACGAATCGCTTTGACG
>Ga0209148_1001273_pt1 | contig 13783 bp, 12 predicted proteins | sample AraplaCol_mMF_r2_2_FD_184288 | JGI IMG/M metagenome (GOLD analysis project Ga0209148, IMG submission 184288) | Arabidopsis root microbial communities from North Carolina, USA - plate scrape CL_Col_mMF_r2 (SPAdes) (version 2) | ecosystem: Host-associated > Plants > Roots > Endosphere | place...
GGGCGTGAGGCCCGGCGACGTGATCGTCAAGTTCGGCGACAAGCCGATTGGCCAGTCGGCCGAACTGAACGACCTGGCCGCCGCATTGCCGCCAGGTGCAAAGGCGCCGGTGCGGCTGATCCGCAACCGCGCGCCGATGATGCTGACGGTCACCGGCGCGGCGACCGGCGACGCGATCGACAACGCGGGTGCGGCGGGCAGCGCGGGCACGGTTGGCGCGGGCGGTGCCGCCGGCGTGGCGATGGCGGCCGCGCGGCCGGCTGACAGCGGCGATCGGCTTGGGCTGACGATGCATCCGCTGAGCGACGCCGAACGGCGTTCGACCGGGCTCGCGGTCGGGATGATGGTGGATGCGGTGCGCGGGCCGGCCGCGAACGCGGGCATCCGTCCGGGCGACGTCGTGCTCGAACTCAACGACACGCTGCTCGAAACGCCGGACGACGTGCAGTCGCTCGAAGCGAAAGGCGGTGTGATCGCGGTGCTGATCCAGCGCGAGAATGCGCGGAAGTTCGTGTCGGTGCGTGCGCGGTAGGGTGTCGACGGGAGGGTGGGAAGAGCGTTGGCGTGCGGCCAGAGGCGTCACTCACGAAGGCGTTTGACCGGATGTTTGTAAGGCGGCTACACCTCCGCCATCGGCCGTTCGCGGCTTGCGCGTAGCGACGTGCCTGGTCCATTCATTGACGCTGCCCAGACGGAAATCCATGGGCATTCGCTTGCCATGCCGCTAACAGGCCAATCACCAGCAGCGACGCGACCACCCACGGAAAAGAAGCGACGCCTACCGTCGCGAGTAGTACGCCACCGACGATTCCACTACCGGCAAACGAAAGATTGAACACCGTCACCAATGCGGACTGCGCGACGTCAGCCCCCTCGCCGGCGGCATCGGCCAAAGCAGTCTGAAGAAGGGTCGGCGCTCCGCCGAAACTGAAGCCCCAGATCGCAACGCCAACGCAGATGACCGTGGGTGACGTGGCGCCTAACCCAAATATCACCGAAACGCAGGCGAAGGCTCCGAGCCCGCCCAGTACCAACAGGCGCAGCCACCCGTCAACGAGAGAACCGATAACCCAAATGCCGAGCATGGACGAGATACCAAAGATCAGCAGCACAGAATCCACATCGCGCGCCAGTCCGACCGATGCCAGGTAAGGCGCAATGTACGTGTAAAGAATGTAATGTGGAAGAATCCAGGCCATCACCACGAACAGCACGGGTCGCACGCCCTGCATCATAAGGACTCGCCGCATCGGCAAACGGTGGTTCGTCATCTGGCCGGGATAATCGGGGACTTTCCAGCACACCAAGGCCATTAACGCCAGTGACATCCCGGACATAATGCCAAAGATGCTGCGCCAGCCGACCATACTGCCGAGCCAGACGCTTAACGGCACCCCGACCGACAACGCCAAAGGAATGCCGATCATCGCCACCGCAAGCGCGCGTCCCTGCATCGACGCGGGAACCATACGCCGCGCGTATGACGCCAAAAGGCACCAAGCCAGTCCGGTGGCGAGTCCCACAGCAAAGCGCGTAGCCAGCGTCAGCGTGTAATTCGTCGACACCGCAGTGATCGCATTGCAAACGAGAAACGCGGCCAACACCAGCAACAAGACATGCCGCCGTTGCCACTTACGGACAACTGCGGTCAGCGGGATGGCTGCTACACCCGACCCGAGCGCACAGAGGGTTACAAGTTGCCCAGCCCAGGCTTCGCTGACGTGGAACCCTTGTGCAATCTCTGGAAGCAAGCCAGCCGGCACAGTTTCGTTCGCTGTGGCGATGAAACTGGCCATCGCCAATGCAAACAACGCTCCCACGGGGAGACGATTCACCGTCTCAGCGCATCCGATACCCACGGTCGCTGCCCCGCAATTTTTATCCATCTTGTTCTCCAGATTTCACCGTTTTCCCTCGTTGGGGCTTGCAGAGTGGCAGTCTGCCTAGTAAACATGGATTTGATAATTGACCGCGCATTTGAATACTTTTCAAATCTGGATGAAGAATGGCAACTGATCGACTGGGCGACATGCGTTTGTTCGTGGAGGCAGCGGCACTGGGCAACTTGTCCGCTGCCGGTCGTAAGCTGGGATTCTCACCGGCAGCAGCGAGCGCGCGGCTCACCAAACTGGAAGCGGCACTCTCAACAAGGCTATTCGACCGCAATACAAGGCAACTACGCCTAACCGAAGAGGGCCGGCTATACCACCACTGCCGCATCGCATTGAGGGCCATCGAGGATGCCGAGGCCGCACTCAACGCGAGCCAGGGGATAGCGCGCGGCAAGGTTCGGATTTCGGCATCGGCCGATTTCGGCCGCAATCTACTGAGTAGCTGGCTAGAAGACTTCGTTCGCACGCAGCCCGAGCTGAAAATCGCACTTAACCTGACCGACTCCGTCTCCGACTTGCTGCAAGACGACGTGGATCTCGCAATCCGATTTGGAAGGCCAAACAATCCTTCACTTATCGCACGGCAACTTGCACCGAACTGGCGAGTGCTATGTGCGTCTCCTGAATATCTGACCAATCACGGCACGCCGCGAATCCCGGCTGACCTGGTTGCCCATCAGTTTGTCGTTCTGGTTACGGCTGCAGGCCCGTTGAACGAATTTCACTTCGTGTCCGAAGGCAAGCGTTGGAATCACACCGTAGCAATGGAAAACGCATGGGAAACAAATGATGGCGCCTTGGCACGTGCGTGGACACTTGCCGGGTTCGGCATAGCCCGCAAGACAATATGGGATGCCGCAGCGGATATTCGTGCAGGCAAACTTCAGGTCGTGTTGCCGGAGTGGGTCGAAGGTGAGCCCGGCATATATGCCGTGTTGAACCGAAATCGCTATATGACTCCACGCGTGAGGGTGCTACTGGACTTCCTGGTCGACCGCTTCCAGCGTGCGATATCCGAGGGCGTCCTGGCCGGGATGCCCGTGCCATCAGAGTCGGAAAACCCAGGCTGACTTGCGATTGTCACTGACTTTCAAAGTGCGCCAGCGGTGAGATTTCCGATTGGGGCGTCGCGAGTAGGTGCGGCTCGTGACATGCGGCGAACAGACATTCAAGGTGCGCTATGTCAGTGTCCCGGATGGGTCGGATTGAGCCAGTCGCGGTTTGTCGGAGCGGCCACCGACCGGGTTCGGCCAAGAGCAGCCGCTCGACCACTTCGGACATCGGACGCTCAAATGGCCGCTCTGCGTCGATGATGTGCCGCTCGCGCTATCCTTCATTTCCGTAGCAGGCCCACCGACGCCCCACTCACTCCGTTACGCGATCGCCGCTGAATCGGCCGCGTAGTCCGTATACCCTCGTGCGTCTCCACCGTAAAACGTCGAGCGGTCGTACGGCGTGAGCGGGCTCCCGTTACGCAGACGGTGCGGCAGATCCGGATTGGAGATGAACATCCGGCCGAAGGCGACCATATCCGCATGGCCATCGGCAATGATCTGTTCCGCGCTATCGCCCGTGAAGCCGCCGGCCGCGATAACGGTCCCCCGATAAATGCGCCTGATGTCCTTCGACGTCACGTCGCCCTCCTGCGTCGCCTGTTCGACGATCCCGCGAATGCGGGGTTCGATGACATGCAGATACGCAAGCGCATAGTCGTTGAGACGGCGCGCCACATAGCCGAATGTGGCGTGCGGATCGCTGTCCGACATCGTTCCGTACGTTCCGCTCGGTGACAAGCGAAGCGCCACACGACCCGGCCCCCATACAGCCACGACGGCATCGAGCGTATCGAACAGAAAGCGCGCGCGGCTCTCAATCGCGCCGCCGTACCGGTCCGTGCGCTGGTTCGTGCCGTCCAGCAGGAACTGCTCGAACAGGTATCCATTCGCACCGTGCAGTTCCACGCCGTCGAAACCAGTCAGTTTCGCAAGTTCGGCGCCGCGGCGAAACTGCGCAACGATCGCCGCGATCTCGTCGATCTCCAGTACGCGCGGCACGACCATTTCCGCTTCGACGATGTTTCCGTTCCCGTCGCGGATCGCCGCATGTTCGAGCGATCGCAACGCCGACGGTGCAACGGGCGTCAGGCCGCCTGTGTTGGCCGGATGCGCCTGACGCCCCGCGTGCCACATCTGCAGGAAAATGCGGGCGCCCTTCGCATGCACGGCGTCGGTCACGCGCTGCCACCCTCGCAGCTGTTCCTCGCTAAAGATGCCCGGTGCGTCGACGTAGGCAATACCGAGCGGCGAGACGGCGGTTGCATCGCTGATCAGCAGACCGCCGCTCGACGCGCGCTGCGTGTAGTAGTCCACCATCAGATCGCCTGGGACGTTGCCATGTTCGGTGCGCATGCGCGTGAGCGGCGCAAGCACGACCCGGTGATCGAGTTCGAAAGGTCCGACACCGATCGGGCTGAAGAGTCTGTCCATTTTTTTCACGTAGATGTTGATTCAAAGTTCGTAAATACTGCGCGGTATCTAGACCATGCCGAAGCCCATGGCGCGGGCAAGCTCCGCGCTTACCGCGGCGCCAGATAACGGCACGGATCGTTGCATCGACGAAGGACGGCTAATTACGATTCCCACTGCGATCGAAAGAATGGCGAACGCAATCAGCGGCCGGGATTTCGACACGGCCCTTTTCATGCCGCCTGCCGGTCTTCGGCGAGCGATTCGATTCTCGCGATCGCCCGTCCCACTGCCGGGCGATTCGATACAGCGTCGTACCAGCGCTGCACGTTCGGCGCGTCGTCCAGCGTCAGGTCCGGAAATGTCCGGCGCCAGATCCAGCCAAAATGGGCGATGTCAGCGATGGAGAAGTCGTCGCCCGCGACAAAGGTGCGGGCGGACAGCACGGCGTCGAGCAATCCGAGCTGACGACGGGCTTCCTGCGCGAAGCGATCCAGCGCGTGCACCGACGAACCGGCCGGCGCGCTGCGCAGAAAATATCCCGCCTGCCCGAAGGCCGGACTGAGCCCGGATGCATGCACAAACAGCTGCTCGAAGGTGCGCGCGCGCGTCACCGGCTCCTGCGCGAGCAGCGCACCGTGACGCTCCGCGAGATAGACGAGGATCGCCGCCGACTCGCTCAGCGTGAAGCCACGCTCATCGTCGCGAAGCACCGGCACCTTTCCATTCGGATTCAAGGCGACGAAATCGGCGTGCTTCTGCTCGCCCTTCCTGACGTTCACCGAATGCAGCTCGTATTGCAGACCGAGTTCTTCGAGCGCAATCGGCACCTTGACGGAATTCGGCGTGGAGAACGCGTAGACCTGATACATGGAATTGACTCCTGAGACCGTGAATGGGATGACGTAACTTTCGACGATTGACGTCCGCCCCGGAAGCACCGTCGCGGCGATAGAAGTTATTCCGCGCAGGCATGGGCGCGCCTTGTGCCGGTCGCGCGGTGCCATCGGGATGCTGGCGCGGACGGTGGCAAGACGTGCTGCCCCCGCGCTGCACTCACTGCATCCTGCTGCTGTATAGTTGCGCGGTCGTCCCTGTGGAATGCGATATCACTCGCGTCCGGCAACGCTGCGACGCCCTCCGTCCCCCACTCCCGAGACCCCGCCCGCATGGATCGCCTGGCCGCAATGGAAACCTTCGTCGCCGTCGTAGAGGCGGGCTCGTTCTCGGCGGCGGCGCGTCGGCTTCAGATTGGACAACCCGCCGTATCGAAGTCGATCGCGCAGCTCGAAGAGCATCTGAACGCGCGCCTCCTGTTGCGCTCGACCCGCGGCCTGACACCCACCGATGCTGGCCAGCGCTTCTACGAACACGCGTGTCTGGCGATCGAAGAAGCCGATCGCGCGGAACATTCGGTGCGCGAGTCGTCGGAGGGACTGGTCGGAAAGCTGCGTGTGGGCGCCGCCGTGACCTTCGCGAGGCTGCACGTCATCCCCGCGCTTGGCGCGTTCCTCGAGCAGCACCCGAAACTCGATGTCGAGATCGTGATGGACGACCGTCCGATCGATCTGCTCGAAGAAGGCGTCGACGTCGCGTTGCGCATGGGCCGACTCGACGACTCCTCGATGACCGCGCGTCGCGTCGCAAGCGGAAAGCGCCTGGTGGTCGGCACGAAGGCGTACTTCGCACGGCACGGCGTGCCGCAAACGCCCGCGGAACTCAGTCAGCATCGGGCGATCGTTCACGCCATGCGCAGTGGTGGAGACGCGTGGGCCTTCGGGCACGCGGACGGCACCGAAGTGGCCGTCACGGTGTCGGGCCGCGTGCGGGTCAGCGCTGCCGAAGGGATGCGCGCCGCTGTCCTCGCCGATCTGGGACTGGCTGTCGCCTCGGAATGGATGTTTGCACCGGAACTCGCGGACGGCTCCGTGCAGGCGGTACTCACGGACTGGACGCTGCCAGGCGTCGACGTATGGGCGGTCTTTCCTTCCGGGCGGATGGCAACGACGAAGGCGCGCGCTTTCGTCGCCTTCGTCGAAAGCCTCTTTGCCGGACAGCCCGGCAACTTGCCTTCAGATTCCAGCCTTGCCGATTGATGCGCCGCCGTCAACGAAAAGCGTCTGCCCGGTGATGAAACCCGCGTCATCGGAAAGCAGGAACGCGATGGCCGCGGCGATCTCTTCCGGCGTGCCGAAGCGCCCCATCGGCACGCCCGACAGATAGCGCTGCTCGCCTTCGCTTCCAGGCGGATTGTTCGCGCGGAACAACTCCGTTTCGGTGGGGCCTGGTGCCACCGAATTCACCGTGACGCCTGTCGTTGCAAGTTCCAGCGCCCAGGTGCGGGCGAAGCTCACGAGCGCGGCTTTTGCTGCAGCGTAGGCCGTGCGTTGCGTGATGCCCAGAATGGTGAGGCTGGAGATATTGACGATGCGCCCCCAGCCGCGCTCGCGCATGCCGGGCAAAAACGCCTGCACGGTTTGGACGGCAGGATGAAGATTCACCGAGAAGACTTCGTCGAGCACGTCGAGATCGACCGTTTCGACGCGTTGCGGCCGGACCAGCCCGACATTGTTGACGATGCCGTCGACGCGATGGCGTTGTGCCAACTCGCGCAGTGCTGAGTTAGTGGCAGCGCGATCGCCGAGGTCCAGCGTGACGAGTTCGCCGGGAAACGCCGCGAGCGAGCGCGCGATGCCGATGACGTGATGTCCTTCCGAGACGAGCCGCTCGCTGAGCGCAAGGCCGATGCCTTTGGTCGCGCCCGTTACCAGAAAAGTGCGCTTTGTCATGATGGTTAGTTGGGTGAAATAGAGTTGGCGAAAAGAAAAGCCGCCCGAAGGCGGCGATGACCTGCGCGTTTGCTTACACCTTTGCTTGCGCGCGCTCCAGGACCGGGAACATATCGACCGGATCGGGACGATGCGTGTAATCGGGATTCACTTCCGAATACAGCACGATGCCATCCTGGCCAATCACGTAGCGCGCGGGCATTGGCAACGTCCATGACGGGTCGGCGTTGAACGCGGGCAGATCGTTTTTCAGGGCCTTGTAGAGATCGACCAGATAATCGGGCAGCGCGAAGCGCAGGCCGAACGCGGCACCGACCTCGCCGTTCGTGTCGCTCAACACCGGAAAGCCGAGCTTGTTATCGCGCACCGACTTGCGGCTGTTCACGGCGGTCTGCGGCGAGATGGCCACGACGCTCGCGCCGTATCCCTCGATCTGCGGGAGCACGTCGTTGATCGCCTGTAGCTCGATGTTGCAGTACGGGCACCACACGCCACGATAGAACGTGATGACGAGCGGGCCGCGACGCAGCAGTTCGGCCGACGACACTTCGTTGCCGTCCTGATCCTTGAGCGTGAAGCTGGGCGCGCGCTCGCCAGCCTTGATTGCACGGGCCGCCTGTTGGCTTGCGATCAGCTCAGCGGTGGCGCGTTCCATGATCGGGTGAATATCGGGCGGTGCGTAGTACGGCGGTTTGCCGCCCTTGAAGTCCGCCTTGAACGCGTCGAGTTTGTCTTGCAGTGACATGTCCTTCTCCTGTGTCGGATGATCGAGTGAGAACCTGCGCTCAGGCGCTGGCCGCGACGCTCGTCTGCGGCTTGATCCACTCGTTGCCCTTCATGAAGGCGTCGTAAGGCGTATGCACGATGTGGTTCGTGTAGTTGCTCATCACCTTCGTCGCCACGCCGAGAATCACCTCGAACACGTTGCGGCGCGTGTATCCGGCGGCGAGGAATGCGTCGATGTCTGCATCGGTGGCGAAGCCGCGCTCACGCACCACGACGGTCGTGAAGCGATGCAGGGCTTCGAGTTTCGCGTCGGGAAGTTCGGTGCCGGCGCGCAGTGCGTCGATCACGGCCGGGTCTACCTTGATCATCTTTGCTAGCGTGCTGTGGCCGGCCATGCAGTAGTGGCAGTCGTTCTCAAAGTTCGAGGTCAGATAGACGACCTGCTGTTCATGCGGCGTCAGCGTGCTTTTGGAAAACAGGTCCCAGAGCGCCGAGTAACCGGCCAGCAGTTCCGGCGATTCCGCCATGAACGACTGCAGATTGGGGACGAAACCGAAGGCCGCTTTCGTGCCTTCGAGCAGGGGCTTCGAGTCGGCCGGTGCGGTGTCGATCGTGTAGGCGTTGAAGGTGTTCATCGTTGGTTCCTCTGTGGGTTGACGGTGAACACATGATCGGGCAGGCGCCGTGCTGCAAGAAGGCGGGCGGCGGTGATACAACTTATTCCTTGGCGGAATGGCAAGCCATGTTGGCACGCGCTAGCACATTGCGCTGGCTGGCGTACGCGGTCTCGCGCGGTGTTCTTCAGATGAGCGCCCCAAATAAACATGTTGGCAAGGGAGGTATCCGGCTACCGGTCACAACTCTTTGTGCGAATTCAGTCCCACTCATCATCGCGCCACTGCAAGCCGGAATCTGTCGCTGAACTGCGCCGCCGGAATGCCCGCTTCTGTTCGATTTTCGGACGTTACCTACCGCTTGATTCCATGGGCAGCAACGGGTCGATCTGCGCCGGTCGCGCGTCACAGAGCGGCGGCCAGCCGGTTTCGGCCAGTTCCGCACATTGGGTCACTGGCGCTGAATCGACGACAATCTGGCAAACTTTCGAAACACCGGCGCATGGAGGGCTGCGTGTCCGTTAATGTCAGCGGAACGGAGGGCTACGCGGAGAATGCGCCATTGCTCATCGAGCAATGGCAACATATTTCGTTTGCGGAGCATCACGCGCCCATCATGCATCTCGTGCCGATGGCGCCGTCCTGCGTCCTCGACGTCGGAGCCGGTATCGGAACCGACGCTGCTGCGTTTGCGACGATGGGGCATTCGGTCGTAGCCGTCGAACCGGTGGACGCACTGCGAGTTGCAGGAATCCGGCAGTATCCGTCTCCCCGGATTGAATGGCTGGACGATAGCCTTCCGGATCTCGCGCTACTGCGTTCCAGACGAAAAGAATTCCACTTTGTACTGCTGTCCGCTGTTTGGATGCACCTTGACGAGCACGAACGTCGCCGCGCGATGCCGAATGTCAGTGCTCTTCTTTGCGACGGTGCGGTACTGGTCATGTCCCTGCGTCACGGCCCCGTTCCGGAAGGCCGACGGATGTTCGATGTTCGGGCCGAGGAGACGATGCAACTCGCGAATGCTCATGGCCTGCGAACCGTCATGAACGTTCGGACCGAATCTTCTCAGCGAGGAAATCGGCGCATGCGCGTGATGTGGAGTCGCCTTGCTTTCGTCAAGGACGGCGCGCAGGGCTGCCGGGAAGCTTGGAATCCCCGCGCGAGTTACCGCTATCAGGCGCGGTGAATACCGGCTTCGGGGCGGGAGGCACCCTCCACGAAAGCGCACGACGAGTTTTTCTGCTCGCCCCACGGCAAGCAATCCACCCACGGCCATCGATCCGTCGACGTTGCGCGCAGCGCATGAAAAAAGGCCGGCAGGCACCCGTCCCGCCGGCCTTTTGCATGACATGGCCGTGCACGTCGGCCTACCCGCTTCAGCCCCCCACCACCTTCTTCTGCCGCCAGAGGCACAGCAAATCGCACGCGACATGCGCTGCCGCAATTGCGGTGATGTCCGCGTGATCGTAAGCAGGCGCAACCTCGACGACATCCGCGCCAACCAGATTCACCGCACCGAGCGCGCGCACAATCGCGAGCGCCTGCGCGGACGACAACCCGCCCGCGACCGGCGTCCCCGTGCCGGGCGCGAACGCCGGATCGAGACAGTCGATATCGAACGTCAGGTACGCGGGCCGCGCACCGACGATGTCGACGATCCGCTCCACCGCCGCGCGCGGACCATGCTCATGCACCCACGCGGCATCGAGCCGCTCGATCCCGAGAAAATCGTCGTTCCACGTGCGGATGCCGACCTGCACCGACGTCGCCGGATCGATCAGCCCTTCCTTCACCGCCTTGTAGAACATCGTGCCGTGATTGAGGCTGTCCGGCTCGTCGTCGGCCCACGTATCGCAGTGCGCATCGAAGTGGATCAACGACAATGGCTTGCCGTAGCGCTCCGCGTGCGCGACCAGTAGCGGATACGTGATGTAGTGGTCGCCGCCGAGCGTCAGCATCTTCGCGCCCGAGCGCAGGATCGTGCGCGCATGCTCGACGATCGCAGGCTTGATCGACAGCGGGTTGTGCGCATCGAACCAGCAATCACCGTAATCGACAGCCGCGAGATCGTCGAACGGATCGAAGCCCCACGGATACGGATGGAGCTCCGCGAGCTGCACGCTCGCCGCGCGGATCGCGGCCGGCCCGAGCCGCGCGCCCGAGCGATAGGTCGTCGCGAGGTCGAGCGGCACGCCGGAAATCGCGACATCGACGCCGCCGAGCGCGCGCGTATAGGTGCGGCGCATGAACGACAGCACGCCTGCATAGGTGTTTTCGATCGAGGAGCCGTATGGCGTGGTGCGACGGATCGCGCCGTCGCCGTGGAACAGTTCGGTCATGTCGAACCTGTTGGTCATGAGGACCGCACGCAGCCTCTGCATCGGGTGCGCTGGCGGGACCCGGCACGGATTCATTGAAAACGCGGCGGCATGCCCTCGCCGGGCGCGGCCGTCGCGCCGGCCTGCGAACCCTGTAGCGCGGCCGGGCGGGACAACGTCGATACGCGGCGATGATAGCAAGCCGAAACCTCAACGTTGCCCCGGTTCGACCGGGGCAAACGCATCGGAACAACCGGCGCGGCGGCAGGTGTACCAGCGCCGCATGGCCCGAACCGGCATCGCCGCATCCCCACATCGCCGAACCGTCGCACCGCCACACCGCCGCACCGTCACCATGCCGCGCCTAGAAGAATTCGCCGGTTTTTACCCGGCCGTTCTTCCGGATAATGGCCTGCAGCCGCGCCCACGACGGCGCGCCGTCCACCGCGGACCACAACAATCCGGAGACACCCGCCTTGATCGCCACGCTTCCCGCCACCTATCGCCGGCTCTGGCCGCTCGCCGTCGCCGCCGCGCTGCTATACGGGCTGTCGCTCGCCGCCGCGCCCTATCCCGGCCAGGCCGCCGCGAAAGCCGCGATGGGCATCCTGTTGCTCGCGGCCGGCAGCACCTGCGCGGCACCGCGCGAACGCGCGTGGCTGTGCGCAGCGCTCGCCACGGCGGTGCTCGGCGACGTACTGCTCGCGCTGCCCGACTGGCCGCTGTCGTTCGTCCTCGGCCTCGGCGCGTTCCTGCTCACTCATCTGTGTTACTGCACGATCTTCGTGCGCTGGCGCGCGCGGCCGCACGGCTGGCGCATCGCGGCGCTGATCGGGCTCTGGATCGCCGCGCCGGCGTTCTACGTGGCCTTCCTTCCGCACCTGGGCGAGTTGCTCGCGCCGGTCGCCGTCTACATGCTCGTGCTGTGCGCGATGGCGAGCTTCGCGCTCGCGGCCCGCACGCGCGGCCCGCTGGTCGCCGTCGGCAGCCTGATCTTCGTGGGCTCCGACACGCTGATCGGCGTCGGACGCTTCCTCGGCGGCTTTCCCGGCATCGACTACCTGATCTGGGGCCTCTACGCGCTCGCGCAGGTCACGATCGTCGCGGGGGTTTTCCATGAGACGGTCGCCCGCTCGATCCGTCCCCGATAGCGTTTCAAACAGGCCGCCGCGCGCCGGCGGCCTCGCCTCCCGCTTCTCCCGCCCTGCCGACGGCCGTTTCCGCGCATCCCGCAATGCGGAAGCCGTCCCGTTCCAAACCCCGCTCAGCCTTTTCCCGCGCGGCTTCTGGCCCTTAGAGCGCCGCTTCTAGCCTCTTGCGGTTTCCCGGCTCACCCACTATCGTTACATCAACCAATGTAACATTAAAAAATGAGCCAAATCGGAGACACCCGGATGAATGCTCGCACGTTGCCTTTCGGCCCGCCCGGCCACGACGGCCTGGACGAAACCATCGACATCGCCATCATCGGCACCGGCTTCGCCGGTCTCGGGATGGCCATCCGCCTGCGGCAGACAGGCGTGACCGACTTCGTCGTCCTCGAGAAGGCCGCGTCGGTCGGCGGCACGTGGCGCGACAACCATTACCCCGGGTGTGCCTGCGACGTGCAATCGCACGTCTATTCATTCTCGTTCGCGCCGAACCCGCGCTGGACGCGCATGTTCGCGCCGCAGCCGGAGATCCGCGCATACCTGGAAGACTGCGTGCAGCGCTTCGGCGTCGGCCCGCACCTGCGCCTGAACCACGAACTGCAGCGCGCCGAATACGACGAGGTCGCGCAACGCTGGCGCCTCACGTTCGCGAACGGCAAGCGGCTGTCGGCGCGTGTGCTGGTGTCGGGGATGGGCGGGCTGTCGCGCGCCGCGCTGCCGGCGATTCCCGGCGTCGAGCACTTCAAGGGGCGCGCGTTCCATTCGCAGCAGTGGGATCACGACTACGCGCTCGAAGGCAAGCGCGTCGCGGTGATCGGCACCGGCGCGAGCGCGATCCAGTTCGTGCCGCAGATCGCGCCGCGCGTGAAGCAACTCGCGCTGTTCCAGCGCACGCCGCCGTGGATCATGCCGAAGCCCGACCGCAACCTGACCGGCTTCGAGAAATGGCTGTTCCGCACGCTGCCGTTCACGCAGAAGGCGGTGCGCAGCAGCATCTACTGGATGCTCGAATCGCGCGTGCTCGGCTTCGCGATCCATCCGTCGCTGATGAAGAACGTGCAGAAGCTCGCGTTGCGCCATATCCGCAAGCAGATTCCCGATCCGGAACTGCGCAAGACCGTCACGCCGAACTACACGCTCGGCTGCAAGCGCGTGCTGATCTCGAACGACTACTACCCGGCGCTGTCGCGCAAGAACGTCGACGTGATCACGACCGGCATCGACCACATCGAAGCCGACGCGGTCGTGACGACCGACGGCCGCCGTCATGAAGTCGACTGCCTGATCTACGGCACGGGCTTCCAGGTCGCCGATCCGTATCCGCGCGGCGCGATCATCGGCCGCGGCGGCCTCGACATCGTCGACGCCTGGCGCGACGGCGCGCACGCGTATCTCGGCACGACGCTGCCGGGTTACCCGAACTTCTTCATGATCGTCGGTCCGAACACCGGCCTCGGCCACAACTCGATGGTGTTCATGATCGAGTCGCAGATCGAATACATCCTCGGCGCGCTGCAGGCGATGCGCCGCGAACGTGCAGACGCGATCGAGGTGCGCCCGCTCGTCGAGGCGCAGTTCAACAGCGACCTGCAGGGCCGGCTCAAGAAGGCGATCTGGTCGACGGGCGGCTGCAAGAGCTGGTACCTCGATCCGCGCACCGGCAAGAACACGACCCTGTGGCCGGGCTTCACCTGGCGCTTCCGCCAGGCGACCGCGCACTTCTCGATCGCCGATTACCACGCGTATCGCGCGCCGCACCACGACACGAGCGCGCGGCCCGTCGTCGCGCCCGCCGCTTCCGCATCCACTTCCGCCGAAGCGGCCT
>Ga0209148_1001274_pt1 | contig 13775 bp, 13 predicted proteins | sample AraplaCol_mMF_r2_2_FD_184288 | JGI IMG/M metagenome (GOLD analysis project Ga0209148, IMG submission 184288) | Arabidopsis root microbial communities from North Carolina, USA - plate scrape CL_Col_mMF_r2 (SPAdes) (version 2) | ecosystem: Host-associated > Plants > Roots > Endosphere | place...
CGGTACCACCCCTTCCCATCCCGAACAGGACCGTGAAACGACTTTGCGCCGATGATAGTGCTGCAACCAGTGTGAAAGTAGGTTATCGTCAGGCTAGTTATATGCAAGAGCCCGCTCAGTTAAGACTGAGCGGGCTTTTTGCTTTGGGGCATACCCAAAGGCCGGCTCAACGCCGCAGATGTCCGACGGCGTCGAGATCGATTAAGGCCAACCAAATCCACAGTTGTAGCCGCGCCTGCGCGCCGCCCACAGTCGATTACCGTCGCTGGCGTTGAATCACGGCGCCCGCGCCAGCAGTTCCCGCAGCAAAGGCTCGGCCGCATCCGCGATCCGGTCCAGGCTCGCTTCGCGCAGCACCGCCGTGTCGACCACGTGCTCGCTGTGCAGGCCGGCCCAGCGCAGCAGCGCCGCGCAGGCGTCGGCATGGTCGAACAGCCCGTGCAGGTACGTGCCCAGCACCTGGCCGTCGCTTGAACAGGCGCCTTCCGGCCGCCCGTCGATCGCGAACACAGGCCGGGACAGCGCCTCGCCCGTCGATACACCCATGTGGATCTCGTAACCGGCCACCGCCGCCTCTGGCGCGGCGGGCGCGAACACGCAGCGGCCGCGCACCTGCGCGAGGCGTTTTTCGCGCGTGAGCGTCGTGCTTAGGTCCAGCAGGCCGAGTCCCGGCGAGTGGCCAGGCACGCCCTCCACGCCATGCGGATCGTCGACGCCGGCTCCCAGCATCTGGAAACCGCCGCAGATGCCGATCACCTTGCCGCCATAGCGCAGGTGGCGGCGGATGCGGTCCGGCCAGCCCTGCGCCTGCAGCCAAGCGAGGTCGCCGCGCGTGTTCTTGCTGCCCGGGAGGATGATGAGGTCAGCGTGAGGCGCCGGTTCGCCCTCGCGTACGAAGCGCAGGTCGACGTCGGGATGGACGCGCAGCGCGTCGAAGTCGGTGTGGTTGCTCATGCGCGGATAGCTGGGCACGACGATGCGGAAGGCGCCCGTTCCCGGCGCCACCGCCTGCACCGCATCTTCCGCGTCGAGGTACAGGCCGTGCAGATAGGGCAGCACGGCCAGCACCGGCTTGCCCGTCTGCGCCTCAAGCCAGGCGAGGCCGGGTTCGAGCAGCGTGATGTCGCCGCGGAAGCGGTTGATGACGAAGCCGACGATGCGCGCGCGTTCGCTCTCCGACAGGCAGGCCAGCGTGCCGACGATGTGGGCGAACACGCCGCCGCGGTCGATGTCCGCGACCAGCACGACCGGGCAGTCGACGGCTTCCGCGAATCCCATGTTGGCGATGTCGCGGTCGCGCAGGTTGATCTCGGCCGGACTGCCGGCACCTTCCACGATCACGGCCTCGTACCGCGACCGCAGGCGCGCATGCGATTCCAGCACGGCCTGCATCGCCACCGTCTTGTACTGGTGATAGTCGCGCGCGTCCATCTCGGCCCGCACGCGGCCGTGGATGATGACTTGCGCGCCGATGTCGCTCGAAGGTTTCAGCAGCACCGGATTCATGTCCGTATGCGGCGCCACGCCGGCGGCGATGGCCTGCAGCGCCTGGGCGCGGCCGATCTCGCCGCCGTCGCTCGTGACGGCACTGTTCAGCGCCATGTTCTGCGGCTTGAACGGCGCCACCCGCACGCCGCGGCGATACAACAGGCGGCACAGCGCGGCGACGAGCGTGCTCTTGCCGGCATCCGACGTCGTGCCCTGCACCATCAGGGTGGGGTAAGGAAAGCGGCTCATTTGCCGCGGTGGCTGCGCGCCAGTTCGAGTTTCTCGCACAGCTGCGCGGCGCCGGCGATCATGCGCGGGCCGGCGCGGTTGAGCAGGTTGCCGTCGATGGTGAACAGGTTGCCGTTGCGGACGACGGTGAGCGTGCCGTAGGGCTTCCACAGGCTCACGCCGCCGTAGTTCTTTTCCGCGGTGGCGAAGATCGCTTCCGGATTCTCCTGCAGCACGGCCTCGATCGACACGACGGGCGCCGTCACGGGCAGCTTGTCGAAGATGTTCTCGCCGCCGCACAGGCGCAGCGCGTCGCTGACGATGTGGCGCCCGTTCAGCGTGTACAGCGGCTTGTCCCACACCTGGTAAAAGCTGCGCACGACGGGACGCTGCGCATAACGGCTGCGCAGGCTGGCGATCTGGCCGCGCAGGCTGGCGGCGGCGGGGCCGGCCACGGCATCGGTTCCCATCAGCTGGCCGAGTTTCTGCACATTGTCCGCGATGTCTTCGAGCTTTTGCGGCTCGCTGTGGAACATCGGAATGCCGAGCTTCTGCACCATCTCGATCTGGCGCTCGGAACTGCCGTGGCGCCAGACGACGATCAGGTCCGGCTTCATGGCGATGATGCGTTCCAGGTCGACTTCGCGGTTCGAGCCGATCTCCGGGATTGCCTTGGCTTCCGCAGGAAAGTCGCTGTACGAGACGACGCCCACCACGTGGCTGCCGCCGCCGGCCGCGAACAGCAGTTCGGTGACGTGCGGCGCCAGCGAGATCACGCGCTGGGCAGGTTTCGCGACGGTGACGGTGGCGCCGGCGTCGTCCTTGACGGTGATGGCGGCCTGCGCCTGCAGGCTGGCCGCGAGCAGGATCATCCCTGCGATGGTCGATCGTTTCATGTGTCGTTCCATTGTTGGAGTGCTTGTTCGACGCGGCGCCATTCGGATTCGGTCCCCGGCAGGCCGATGCGGATGCCGCGCGCGCTGCCCGGGAACAGCCGCACCCAGATCGCGCGCCGCGCCATGTGTTCGTGAAAGGCCTCGGCGCGCGGCTCCGCCCACCAGTGGAACAGCGGGGTGCCATGGGCGTCGACGCCCGAATTTATTCCATGCCCGGCCAGCAGTGCCCGCATGCGCGCGCCGTCGCGCGCGAGGCGGTCCAGCGTGGCGTGTTGCCAGCCGTGGTCGCGCAATGCCGCGCTGGCGATGTCCTGGGCCGGACCGCTGACGGCCCATGGCCCGAGCAGGTCGTCCAGCGCGGCCAGCAGCGTCGTCTCCGCGCCGACGAAGCCGAGCCGCAGTCCGGCCAGGCCGAAGAATTTGCCGACGGAGCGCAGCACGATCAGGCCGGGCCGGTCGGCGTGGCCGGCGACGCTGAGCAGCCGTGCCGTGTCGCCGAACGCTTCGTCGACGACGAGCCAGCCGCCGCGCGCCGCCAGCCGCGCCGCCCAGTCCAGCAGCGTGGCCGGTGCCACCGTCGCGCCGGTCGGATTGTTCGGGTTGACCACGACGACCACGTCGCTGGCGGCGACAAAGCCGTCGAGCGCATCGTACGCGACCTGGCGCATGACGTGGCCGTGCCGGCTCCAGTGATGCGCGTGTTCTGCATACGACGGCGCGGCCACCGTCACGCGCGCCGGTCCGGCCAGCTCTGCCCGCAAACGAGGGAGGGCCTGGATCGCGGCCTGCGTGCCCGCGACCGGCAGCAGTTGCGGCGCGCCGTAGTAGTCGCACGCGGCGCGCACGAGGGCCGGATCGGGCTCGGGCAGGCGCCGCCACGCATCGGGCGCCGGTGCCGGCGCCGGATAACCGTGCGGATTGATGCCGGTGGAGAGGTCGATCCAGTCCGTGCCGCCGAAGCGCTGCCGCGCCGCGCGCAGGTTGCCGCCGTGGTCAAGCATGGATCACCCGATCGAGCAGCAACAGCGCGCCGCCGGCGACGGCGACCCACAGCAGCGTCGTGCGCCACACGAGGCGCCAGGCGCGCAGGATGTCGTCCGCGCAGGCGTCGGGACCGTTGCCGAGCGGGGGGCGCGCTTCCGTCACGCCGTCGTACACGGCCGCGCCGCCCAGTTGCACGCCGAGCGCGCCGGCGCCGCTGGCCATCACGGGCCCCGCGTTCGGGCTGCTCCACGCGGGCGCCTGCGCGCGCCAGCAGCGCCATGCGCGCAGCCGTCCCCGTTCCGCCAGCAGCACATAGGCCAGGGCGGTGAGGCGCGCCGGCACGTAGTTCAACACGTCGTCGACGCGTGCGGCCACGCGGCCGAACAGGTTGAATCTCTCGTTGCGGTAGCCCCACATGGCATCCAGCGTGTTCGCGAGCCGGAACAGGACGACGCCTGCGCCGCCGCCGACGAGGAACCAGAACAGCGTGCCGAACACGGCATCGTTGCCGTTTTCGAGCAGCGATTCGGCGCCGGCCTTGGCGAGATCCGTTTCGCCGGCCTGCCTCGTATCGCGGCTGACGATGCGCGCGGTGAGGCTGCGCGCCGTATCGAGGTCGCCGCCGACCAGCGCCGCATGGATCGGCAGCGTGTGGTCGCGCAGGCTGCGCAGCCCGATGCCGACGTACAGCAGCAGCGCGTGGACGGCCGCGCCGCCGTCGCGGCACGCGAGCCAGGCCAATACCGACAACGGCAGCACGGCCAGCATCCAGGCGAGGAGCCCGCGCACGATGCGCAGGCGTCCGCGGTTCAGCCGGCGTTCCAGCGCGGACGCGAGCCGGCCGAAGCCGACGAGCGGATGCCAGCGCCGCGCCTCGCCCAGCCACAGGTCGAGCAGCACGCCGGCGACGAGCGCCAGTGCGAGGGCCGGCGCCGGCAAGCCGCTCAGCATGGCGCGCCTTTCAATGCGAGCGGCAGACCGGCCGCGACGAACAGCACACGGTCGCAGCGCGCGGCCACGTCCTGGTTCAGGCGGCCCGCCTCGTCCACGAACGCGCGCGACGCGGCGCCGTACGGCACGATGCCCATGCCGACTTCGTTCGATACGAACACGACGTCGCCTGCGGGCGGTTCGTCCAGCCAGTCCAGCAACGCCGCGCGCTCGGCGGCGAACGGCGGCGGCAGATCGACGGGACCGACCTCCGGATAATCCTCGTGTGTCGCGAACATCAGGTTCGTGAGCCACAACGTCAGGCAGTCGACGAGCACGATGCGCCCGGGTGCGCACAGCGCGCGCAGCGTGGCCGCCAGCGCCGTCGCTTCCTCCACCGTTCGCCACCCGGCCGGCCGGCGTGCGCGATGGTGGGCGATGCGCGCGGCCATCTCGGTGTCGCCCGCGTGCGACGTCGCGAGATAGACGACGTCCTTGCCGGACTCGCGCGCAAGACGTTCGGCCAGGGCGCTCTTGCCCGACCGGGCGCCGCCGAGGACGAGGGTGCGGGTCACGCTACCGCCCCTTGCAGCAGGCTCGCCGCCGCCGCCGGGTTCGAGGCGAAGAAGGCGTGGAAGTACGACGCCGTCAGTGAGCCGACACGATAGACGGCTTCGCCCTGGGCGCCGGACGGATGCTTCGCCGTCCACGCGGCCGGCGCCAACGGCGTCTCCAGGCGCGAATAATGGAATGTGTGGCCGCGCATCTGGCCGGCCTGCGTCGCCACCGCCTGCGGACCAAGCCCCGCCAGGCGCGGCTGCATCAGCACGCGGCCCGGGAACAGGCCCGCCATCGGCCACGCGCGGCCATCCTTGTCGACGAGCGAGTCGGCCAGCACCATCATGCCGCCGCATTCCCCGAGGATGGGCAGGCCGGCCGCGTGCGCCGCGCGGATCGACGCGCGCCAGCGCGCCGCCTGCGCCAGCGTCTCGCCATGCAGCTCCGGATAACCGCCCGTCAGGTAGACGATATCGGCATCCTCCGGCACCGGCTCGTCAGCGAGCGGCGAGAACCAGCGTACCTGCGCGCCCAGCGCGACCAGGGTGTCGACGTTGGCCGGGTACAGGAAGCAGAACGCCGCATCGCGCGCGATCGCCACCGTCTTCCCGGCCAGCAGCGGCGCGACCGGTTCTTCCGGCAGGGCCTCGTCGGGCAGTTGCGGCGCCAGCGCGTTCCACGCCGCCTCGTCCAGCTGCAGCTGGTCGGCCAGGTCGTCGAGAATGGCGTCGATGTCGTCGACTTCGCCCGGCACGACGAGGCCGAGATGGCGTTCCGGTAGCTGGCGCGCCTGCTTCGGCAACGTTGCCAGCAGCGGGATGTCGCGCAGCGACGCCGCCACCATGCGGGCATGCCCTTCGCTGGCGACGCGGTTGGCGACGACGCCGGCCATCCGCACGGGCCCGTAATCGCGCAGGCCCAGCACGACGGCGCCGGCCGTCTGCGCCATCGCCGACGCGTCGATCACGGCCAGCACGGGCAGGTCGAATGCGCGCGCGAGGTCGGCGGCGGACGGATCGCCGTCGTACAGGCCCATCACGCCTTCGACCAGCACGACGTCGGCCTCGCGCGCGGCGCGGGCCAGGCGTTGGCGGCTTTGCTCCAGCCCGACCATCCACAGGTCGAGCGTGTGGACTTTCGCGCGGCTCGCGTGTTCCAGGACCATCGGGTCGATGAAGTCCGGACCGCATTTGAACACGTGCACCCGCTGGCCCATGCGGCGCAGCCGGCGCGCCAGCGCGGCCGTCACCGTCGTCTTGCCCTGGCCGGACGCGATGGCCGCCACCAGCAGCATGCGTGCGCCGGTGGAGCTCATCACCACTCCGTCCCGGCCTGGGCCGCGATGCCCGCCTTGAAGGCGTGCTTGACGACGTTCATTTCCGTGACCGTGTCGGCGACGGCGATCAGCTCCGGCGGCGCCGCGCGGCCCGTCACCACGACGTGCTGCATCGCGGGGCGGTCGAGCAGGTCGGCGATCACCGTGTGCACGTCGAGGTAGCGATATTTGAGCGCGATGTTCAATTCGTCCAGCACGACGAGGCCGTAGGCCGGATCGGCGAGGAAGCGGCGCGCCTGTTCCCATGCTTCTTCGGCCTTGACGATGTCGCGCTCGCGGTTCTGCGTCTCCCACGTATAGCCTTCGCCCATCGCGTGGAAGCTGACGTCGTCGGGAAAGCGGCGCAGGAACAGTTCTTCGCCGGTGGACATCGCGCCCTTGATGAACTGGACGACGCCCACCTTCATGCCGTGGCCGAGGGCCCGCGCGACCATGCCGAACGCGCTCGAGCTCTTGCCCTTGCCGTTGCCGGTGTTGACGATGATGATGCCGATCTGTTTGTCGGCCGCGGCGATCTTGGCGTCGATGATCGCCTTCTTGCGTTCCATGCGCGCGCGGTGGCGCTCGTTGAGTTCCGCCGTCTGTTCGGGTGTCAGATCAGTCATGAGGTGCCTCCAAAGGAATGAAGATACGCCGGCCGCCATGCTCGATCGCGTCGATCGGGTGGCCGAGATAGCTGCTCAGCAGCGGTGCCTGCATGGCGTCGTCGACGGTGCCGGCATGCCAGCGGCCGTCGCCCATCAGCAGCAGGGCGTGGGTGGAAATACTGTGGGCCAGGTTCAGGTCGTGGCCGATCATCACGACGGTCTTGCCGCTCTGCCGGCACAGGCGCGAGAGCAGCGACATCGTGCGGACCTGGTGCGCCAGGTCGAGCGCGTTGGCCGGTTCGTCCAGCAACAGCAGCGGCGTGTCCTGGGCCAGCAGCGCGGCGATGGCCACGCGCTGGCGCTCGCCGCCGGACAAGGTGCGCACGTCGCGCGCGGCGAGATGGTCGACTTCCATCGCGGCCAATGCGTCGAATGCCGCGTGATGGTCGTCGCTGTGTTCCCAGTACCGGTTCGCGTGGTAGGGGTGGCGCGCCGACAGCACGGTTTCCATCACGTTGTAGGCAAAGGCGTCGTTGCGCGACTGCGGCAGATAAGCGCGTTCGCGCGCCAGCGCTTCCAGCGGCCAGTCGGCCAGGGGCCGCCCGTGCAGCTCGACGGTGCCCGCTTCCGGCGCGCGCAGGCCGGCCGCGGTGCGCAGCAGCGTGCTCTTGCCGGCGCCGTTGCGGCCGACGATGGACCAGCATTCGCCGGCGCCGACGATCCAGTCGAGATCGCGCACCAGCGTGCGGCCGCCGGCCCGCAGTTCCAGTTGTCGGGTCGCGATCATCATTTGTGCAGGCGGTGCAGCTGGTAGAGAAAGACGGGCGCGCCGATCAGCGCCGTGATGGCGCCGACGGGCAGCTGGGTCGGCGCGACGACGGTGCGCGCGACGGTATCGCACAGCACGAGCAGGCTGCCGCCGCCCAGCACGGCGGCGGGCACCAGTACGCGGTGGTCCGGACCGAACGCGAAGCGGCAGGCGTGCGGCACGATCAGGCCGACGAAGCCGATGGCGCCGGCACTCGTCACGGCGCTCGCCGTCAGCACGGCCGACACGAAGAACAGGCCCTTGCGCACGGCGCCGACGCGCACGCCCAGCGTGGCGGCGGCTTCCGCATGCAGCGCGAGCAGGTTCATCGCGCGCGCATTGCGCAGCGCGTACGCGAGCGCCGCGCCCAGCACGAGCCAGGGCAGGATGCGCAGCGGCGCGCCGGCCAGGTCGCCGATCATCCAGAACACCATGTTGCGCAGGCGCCCCTCGGGCGCGATCGACAGCATCAGCGTGACGAGCGCCATGCTGGCCGACGACATGATCACGCCGGTCAGCAGCAGCATCGACGTGCCGCCTTCGACGGCGGCGCCGCTGCGCATGTCGCGCCGCGCCAGCAGGTACAGCAGCAGCGCGACCGTCACCGCGCCGCCCATCGCCGCGCCGTCGACGGTGGCGGCGGCGCACATCAGCAGCAGCGCGAACAGCGCGCCGACCGAGGCGCCGGCCGAGATGCCGAGCACGTATGGGTCGGCCAGCGGATTGCGCAGCAGCGCCTGCATCATGACGCCGGCCAGCGCGAGCGCGCCGCCGGTGACGAACGCCATCAGCGCGCGGCCGGCGCGCAGTTCGAGGAGCGACGCGGCCAGCGATTCCGGCCGGCCGCGCAGCACCTGCGCCACCGCGTCCGGCAGGTCGGACGGCGCGACCGCAATCGACCCGCTCATGCCCGCGACGAGCAGGCTGGCCAGCGCGGCCCACAGCAGGAAGGCGATGATCGGGGTGGCGCGCTGGCGCAGGGGCGGTGGAACTGGGTGCATGGCTCGTCGGTACATGATGGATCAGCGGATGCCGTAGCGGAGCCCAGCGAACCAGGTGCGCCCGGCCGTGCCGTAGTTGCGCGCCAGTTCGTAGTGCTTGCCGGCTGCGTTGTCGACGCGGACCAGCATCGACCAGGCGCGCGCCAGATGCCAGGTAGTGTACAGGTTCAGCAGGGCGTAGCCGCCGAGGCGGTTGGCGTTGGCGGCATCGTCGAAGCGGGGGCCGGACACCTGCAGCTCGACGCCGGCGTCCACCTGGCCCAGGCTGTAGTCGGCGGCGACGCTGGCGTGGCGGCGCGCGCGGCGGGCCAGCTGTTTGCCGGTGGTTTCGTCGCGCGGATCCTGCAGGTCGGCGCTGGCGCGCAGGTCGAGGTTGCCGAGGCGCGTGTCCGCCGCCAGCGTCAGGCCTTCCAGCAGCGCATGGTCGACGTTGTAGGCGCAGCTGCCGCCGGGGCGGCCAGGGCACGGCGTGACGGACACGATCATGTCGGTCAGGCGGTTGCGGTAGTAATTCGCCCGCAGGTCGACGCCGGCCACGCGGTACTGCACGCCCGCTTCCGCGTTGCGGCCCCGTTCCGGCTTGTTGCTCGACAGGCCGTAGTTCGGGTAGTACAACTCGTTGAACGTGGGCGCGCGGAAGCTCGTGCCGAAGCTGGCCGTGGCGCGCAGGTCGTTCGTGAATTCGTAGCCGTAGCCGGCCGCACCCGTCGTCTTCGATCCGTATTCGGAGCGGTCGTTGCGCGCGCTGACGTCCAGCAGGTGGCTGCCGCGGCGCAGGTCGTATGCAGCCGCGACGGAATTCGTGATGCGCGTGCGGTCGATGGCGCGGATGGCGCTGGACAGGACTTGCTCCTTGCGGTGGCCGGCCAGCACCTGCAGCGTGTCGCCGTGCAGGTCGAAGGTGTTCTGCCACGTGAACTCGTCCTGGCGCGTGTTCAGCTGCGACGTGCCGGAAGGCGCCGTGCTCGTGAAGCTCCCCAATTTGTCTTCCGAACGCGCGGCCTGGATGCTGCTGCGCCACATAGGGAGGATGCGGTCGTTCAGGAAGACGGCGTAGCTGTCGACTTCCTGGATGTTGTGGGCGTCGAAGGCCGAGCTGCCGCTGTCGTATTGCGCGCTCAGGCGGCTCTGCAGGAATTGCGCGCCGATCTCGTGGCCTTCCGCCAGGCGCAGGGCGAGGTGGCCGTTGACGCTGTTGCGCGTATAGCCGTCGTCGTCGCCGTTGTAACCGAACGCCCCGGGCCGCGTGGCCGAGAAGCCGTCCGATTCTTCGTGGGCGCCGGAGAGCGCATACGTCACGCCGTGCGCACCGCCCGTCGAGCCGTGCACGCTGGCGTCGTACTGGTTCGTGCCGTAGGTGCCGCCGCCCGCGCCGGCGCTGAAGACGGGACGGCCTTCGCTCTGCTTCGTGAAGATCTGCACGACGCCGCCGATGGCGTCCGCGCCGTACAGTGAACTGAGGGGGCCGTACACGATCTCGATGTGGTCGACGGCCGCCAGTGGAATGGCGTTCCACGCGGCCGCGCCGGTGGTCGCGGCACCGATGCGCACACCGTCGACGAGCACGACGACCTGGTTGCTGTTGGCGCCGCGCAGGAACACGGTGGTGTTGGTGCCGACGCCGCCATTGCGGCCGATTTCGATGCCGCGCTGGCGACGCAGCACGTCGGCGATGGCGCCGGCGCCGGCGCGGGCGATGTCGTCGCTGTCGATGACGACGGTGTCGGGAATGACGTCGTCGGCGCGCTGCGGCGTGCGGTTGGCGGTGACGACCACGGTGTCGGGGATGGGATCGGCGTGGGCCGATGCTGCGGCGGCGAATGCGAGCGACAGCGCTGCCGCCTGCCGGGAAACGGGAAAGGACATGATGATCTACGTAACGGACAACCGGCCGACGTCCCCGTCGGCCAGGTGAACAGAAGCGCGGGCGAACCGCGCGCTTCCACCTTTTGGCCGGTATCCGGGCTGGCAAGTATGACCGTCCGACCTTCCCATGCGGATGCACAGTGGTATGTGGAGACGGTTGCCGCGCATGCGTCGAACGCGGGCGGCACTTGCTTACCGTTGCGGGGGCAGCACACGTTGGCGCTCGCTTTTCAAAGGAGGCTTCGTGTTTCCCGTTTAACTGCGCCCGAAGAATCGGGCGCGAGCACCAAAACGCCGACATTATACGGCGTTTGGTGTGCGCCGTTGTCAGTCTTTCAGCACGACGAGGTCGCCGTAGCCGATGCGGTGGGGCGTCTGCGCGGCCTGCAGCGCGGCTTGTTCGAGCGGTATGCCGCCGTGCAGGGCCGCCAGCAGGCGGATGGTGCCGGCGTGGCAGACGACCAGCGCGGACGGGACGCGGATATCGTTGACGAAGGCGTGCACGCGGCGCGCCACATCGAGCACGTTCTCCGCGCCGCCGGGACGGTAGTGGAGCAGGTCGGCGGTCCAGGCGTCGACGTCGGCGCGCGGGATCGCGGCCCAGGGACGCAGTTCCCAGGCGCCGAAATCCATCTCGGCCAGGCGCGCATCGAGCGTCACGCGGCCGGGTGCGAGACGTTCGGCCAGCAAGGCGCAGCGCCGCAGCGGGCTTGCGTAGACGGGCAGGTCGGGCAGCGCGCGTTGCGCCAGCGCCGCGTGCACGCGCGCGAGCTCCGCGTCGAGCACCGGCACGTCGCTGGCGCCGTAGCACAGGCCCGGCGCCACGTCCGGCCGCGGATGGCGCACCAGATACAGCGTCATGCCGCGGCCCAGGCGCCGTGGCCCAGCGTCGCCAGCACGGCAAGATAGGCCAGCGTTTCCGCCAACTGCTGCACGGCGCCGAGGCAGTCGCCCGTGTAGCCGCCGAGGCGGCGCACGAACAGGCGGCCCAGCCACAGCGCGGCGCCTGTCGACGCAAGGGCCGCGGCCAGGATCGCGGTGGGCTTGATCCAACCGGTGGCGAGCACGCACGCCACCGCCAACGCGCACGTCAGCGCCGCGATCGCGAATTCGGTAGTCGTCATCTGCTGCGCCAGCGGCTTGGCCTTGCCTTCGCCGCGCACGTAGTCGAGTTTCCAGATCAGCGCCGTCGCCGCGAGACGCGAGCATGGATGTGCGAGGAACAGCGCGGCCACGGCCACGCGCGGCGGCAACATCGCCAGCGCGGACAGCTTGGCCGCCAGCATGCACACGATGCCGATCGCACCGTAGGCGCCGACGCGCGAATCCTTCATGATCTCCAGCGCCCGTTCCTTCGTCATGCCGCCACCGAGGCCGTCGCACGTGTCGGCGAAGCCGTCTTCATGGAACGCGCCCGTGATCCAGATCGAGGCCGCGGTCGACAGCACCGCCGCCACCGGCGCGGGCAGCACGAGCGCGGCGGCGGAATAGACGCCGGCCGCGATCGCCGCGACGACGCCGCCGACGAGGGGGAAGTAACGCGACGCATGCTGCAGCCAACTGGCCTCGAAGCCGACCCAGGCCGGAATTGGCAGCCGCGTGAAGAACTGCAGGGCGATGAAGAACAGTCTGACTTGATGCATCAAGCCGACTTTTCGCTGACGCTGGCCGATGCGAACGTCGCCATCTCGTTCAGGAAGTTGGCGGCCGCGTGCAGCAGCGGCAGGGCCAGGGCGGCGCCCGTGCCTTCGCCCAGGCGCAGGTTCAGGTGCAGCAGTGGCTCCGCACCGAGCGCGTCCAGCATGCGGCGGTGGCCGGATTCGTCCGAGCAATGCGCGAACACGCAGTAGTCGAGGATCGCCGGCTCGATGCGCGCCGCCGCGAGCAGGGCGCTCGTGACGATGAAGCCGTCGATCAGCAGCACCTTGCGCAGCGCGGCCGCTTGCAGCATCGCGCCAGCCATCATCGCGATCTCGAAGCCGCCGAACGTGGCCAGCACGGCGAGGGGATCGTCGACGCCGGCGTGGTGCCGGACGGACGCCTCGATCACGCGCTGCTTGTGCAGCACGCCTTCCGGCGACAGGCCGGTGCCGGCGCCGACGCAGTCCGCGACGGGGATCCCGGTCAGCTTGTGCATCAGGGCGGCGGCCGCCGTCGTGTTCCCGATGCCCATCTCGCCGAAGCCGACGACGTTGCCGGGCAGGCCGGCGGCGAGGGCGGCGCCGTGCTCCAGCGCGGCCGTGCACTGCTCGGGCGTCATTGCCGGCTCGCGCGCAAAATTGCGCGTGCCGTGCGCCACCTTGCGGTCGACGAGACCGGCGCGCACGCCGAACGCGTGATTGACGCCCGCATCCACGACGTGCAGATCGATACGGTTCTGGCGCGCGAACACGTTGATGGCGGCGCCTTGCGCCAGGAAATTCTCGACCATTTGCCAAGTCACGTCCTGCGGATAGGCGGACACGCCTTCCGCGACCACGCCATGGTCGCCGGCGAACACCAGGATAGCCGGCTGCTCGATCGCGGGTGCGACCGTGTTCTGGATCAGGCCCAATCGGTTGGCCAGGCGCTCGAGGGCGCCGAGGCTGCCGAGCGGTTTTGTTTTGTTATTGATGGCGGCAGCCAGTCGCAAGGCGAGGTCGGGATTGGCGGTGGGGGTGATGGGCGGAAGGCGCATGAGAGCTCCGTGGATAATGAAGGCGGCAAAGATAGCACACAAGCAACTGGAGAATTCTTACCACAGCCCCCTTGCGTACCTCCGATTCGATTTGCTATAGTTCGCGTCCTGCTTCTGCAGCGCAAGAAAAGTTCAGCTAAATCAAACAGTTGAACCCGGTGTTTTAACAACGCCGCTTGTGTTGAAGAAAAAGAGGGGTTGACGAGTTAAACGATGTGCTGCATACTCTCGCTCCTCTGCTGCTGACGAACAAAACGATTCGCAGATGCAGCAAGGCAGTACCGAATACAGTTCTTTAACAATCAACAGTCGATAAGTGTGGGCGTTTGATGAGGTGCCAGTATCGTTTCGGCGATACTGAATGCTTAAATTATCAAATGTTCACACAAAAGAAATACGTTGCTCAGCAATGAGTA
>Ga0209148_1001275_pt1 | contig 13772 bp, 15 predicted proteins | sample AraplaCol_mMF_r2_2_FD_184288 | JGI IMG/M metagenome (GOLD analysis project Ga0209148, IMG submission 184288) | Arabidopsis root microbial communities from North Carolina, USA - plate scrape CL_Col_mMF_r2 (SPAdes) (version 2) | ecosystem: Host-associated > Plants > Roots > Endosphere | place...
GGCGAGACGGTGCTCGGCTTCGTGGCGTGCACTGGATTGTTCATGCTCTTCTCCGGCGTGTGGCTCTATTGGCCGGGGCGGCAACGCGCGCTCCGGCACCTGAAGCCGCACACGCAGCCGCCCGTGCTGCGCTGGGCCAGTCTGCATCGTTTCGTCGGCGTGGTGGCCCTGCCCCTACTCGTGGTGATGATCGGCACCGGCACGACCATGGCCTACCGCGGTGCCGTGCGCACCGGGCTCGCTGCGGCGTTCGGTGAACGGGCGCCAGCGCGTCCGCCCAAGACTCCGCCGTCGCACGAGTCCATCGACTGGCCCGCCGTGTTGGCCGCCGCACAGGCGGCCGCACCCGATGCCCAGCTCACGCGGCTGATGTTGCCCTCGAAGGACAACGGCACCCTCACGCTCCGCATCCGTCGGCCCGGCGAGTGGAACCCCGCGGGTCGCAGCTCACTCTGGATGGATCCGGTGGCCGTGAAGGTGCTCGGTGGCGACGATGCGACGAAGCTGGGTCCCGGCGGCCGGCTGGCCAATGCGCTGTTCCCGATCCACTCTGCCGCCGTTGGCGGCACGACTTGGCGGGTACTGGCCTGCCTCACCGGCATGCTGCCGATGTTCCTGCTGGTTACGGGGTTTCTCTTCTGGCGAGCACGCCAGCGGCGCCGCTGAGGGGTTCTGCGAGCCGCGCCATATCAGTGCCATAGGTAGCGCCGACGCCTGCCCCGGTCGATGCGTATCGTGGCGCCGGTCCATCAAGGGGAATCCCATGCGCCGACTCGTCTTCGCTCTTGCCATCTGCACCGCCCTGCCCGTCCTCGCCGACGACAACGCCGCATGGACCGAGCCGGTGGCGCCCCATGCGATCTACGGCAACAGCTACTACGTGGGCACCAAGGGGTTGTCCTCGATCCTCATCACCTCGCTACAGGGCCACGTGCTGATCGACGGGACGCTCCCCGAAAACGCCGCGCTCATCGAGGCCAACATCCGGAAGCTCGGATTTCGCGTCGAGGACATCAAGCTCATCCTCAACACGCATGCGCACTCCGACCATGCCGGTGGCATCGCGCAACTGGCGAAGGACAGCGGTGCGACCGTGCGTGCCACTGCGGCGGGCGCACGCGAGATGCGACTGGGAGGCGCCGACCCCACCGATCCGCAATACGTCCGCGGCGGGCCACGGTATCCCGCGGTGAACGCCGTGGGCGACATCGTGGACGGCACGGTGGTCAGGGTGGGGCCGCTGGCACTGACTGCGCACATCACCCCCGGCCATACACCGGGCGGCACGGCCTGGACGTGGCAGGCTTGCGAGGGGTCGTCCTGCAAGACCATTGCGTTCGTCGACAGCCTGTACGCTTTCACGGCCGGCAGCTACCGGTATAGCGATCACCCTGCGTATGTGGCCGAGTTCCGGCAGACCCTCGCGCGTGTGACGACGCTGCCTTGCGACACGCTGATCACACCGCACCCCGAGCAAGGCGAGGGAGAAACCTGCGCCAGCTACGCCGCGGCCGCTCGCGAACGGCTGGACGAGGTACTGGCGAAGGAAGCCAAGCAAGCCAAACCCAGCTCGGCGCACCCATAGCCCGAGGTCGATCGCGGGGACTGAGGCGTCCCTCGCGTCGCAACGTCGCCGACGCCTACCGACGCACGCTTCGCTTATATTGGCGCCGCGGCCAACGCGGCCGCGTTGCCAAGGAAGCATCGCGTGATCGTATCGGACCTGTTTACCCTGCCCGCCTTCGTGGCCTATCTGGCCCTGGGCGCGGTGTATTTCGTGGCCTTCCTGGTCACCTATATCTGGATCACGCCGCAACGCGAGATGGCGCTGATCCGCGACGGCAACCTGTCGGCGGCGATCAGCCTCGGCGGTGCCGCCATCGGCTTCGTCCAACCGCTTGCCAGCGCTATTGCACACAGCGTCAACCTGCTCGATCTAGCGCTATGGGGACTGGTGGCGTGGGTGGTGCAACTGCTCACGCATTTCGTGCTCCGCGTGATCGTGCGCGACCTGCGCGCCAAGATCGAACAGGACGTGCGCTCGGTGGCGCTCTTCGTCGCGGTCGTGGCCGCCTGCATCGGCGCGATCAACGCCGCTGCGATGACCTACTGAGGACCGGGTCATGAGCAAGGACGATTCGCCGCTAACGCCCCGCAAACCCAGCCATGCATCGACCAAGGAAGACGCACGCTTCTCGGTGCAGCCCGGTTATCGCCATCCGTCGTTCCATCCGCCACGCGATCCGCTGCTGCGCCGTCGCTCCCTGGTCGTTGCCGTGGGCATGGCGGGTATGGCGGCCGTCGGTTTCGCCGCGTTCGGTGGCAAGGACGTGCAGCGCAACGGTTACGCCTCGTTGGAAGACTGCGAGCACGACTACGCCACGGGCCAATGCACGCAGGACAAGCCCGTGTCGTCCGGTGGCACCGGCGGCTATCACTACTACGGCCCTTGGTATCGCAGCGACTGGCGCAACGGCCGCGTGGACGGCGATCCAGGCCCAGGGCGCAGCTACGCCAGCGGCGCGAGTGCAGGCTTCGCCGGACACGGCCCCACGAGCCTGGACTTCGGCCGTCGCGGCGGCTTCGGCTCTACCGGACGCGTCTCGGCGCGGGGCAGTTGATGCGTCGCGAACGCATCGAACCTCGAGCGGACTGGCAAGCCCGCGTCGAGGCAATCGGGTTCGGCTTCCACACCGTGGACGGTCAGCCGTACTGGCGCGAAGACGCCTGCTATGTGTTCGACGAACATGCCATCGACACGCTCGAAGCAGCCACGGTGGAACTGCACGGCCTGTGCATGGAGGCGGTGGATCGTATCGTCCGGGCGGGGCGCTACGAGGATCTCGGTCTCGGCGACGCCGCGGCGCGTCTCGCCGAGCGCAGTTGGTTCGATCGCGATCCTGCGCTGTATGGGCGGATGGATCTGTCGTTCGATGGACGCTCGCCACCGAAGCTGCTCGAATACAACGCCGACACGCCGACCTCACTGTTCGAAGCATCGGTCGTGCAGTGGTACTGGCTGGAAGACGTGGCCCCCGATGCCGATCAGTTCAATGCGATCCACGAAGCACTGATCGAGCACTGGCGCGTCGTGGGCGGCGGCGCGCGCATGCACTTCGCCGCGTGCTACGACAACCCGGAGGACGGCACGACCACGGATTACCTGCTCGACACCTGCGCGCAGGCGGGTCTGGATGTGCAGGCGCTGGACATCGAAGAGATCGGCTGGTCGGGCAAGGCATTCATCGACCTGGCCGATCGTCCGATCGATCGTCTGTTCAAGCTGTATCCGTGGGAATGGCTGATGAGCGAGCCGTTCGCCGCGCATATCCCGGCAAGTGGTACGCGCTGGCTCGAACCGCCCTGGAAGATGCTGTTGTCGAACAAGGCGATCCTGCCCTTGCTCTGGGAGTTCTTTCCCGGGCATCCGAACCTTCTGCCCGCCAGCCGGTCGCGCGAAGCGATCGCTGGCACTGCGGTGGTGAAGCCGTATTGGGGCCGCGAAGGCGAGGGCATCGCTGTGCTGGCTCCTGGCGAGCGAGGACACGGTAAGCCGTGTCATATCTACCAGGCGTTCGCGCCGCTGCCGGTGTTCGATGGCAGGCATGCGCTGGTGGGCTCCTGGATCGTGGGCGACACGCCCGTCGGCGTCGGCATGCGCGAGGACGGCGACCTGATCACGCGCAACACGAGTTGCTTCGTGCCGCACCTGTTTCGCTGATCGCTCCGCCGCGGCTCGGTTTCATGCGCTGGTACCATGCGCGGTCTGTCGAAGGAGTTGCCCCATGCCGTTGCCCACCGTCGAACACGAGACTCATGCCGATCCGACCTGGTCGGTGATCTGGCTGCATGGCCTCGGCGCCAGCGGCGACGACTTCGTGCCGATCGTGCCCGAGCTGGTGGACCCGTCCTGGCCCGGCATTCGCTTCGTCTTTCCGCATGCGCCGGTGCGACCCGTCACGGTCAACAATGGCATGCCGATGCGGGCCTGGTACGACATCAAGAGCCTCGGCATCGCCGATCGACAGGACGCCGAAGGCATCCACGCCTCCGTGGCCGACGTGGAGGCATTGATTGCGCGCGAGATCGAACGCGGCATTCCTCCGTCGCACATCGTGCTGGCGGGGTTCTCGCAGGGGGGCGCCATGACGCTGGCCGCGGGGCTGCGGCATCGCGAGACCTTGGGCGGACTGCTCGTGCTCTCGGCGTACCTGCCGCTGCACGAGACCATCGAGGCGGAACGGCACGGTGCCAATCACGCCACGCCGATCTTCTGGGGCCACGGCAGCGCCGACCCGATCGTCCCCATGGCGCTCGGCGAACGGTCGCGGCAGCTCCTGGAAACGCTGGGGCATCGCATCGAGTGGCATAGCTACCCGATGGGTCACCAGGTGAACATGACGGAGATCCAGGACATCCGACATTGGCTGACGGAGCGTTTCGCGACGGTGTGAGTGCGTCCGCCGGGCCGCCGACGGGACCGGCGTCACGGAACACAGCGCGGCCGAGAAGGCCGCTCGACCGACTGTTGCATACTCGCCGCATGTCCAGCCTCGCGCCCCGTACACCCCGGCCACCGTCGGCACCGCTGCCCGATTTCTGCAGCCTGCCGGTGCTGTTCGCATTGCTGCTGGTGGGTGCGCTGACGGTCACGCTGATGTGGCTTGCGCCGGGCAATGACGGCGACCTGCGCGACTACAGCATCGCCGTGTTGTTCACGAGCTGGCTATCGGTGCTGCTCACCGTGGCACTGTGCAAGCTGCGGCCGTGGATGCAGCGCCTGCCATCGCTCTGGCCCTATGCCGCCGTCTGGCTGCTGCTGGTGACGACCGTGGGCGCCAGCGCCGCGCTTCTCGGTTGGATCGACCACAACCTGGGTGCCGGGCTCAGCCCGGCATCGCATTTTGGCTTCGTGCGCGACAGCATGCTCGCGACCGGCCTGCTTGGCGCGGGCCTGCTGCGCTATTTCTATGTCGTGGCGCAGTGGCAGGTACGCGTCGCCGCCGCCGCGCAGGCCCAGGTCGCAGCCTTGCAGGCACGCATCCGGCCGCACTTCCTGTTCAACAGCATGAACGCCGTCGCCGCGCTGATTCGTGTGGACCCCGACGCCGCCGAGCGCACCGTCGAAAACCTCGCCGAACTGTTCCGCGCCGCACTCGGCAGCGATCTCGCTGCGCTGAGTACGCTCGGTGAGGAATGGGCGCTGGTGGATCGCTATCTGGATATCGAGGCCTTGCGACTCGGCGACCGTTTACGCGTGCAACGCGACATCGACGTCCCGGCGGATCTGCCGCTGCCGCACCTGTTGCTGCAGCCGCTGGTAGAGAACGCCATCCGCCATGGCATACAGCCCCTTCGCGAAGGTGGCACGATCCGGCTCGGCGGCACGCGTGTGCCGGGCGGCGTGGAGATCGTGATCGACAATCCGCTGGCCGACGCGCCCGCTGTACCAGGCAACGGCCATGGCCTGCGCAACGTGCGCGAGCGCGTGCGCTTTCACTTCGGCGAGCGGGCGTCGGTGCGGGCGCAGGCCAGCGACGGGCGCTTCGTCGTGACCATGTTTCTTCCGGAGGCTGCGCATGCGCGTCCTGATCGCCGATGACGAACCGCTCGCGAGAGTGCGCCTGCGTGGCCTGCTCGCGCGCCGCACCGACGTGACCGTGGTGGGCGAAGTGGCCGACGGCGACGCGGTGCTGGAGGCCTGCGCCAACTGGAAGCCCGACCTCGTGCTGCTGGACGTGGAGATGCCCGGCCTTTCCGGTACCGCGACCGCACGCCGCCTTGCCACCTTGCCGTCGCCGCCGCAGATCGTGTTCTGCACCGCCTACGAGCAGCACGCGCTCAGCGCATTCGATCTCGGCGCGACCGATTACCTGTTGAAACCGGTACGCGCGGAACGTCTCGACGAGGCCCTCGATCGCGCCGCCGCGCGGCAGCCACCGACGCGTGTGGAGCGCGGCGCGTGGCTGCGTGCCCGCAGCGGCGCGAACGAGGTCCGCGTGCCATTGAGCGACGTGTTCTATCTGCTGGCGGACGAGAAGTACGTCGCCGTGCAGCACGCGGGGGGCACGTGGCTGATCGACGAGTCCCTGCGTCAATTGGAGACCGCGCACGGCGAGCGCTTGGTCCGCCTGCACCGGAACTGCCTCGTTCCGCGAGAGCGTCTGTTGGGGCTTACCACCTTGCCCGACGGTCGCGTGCTGGCCCGCCTTGCTGGCACCGACTTCGCTCCCGAGGTCAGCCGGCGCAATCTGCCGGCGGTTCGCCAGCGGCTCCGCGCACCCGACGCCTGATCGCTTTGCATCCGGCGCTGCGCTGGCGCGTCGTTTGCGGGACAATCGCACGCTTCGCCAAACGCTTGCCCGGATTGACCATGACCGCACCGCTTCGCATCGCCACCCGCAAGAGTGCGCTGGCTCTCTGGCAGGCCGAACACGTGGCCAGCCTGCTGCGCCAGGCGCATCCGGGCCTGCAGGTGGAACTCGTGCCCCTGTCGACGCGTGGCGATGAGATCCTCGACCGGTCGCTCGCCACCATCGGCGGCAAGGGCCTGTTCCTCAAGGAACTGGAGATCGCGATGCTGGAGGACCGCGCCGACATCGCCGTGCATTCGCTCAAGGACGTGCCAGCCGAGCTGGAGCCGGGGTTCGTGCTTTCAGCGATCCTGCCGCGCGCCGACGCCGCGGACGCCTTCATCAGCAACGACTACGCCACACTGATCGACCTGCCGAACGGCGCACGCGTCGGCACGTCGTCGCTGCGCCGCCAGGCACAGCTGCGCGCGCTGCGCCCCGACCTGCAGCTTCTCGACCTGCGCGGCAATGTGAACACGCGCCTGGCGAAGCTGGACGAGGGGCATTACGACGCGATCATCCTCGCCTGCGCCGGCGTCGAACGCCTTGGGCTCGGCGGACGCATCCGCGCTCGACTCGCCAGCCCGGACTGGCTCCCGGCGCCCGGGCAGGGCGCCATCGCCGTGGAATCGCGCGCGACTGACGCCCGCATCAACGCCTACGTGGCCGCACTGATCGACGAGGAAACCCGGATCGCCGTCGAGGCGGAGCGGGCCATGAACGAAAAGCTCGGGGGGAGCTGCGCCGTCGCCATCGGCGCATGGTGCGTCGTTGCCGAGCACGGCCTCACGCTGCATGGCATGGTCGGCAACGCGGCGAGCGGCGAGTTGCTCCGCGCACAGGCCGACAGCCGTGGCGATACGCCGGTGGCGCTCGGCCACGAAGTCGCGGCGATGTTGCTGGCGCAGGGCGCCGAGACCTTCCTCACGCCGCAGCGGTAGCGCCGTCCATCGCGCCCTGGTGCGTCGCGGCAGGGCGGCGAGAAGGCGCCGCGCGATACGTTCGCGTCGCGCCCTTCGCCGCCGCGCGGCTTAGAAGTTGTAGACGAGGTTGGTCGTGGTGAGCTTGTCGGTGCTCTTCGTACCCGGCTGCGTGTCGCTGTTGTAACGGATCTGGTAGCCAACCTTGAGCGCCATCTTCTTCGTCATGCTGACCGAGAGACCGATGTCGTTCTGGTAGTACTGGTTCTTCGAGCCCGCTTCCACCAGCAGCGTGTCTTCCAGTGCGGTGTTGTCGGTGAGGCGGTACTTCGCGTTGATCAGGCCACGGCCGACCACTTCGCTCTCGGCATCCGGCGTGTAGCGCTGGCTGAGCGCATTACCCTCGGCATCGGTCGCCGGCGTGCCATCGGGATTCAATACGGCGCGCGTGGTCGTTGCCGGCTGGTAGCGCTTGAAACCGGGACCGATTTCGAACGACAGCTCCGCGCGCTCGTTCTTCAGCGCGATGTAGCCGTAACCGACCGAGACGATGCCCTGCCACAGGTTGGCACCGAAGTCGTCGTGCTCATAACGGGCCGCCGTAACGATGTAACTGCGCGGATCGAACTTGTAGCCGACCGAGGCGCCCGTGTCGTAGCGGTTGGCCGTGGTGCTGAACTTGTCCACCGTATTGCCGTCGGCATCGGTGACCGATACCTCGCCCTTCGAACGCAGGCCATTGAGGTAGAAGTTGTTCTTCCACACCTCGTTTTCCTGGCTGAGGCCAAGCTTGGCGTTGGCGTTCTCGGAACGGGAGTTGCCGCGGGCCGAGGCAAAACCGAATTCACCGGAGCCCGTCCAGCCGCCATTCTGGGCCGCATTGGCGTTGCCGTCGGTATTGCCGTTGGCGTTGGCGTCCTGGGCCGCCGCCGTGAACGGCAGGGCGGCAAGGACGAGCGTGGCGATAAGAAGTCGTTTCATCGTCTACCCGGATGTGTATGGAAAACCGTCAATGTATTCGGCCGTATGGATGGCCGGCGGCGCGCCCCCCGCGCCATGGATCAATCAGGTCATGCCAGCCGTAAGGCTGGCGTATGCGCGACCGTAGAGTCGCTGTTCGAGGCATTGACCGACAACGCAGCTTAACGCTGCCAGACCGGCCGCCAGCGGATGCGTCGGGCCGGCCGGATGAGCGATCAGAAAGACGCATGGCAGACCGACCGACAACGTCGCCACGGCCAGCCGCCAACCCAGCAAGCCGCCATGACGGAACGATCGCTCGGTTCGCCCCGCCTCGATCAGCTGCCGCAGCGCGCGCCAGCGCATGCCTTCCACCAGTCCCAGCGCCAGCGCCACCGCGAGCAGGACCAGGCGCCACGGATCGAGCGGATCGGCCGGTGCATCATCCTGCAAGGCCACGCAGAGCCAGAACCAGAGGCCACCGGCGAACAGCGCGGCAATCGTCCGCCCCAGTGGCAGCCCGTAGGCGACGGAGGCGACCGTGCCGGACAACCCGCGCGAGGCGCTGCGTGTGGTGTGGATCAAGGTGGCGAGGCTGCAGACCATGAGCGCCGCACCAGCCAGCCGCGTAGCCCAGAAATCGTTGCCGCCGCGGGCAAGCCCGGCCAGGGCGAGCATCGGCAGGAAGTTGACCATGGCGATCATGCCTTCGAGCGTGGGCATCATGCGTTTGACCGGGTTCCAGCCGTGCCAGTCGGGTGCGAACGGTAAGCGCAGGCATGCGGCCAGCAAGCCCGCACCGACGAACACCAGCCCGATCGACAACGGCACGAGTACGTCCCCCCGTCCGTTGGGATACGTGCCCAGGGCCAGCGCCGTACCGAGCACCATCCACAGGCCGTAACCGGTCGCACTGGCCGTTTGCACGACCACCGTGGGGAGGGAAAACAGGGCACGGGCGGGCTCCGCCGCGTCGGACTGGCCCGGGAGGGCCGATGCGACGGGTGGGGCCTCGTTCGGTTCCGCCATGGTCGGGGAAGGCCTTCGGCGAATCGCAAAGCAGCATTTTTGCGCCTTATGGCCTCCGGCGCAAACCGGGCGCCCCACGCCGACGGATCGGGCCGCCGATCGCCCTTGCGCGGTGCCCCTGCCGCCGCCATGCTTCGCGCGTGGATCGCGTAGATACGGGCGTCACGCCAGCGCGGACACACTTCCCGAAGCTCCATCTGCCGGCGACACCCATGGACCGCTACGAGCGCATTCTCACGCTGCACCGACTTTTGAAGTCCGCGCACTATCCAGTGCCGCTGTCGCGGCTCATGGACGAACTGGAATGCTCGCGCGCCACGCTCTACCGCGACGTGGCCTTCCTGCGCGATGCGCTCGGCGCGCCGGTGCAGAGCGTGGCCGGCGAGCAGGCGTCGTTCCGCTACGAATCGGGCGAGGGCGACAGTTTCGAACTGCCTGGGCTATGGCTGACCAGCGACGAGCTGGCCGCACTGATGGCGCTCAACGAACTGATCGGCCGCTCCGATCCCGGCGTGCTCGCGGGCGCGCTGGCGCCGTTCAAGGCGCGCATCGAACGGCTGCTGTCCGACCATGGCAGCGGCAAGGCACTGCCAGTGGATCGCATCCGCGTGATCTCCTGGGGCGCCCGCCGGATGGACCAGCAGGTGTTCCGCATTGTGGCCGGTGCCGTGCTCGAACGGCGTCAGGTCAGCTTCCGTTACCGTGCCCGCACCACCAATTCCGATACCAAGCGCACGGTCTCGCCTCAGCGGCTGACGCATTACCGCGACAACTGGTATCTGGACGTGTGGGACCATGACCGCGAAGCGTTGCGCAGCTTCGCCGTGGACCGTATCGCCGAGCCGCAGGCGCTCGACGCCAAGGCGCGCGACGTGGAAGAGGCCGAACTCAACGATCTGCTGGCATCCAGCTACGGCATCTTTGCCGGCAAGCCGAAGGCATGGGCGACGATCCGCTTTTCGTCGCATGCCGCGCGCTGGGTCGCCGACGAGCACTGGCATTCGCAGCAGAAAGGCGAGTGGTTGTCCGATGGCCGCTACGAATTGAAGGTGCCGTATTCCAATTCGCGCGAACTGCTCATGGACGTGCTCAAGTACGGGCCGGATGCGGAGATCGTCTCGCCGCTGCCCCTGCGCGAGGAAATGAAGATCCTGCTGCAACTGGCGCTGTCTGGATATCAGGCGAACGGCCACCATCATTGAGCGTCACATGAGCGACCTGGATACCCTCGACCCTGGCACGGCGGATGCCACCTCCGGCACCTCGCGACGGCCTCGCGTAGCGCTCGCGCTCGGCGCGGGAGCCGCCAAGGGGCTGGCGCACATCGGCGCGCTCGAGGTTCTGGAAGAACGCGGCTACGAGGTCGCCGCCATCGCGGGTACGTCCATGGGCGCGCTGATCGGCGGTGTCTATGCGATGGGCAAGCTGGACATCTATCGCGACTGGGTGTCCACCCTGGCCAAGTTCGACGTGCTGCGGCTCGTGGACTGGAGTTTTTCCGGGGGCGGATTCATCAAGGGCGACCGGATCATGGCCGCGCTGCGCGAGCTGATCGGCGAGGTCAACATCGAGGAACTGCCGCTGGCCTTTACCGCGGTAGCCACCGACATCGACCGCGAACGCGAGGTATGGCTCACGCGCGGACCGTTGTTCGACGCCATTCGCGCGTCCATCGCCATCCCGACGCTGTTCCGTCCGTACAACCATGAAGGCCGTCGGCTCGTCGATGGCGCGTTGCTCAATCCGCTACCCGTGCTGCCGTTGATGCGCGAGGACGCCGATTACGTGATGGCCGTGAGCGTGGATGGTGCGGCAGAAATGCAGAAACCACCGGAGCGCGACGTCATGGCGGTGCCCGATACGGGCTATGCCGCGCGCATCGGCCGATTGTTCGGCAAGGTGCTGCCGCAGAGCACCGAGCCGAAGGTGCGCGATCCGGGTGCGTTCGACCTGATGACGCAGTCGATGGACCTCATGCAGGCGAATCTGTCTCGCCTGCGTCTCGCGGCGTATCCGCCGGATCTTCTGATCGAGATCCCGCGCAACGTGTCCACGCTGTACGAGTTCTATCGCGCGCGCGAACTCATCGACCTGGGCCGCGAGCGCACCACGCAGGCGTTGGACGCCTGGAAGCCCCGCGCGCTGGCGCTGCGCTGAGCGCGCGACCAGCGTATTCGACCGAGCCTAGATTTCCTCGGTACGCGTCACCTTGGCGCGACGCATCAGCCAGGCCACGCCGCGAAGATCGGCCAGACCCACCCACAGACGATCGAGCATGCCGTACTTCGAGCTGCCGGCCGTGCGCGGCCGATGGCTCACGGGCACGCTCTGGCTCGCGAAACCTGCGCGCTTCACCAGCGCCGGCAGATAGCGGTGCATGTGGTCGAAGTAGGGCAGGCGCAGGAAGGTTTCGCGCTCGAAAAGCTTCAAGCCGCAGCCGGTATCGGGCGTGTCGTCGCGCAGCATGCGCGAGCGCACCGCATTGGCGACCTTCGAGGAAATGCGCTTGTTGAAGCTGTCGCGGCGCGTGACGCGCCAGCCAGCGAACAGTTTCAGATCGGCCGCAGCGCCGGCACGCGCCGCGAGCAGCTTGGGAATATCGGCGGGATCGTTCTGCCCATCGCCATCGAGCGTGGCGATCCACGGCGCGCGCGCGGCGCGAACGCCGTTCCACACGGCAGTGCTCTGCCCGCTGCGCGTCACGTGGCGGATGATTCGCAGTTCCGGGTACTGCGCCTTCGCCGCCGTGAGCACGGCCACGCTGTCGTCGGTACTGTCGTCGTCGACGTAGATGATCTCGAAGTCGATCCGTCCGCGCAGGGCCGATGCAATTTCGGCGAGGAGGGGCGGGATGTTGTCGCGCTCGTTGAAGACGGGCACGACCACGGCGAGGTCGGTCATCGCGGTTCCGGGGCAGGGGGATTGAGGCGGCATTATCGCCCAAGCCGCCAGCGGGGGACACCGTCACCGAATGTGGGGATCGCTATAGCGGCGAGGGAATGTACCTCACGGCTTCATCGCTTCGTAGGCTTCTCGCCGCCATGGCGGCTCCCACAAGGACGAGGAAAGCCTGCCTTCAGATCTGCCCTACCCTCGGCGCCGCCGGCCCCTCGATAGCGGCCCGCCAGCCACGTTCCACCGCGTCCATCGTGCCGCGGCTGGCGCCTTGCGCCATCACAACGAGCGTGCCGCCGCTGAGCGCCACTTGGCGCCCCTCCCAGCCATCGCGGCGGAAATCGGTCGTCTTCGAACTCATCTTGCCGGGCATGTAGAGCGCCACCACGGGCTCGTCGTTCATCCGCGTCACGAGGTGGACCGCGGGGTACGGGCCCACGGTGCAGTCGTGCACGTAGGTAACGCCGGCCGGCGCCGGGCCCTTCAAACGCGTGGCGCGGCCGACGAAACCGGCCTCGACCTGGGCGTCCGTCATCGGCTGGGTGAGGTCCAGTGAGTCCAGTTCCCCGGGCATGTGCGCCACGGCGAGGGCAGGCAGGGAATTGAGGTCGGCCTGACGCCACAGCATGCCGCCGCCCGCCAACCCGATCAGCACCGACGCCGCGAGGGCCATCCAGGTCCGGCGCCGCACGAGCTGGCGACGGCGCTCGCCAGTGGCCTGGGCCAGCAGGATTCGATCGGCCAGACCTTCCGGAATGGCTACGGCCATGGCCGCCTCGATGTCGTCCTCGAAGCGCTGAGCGCGCTGCCAGAAAGCGGCGCAGCCGTCCTTGCAGGCGTCGCGATGGGCGAGCAATTCGGGATCGCGCGAGCGCGGCTCGGCACCGATCCGGCGGCGGAAATCGAGGCAATTCATTTCCGGGCTCCCTCCGCCGCGGCACGTCCACCGAGTAGCGCCTTGAGTCGCTGCCGGGCACGAAACAACTGGGTCATGACCGCGCCGGGCTGCTGACCGGTGCTTTCCGCGATCTCATCGCAGCTCATGCCGCCGAGCACCTGCATGGCCAGCGGGTCGCGGTACTTGTCTGGCAACTTGAGCATGGCCTCGCGCACCTGCGCCGCGTCGCCGCTGCGCTCGGGGCTGGCGAAGGCGGTGTCCTCGGGCACGTTGTCGTCCAGTTCGACGGTGTCCAGGCGCTTGCGCTCGTACAAACGCGCATGTTCGCGGCGCAGGATCGTGATCAGCCACGGCTTGGCCGCCTCCGCGTCGCGCAACGCGTCGAGGTTCTTCCACGCGCGCAGGAACGTCTCCTGGACGAGGTCCTGGGCGACGGTCTCGGAACGCGACAACCAGAAGGCGTAACGGTACAGGTCCGCCGACAGGGCGCGCACCATGGCTTCGTACTGGCGCTGCTTGGGATTCACACCCTCTTTGACCGGAGCCATGGTGGTTCCCTTACAGCGTGTTTCAGCGGACCTTGCTGAGGATGCCGTCCAGCTCGTCGAGGCTGTGGTAGTGGATGACCAGCTTGCCCTTGCCGCCGCGACCATGGGCCACTTCGACACGGGTGGCGAAGCGCTCGGCCAGCTCGCGCTCGAGGTTGGCGATGTTTGG